>Ga0335078_10001411_pt1 | contig 36310 bp, 26 predicted proteins | sample Lox_Sample_32_FD_206711 | JGI IMG/M metagenome (GOLD analysis project Ga0335078, IMG submission 206711) | Soil microbial communities from Loxahatchee National Wildlife Refuge, Florida, United States - Lox_Sample_3.2 | ecosystem: Environmental > Terrestrial > Soil > Wetlands | place: USA...
GGGCGTTCGATCGTCGAGCGCGCGCTCGAACGACGCGACGAGCTGCGAGAGCTCCGCCTCGCGTCCGACGAACGGCGCACCGCCGAGCGCGTCGCGCTTGCCCGCGTGCGCGTCGCCGACGAGCGCGCTCCCGTCTTCGCGGATTTGAAACTCGTAGCGTCCGCGCGCGAGCTCCGCGGTCGTCGTGTCGAGCACGACTTGTCCGCGGAGCGCGTCGCGCGCGAGGGCCGCCGCGCGATCGACCACTTCGCCGATCGGACGCACGCCGCGCTCGACGCGCGATCGTCCCGTCGCGATGCCGACCGTCGCGTTCACCTTGGCGAGGCGCAGCGCGAGATCGATCGCGCGAGTCGCTTCGTCGCCGAGCGCGCGCGAGACTCCGAGGTGCGCGACGACCGCGTCGCCGCCGAGCTCCGTGGCCTCCGCGCCGCGCGCGCGAAGGTGCGCGATGAGCCGCGCGCGCGGAGGGCCCTTCGGAACGTGCGTCGCGAGGATGGTCGTCACCAAACGCGAACCGCCCGACGAATGCGAGAGCTGACTCGCGGGGCCCACCGCGCTGATCGGCGGCGTCGACTGCGGCGAACGAAGCTCGCGCGTCGTCTCGGTGCCTTCGCGCTTCGCGAGATCGCTCGCGAGCGCGCGCAATCGATCCGCGGCGATCCCCGCGTCCGCCGGGCGCTCCGCGGGATCGGTCGCCAAGAGCTCCGCCATCAAATCGTCGAGCGCGGGTTCGATCTCGGGAAACAAATCCGAAAGACGCGGCGGCGGCGTCGTGACGAGTCGCGCGAGGATCGCGATGGGCGTGGGTCCGACGTGCGGGGGCCTGCCCGTGATCATCTCGAAGAGCGTCGCGCCGAGCGCGTAGAGATCCGCGCGCGCGTTGACGCCTTCGTCGCCGCGCGCTTGCTCCGGCGCCATGTACGCGGGCGTTCCGATGATCGCGCCGGTGCGCGTGAGCTTCGCGTCCTCCGCGGACGCGACGCCGAAGTCGACGAGCTTCGCGATGATCGGACCGGAGAGATTCGCGCCGCTCCCCGTGAGAAATACGTTCGACGGCTTCACGTCGCGGTGCACGATGCCGTGCGCGTGCGCGGCGGCGAGCGCGTCGCACACTTGCGCCGCGACGTCGAGACACTGCACGAGCGGCATCGGCGATCGCCTCTGACGTTGCGCGATGTCCTCGCCATCGAGCCACTCCATCGCGACGTAAGGCATCCCGCCGTGAACCGCGTCGTCGAGCTGACCGAACGCGACGAGCCGCACGATGCCGGGATGAACGAGCCCGGCGAGCACGCGACCCTCGCGACGAAAGCGCGCCTCCTCACCCGCGTCGACGCCCGAGATCGCGATCACCTTGAGCGCGACGGGTTGATTCGTCACTTCGTCCATCGCGCGGTACACGATGCCGACCGCGCCGCGCCCGATCTCGCGCTCGATCAAGAAGCGCCCGCCGACGGACATCTGGCTCGCGAACGCCGTCACGCGCGCCTCCGGTTCTCGCCGATGACGAAGAGCTCGTAGCTGTTCGCGCGCGTTCCCTCGGGCCTGATCAAGCGTTCCTTCTCGTAGAGCGCGCGGACCTTCGCGCGCGCGAGGGGAAGGTCCTCGCCCATGAAAATCTTCCCGACGAACACGCCGCCGGGCTTCGACACCTTCTCCGCGACGTCGAGCGCGCGCATGAACAAGTCGAACGAGCGCGATTGGTCGGTGAAGCGCACGCCCGTGGTCTTCGGCGCCATGTCGCTCAAGACCACGTCGAACTCGCCGAAATCCTTCTCCGCGATCGCGAACGCATCGGCCTGCCGAAATTCGGCGTTGCGCGGGATGGCCGCGTTCAACGGCTCGAGGTCGATGGCGACCACGTGGCCGCTCGGTCCGACGCGCTGCGACGCGTACATCATCCAGCTCCCGGGCGACGCGCCCAAATCGAGTACGCGCATCCCCTGTCGGAAGATTTTGACGCGCCGGTCGATTTCTTCGAGCTTGAAGACGCTGCGCGCCGGAAACCCCGCTTTTTTCGCGGCGACCGTGAATCGGTCGGGCTTCTTGTAGGGGTTCTTCTGGGCGCGCATGAGCCGCGAAATCTCGCGAGCGCAGATCGTAACACCCGCGAGCGGATCGTGCGCGGACACGTTGGTGTGTCCGCGATCCACGCCACGGCGCGCGCGTCCCACGGAATTTCGGTGCTTTGCGTGATCGCGATCGACGGCCCGAGCCTTGCTCCACTCCACGCCATGGAAACGTTGATCGACCCGTTCGAGCTTCACCAACCGGGCAGCGAGCCGGTCCCCGTGCCGCGCATGCGACCGCGCATGGCGAGCATCGTGATCGACGTCGAGTGGGACGAGCCCCCGCCGTCGACGTCGCTCCACGGCGTGCGCGTGTGGACCACGGAAGACTGACGCAGCTGATACGCTGCGCGTCGTGAGGCTCCTTCTTTGGATGCTCTCGTTCGTCGCGCTCGTCGGGTGCATCGCGCTCGTGAACGAGAGCACGCCGAACGGCGACCAATTCTCGACGACGTGCACCCTCCTCGACACGACGAGCGCGTGCGGGACGTGCGTCGCGTCGTCGTGCGCGAACCAAGTCACCGCGTGCTGCGACGACGCGACGTGCAAGACGCAACTCTCGCAGTTCGACACGTGCGCGGACGCGGGTTTCTGCACCGTCGACACGTCGAACGAAGCCACGAGCGCGCTCGCGACGTGCATGAACTCGAGTTGCAAGGACTGCAGCGCGGAGGCGCAAGGAGACGGCAGCGCGCCCGGCACGGTCGACGTCTCGTGCGGAGCCGTTCTCGATTACTGCAACTGCGAAAGCGCGTCGCCGGGCTCGAAACCCTTCCGCTGCGACAACCAATCCGTGCCGAACTCGATCTGCTGCGGCGACGTGAACTATCCGAGCAGCGGCTCGTGCTCGTGCATGCCCGTCAAGTGCGAGCAGCTCATCGGAACCGGCGGGTGCGAGTGCTCGCCGTACGAGAGCGGCGACGTCTCGTCGTGCAACTCCGCGGACGGCGTTTGCTGCATCGACATAGACACGGGGACCTGCTCGTGCGACCCGACGATCGAACAGTGCGACCAGTTCGGAACGCCCGTGGACGACTGCGCGGTCGCCGCGAACATCGGATGCGAGTCGAGTCAAAAAGCGTTCAAGTCGTGCTCGCAGTGATCAGAAGCGCACGACGAAGCGCACGCCGGTCTTGCTCGGCACGACGGTGCGCGGCCACGCGAGCGCGACGATCGCCGTGACGACCGCGACGCCGAGCGTCGCCGTGCTGACCCACGCGGCGGTCGTCATCGTGTCGTAATCCGATTGGCCCTGCGTGGGATCGCTGCAGTAGCCGCGCGCCGCGATGCAGTTGTTGTCGAACGAGCCCTTCGCCGCGACCGCGATGCCTCCGCTGATGCCCGACGCGATCGCCGACGCGAGCGCGACGCCGCCGAAAATCCAACTCGCCGTCGCGACGCGTTTGTGCTCGGGCGGCGCGCAAGACGATGGTTGCAGAATGCACGGATCTGGCGGAGGCGGGATTTTCAGCGCGACGTCGAGCTCGAGGCGCTGACCCTCCGAGATCGTTCCGCTCCACTCCCACGGCATGCGCCCCTGCGCGCTCACGCGGACGTGGTGCGCGCCGGGGTCGACCGCCGTGAGCACGCCGAGGATCTCGGGGCCCTCCACGAAGTCGTCGAACTGCACGACGACGCCTTGCGTCTGCTCCGCGAGCGAGATGCGCATCTTCGGCACGCGGGGCGCGAGCGCGTCGAGGTGCGCGACGGCGATCTCCTCGCGATCTTTTCGCGCGTCTTGCCTCGCGCGGCTGAGCGACTCCTCGAACGCGCCGTTCGCGCGCGCGAGCTTGCCTTGTCCCTCCCAACACAGCGCGAGGTTCAGCAGCGTGCCGCCGCCCGGATCGAGCTTTTGACTGCGCTCGAGGAGCGGGCACGCGCGCGCGTAATCGTGCTTGTCCATCAGATCGCGACCTTCGTCGAAGAGCGCCTGCGCGATCTGCGCGTCGGTCTGCGGTTGCGCGCGCGCGACGCGATCGAAACCGGCGACGGCGAGCATCGCGACGGCGAACGTGAATCGGGCGCGCACGCGAGCATGGTACAAGAAAGCATGTCGCCCCGTGTGACAGGTCGCGCCGCGTTCGCGATCGCCATGACGCTGAGCGCGCTCGCGAGCGCGCAGGAGCGCGTGACGCTCGCCGACGGAACCGTGATGCAAGGCGAGCTCGTGGAGAAGGTCCCGGGAGACCACGTGACGATCAAGCTCGCGACGGGCGAGGTGCGCACGATTCGATGGAGCGCGCTCGCGCCGCAGATTCAGGCTCCCGCCGTCGTCGTTCAAAACGCGCCGCAAACGCAAGGACCCGTCGCGCACGTGACGATCGACGGCGACGCGCCGGGCATCGCGCTGATGCGCGTGATGGGTTACGGACTCGTGCAATACGGATCGCAGGTCGGCGCGATCGCGAATTACCAAACGGTGTGCCTCGCGCCGTGTCAGGCGGACGTCGATTCGACGGCGATGTATCAAATCGCGGGCGAGGGGATCACGCCGTCGAGCACGTTCAGCGTCGCGCCGAGCCCGCGCGGAACGCACTTGCACGTGCACGGCGGGAGCCTCGGCGCGCGCATCGGCGGCGTGTGGCTCCTCGTCGGCGGGATCACGTTCGCGGTGACCGGCGGAATTCTCGCGGGCACGTTCGCCGCGATCTCGTCGTCGGACAACGACACGACGGGTTGGGTCGTCGCGGGGCTCGTGACCGCGGGCGCGGGGCTCGTCATGACCGCGCTCGGCATTCCGCTCGTCACGGGCAGCGGAACTTCGGTCGTCACCGACGACAACGTTTCCGTCGCGAAGCGCGCGCCCAAGATACGCGTCGTGCCCGGCGGCTTCGTGTTCTGATCACTTGCGATCGCGGAGCGCGTCGCTCGGCGCGTGGGTCGCGGTCGTCGAGGGCGTTGCCTGCGGGATCGTCGCGGTCGCGACGACGGGTGACGGCGGCGGTGCGTGCGTCGAGCGCGCGATCGCGCGCGGCGGGCTCGACGCGGTCTCGAGCGGTGCGAGCGGATCGACGCTCGGCGCGGAGACCGCGGGATCCGCGAGTGCCGTCGCGCTCGCGCTCGCGCTCGTTGCGACGATCGCGCTCGGCGCGCTCGGCGCGGTCGGCGCGCTCGGCGCGCGCGCGCGCGTGTGAAACGACATCGCAAAGACGATCGCGCCCGCCGCGACGACGAGCACCGCCGTGCTCACGAGGATCTCCGTGCGGTGCGATCGCGTCTTCAGGATGGTCCCGCTGCGCGCGACCGTGGGCTCGAACCCCGAGATCGGCGGCGGCACGGACAAGGGCTTCGACGTCGAAATCGGCGGCCCTCCCGCCGCGCGCACCGCGCGATCCGCGACGAGCTGCGCTTCGACCGACGCGAACGGACGCAGCGCGAACGCGAGCTCGCTCGCGCTCGAAAAGCGCATCGCGCGATCCTTCTCGAGGCACTTCATCACGACGTTCGCGAGCGCGAACGGCACGTGCGCGGGGAGCGGCGCAGGCCTCTGCGTCACGATCGCGGTCGCGAGCCCGACCATCCCTTCGCCGTCGAACGGCGGACGCCCCGCGAGCGCTTCGTACATCGCGACGCCCATCGCCCACACGTCGCATCGCGCATCGACGTCGCGCGGCGTCTGAATTTGTTCTGGCGACATGTAACGCGGCGAGCCGAGCGCGATGTTCGTCGACGTCTGCACGCCCGCTTCGTCCGTTTGCAGCTTCGAGATCCCGAAGTCGAGCACCTTGAGGAGCGTGCTTCCGTCCGCGCGCGTGACGACGAACAAATTCGCCGGCTTCAAGTCGCGGTGCACGATGCCGAGCGCGTGCGCTTCGCCGAGCGCCTCGCACGCGCCGATCGCGAGCGACGCCACGTCCTGAGGCGCGAGCGCCCCGCGCCGCGCGATCATCGAGCGCAGATCCTCGCCCGCGAGGAGCTCCATCACGATGTACGGCTCGCCCGTCTCGAAGACGCCGGTGTCGAACACGCGCACCACGTGCTCGCTCTTCAACTGCGCGCACGCGCGCGCCTCGCGCGCGAAACGATCGAGCGCGCCCGCGAGCGCCTTCGCCTCGTTGCGCAAGAACTTGATCGCGACGCGCTGGTGCAACCCCGTGTGCGTCGCCTCGACGACCACGCCCATCCCGCCTTGACCGAGCACGCGCTCGACGCGGTATTTTCCGCCGAGCACCGCGCCGATCGGCGGCAGCGGCCCAGACGCCGCTTCGATGGAGCCGGTCGTGATCACGTCGCGCTCGGGCATGCGCTTAAAGGACCGACGCTCCCGCTCGTGTCAAGGCATGCTATGCCGAGCGCATGGAATTTCCCGTCGTTCGTCCGCGAAGGCTGCGCGCGACGGCAGCGATTCGCAAGCTCGTACGCGAAACGGCGATCGCGCCGAGCGACTTCATCCTGCCGCTCTTTTTCAACGAAGCGATCGACGCGCCGAAGCCGGTCTCGACGATGCCCGGCGTATCGCAACTCCCAGTTGCGCACGCTGCAGCCGCCGCGAAGGACGCGCGCGCGCGCGGGCTCGGCGGCGTCATCCTGTTCGGTTTGCCGAAGAAGAAAGACGATCGCGGCACGAGCGCGCTCGACGAGAACGGTCCCGTCCCGCGCGCGGTGAAGGCGATGAAGGACGCCGCACCCGAGCTCGTCGTGATGACCGACGTGTGCGTCGACGAGTACACCGATCACGGTCATTGCGGCGTGCTCCGCAAGCGACGCGACGGCGAGATGGAGGTCGACAACGACGCGACGATCGAAATCCTCGGGAAGATGGCGCTCGTCCATGCGCGCGCCGGGGCCGACGTCGTCGCGCCGAGCGACATGATGGACGGGCGCGTCCGCGCGATCCGCGCCGCGCTCGATCGAAATCAATTCGAGACGACGTCGATCCTCTCGTACGCGGTGAAGTACGCGAGCTGCTTCTACGGACCGTTCCGCGAGGCGGCCGATTGCGCGCCCAAATTCGGCGATCGCGCCGGCTACCAAATGGATCCCGCGAACGCGCGCGAGGCGCTCCGCGAAGCTCGGCTCGACGAAGACGAAGGCGCCGACATGCTCATGGTGAAGCCCGCGCTCGCGTACCTCGACGTGATCCGCGCGGTGCGCGAGCAATCGACGCTCCCGCTCTTCGCGTACAACGTCTCCGGCGAGTACGCGATGCTGCACGCCGCGGCCGCCGCGAACATGATCGATCTCGATCGCGCGATTCTCGAGGTCCTCGGCTCGATCAAACGCGCCGGGGCCGACGCGATCCTCACGTACCACGCGACGCGCGCGGCGGAGCTGCTCGGTGCGTAGGCTCGGCGTCGCAAGCGCCGCGATCGCGGCCGTCGCGATGGTCGCGCCCGCATGTTTTCCGCAAGGACAGTGCGACGGCGTGTTCACCGAGTATTGCGCGGCGGGCGATCCGAATTGCCAAGGCCACATCGTCAGCGCGACGCAGTGGGAGTCCGGACCGATCAGTGGCAAGTGGCTCTCGTTCGGCCCGGAGGGCCTCTACTTGATCCATCTTCGCGACGCGCAGACGGGACAAGTGCTCTCCGGTACGACGCTCCAGACGATCGGTTACGTCGGCGCGGTCGAGACGCCGGACACGATCGGCAACAACTACGCGCCTTGCGCGGGCAACTTGTGCGAGTTCACGGACAACGACTCGTCGAGCTTCTACGTTCGCAACGACACGTGCTCCACCGAGTTCTTCCGATTCGTCGTGACGCTCGATCCCGCGACCGCGTCGATCAGCGACGGAGGCGCCGAGTGACGCACCCGTGGCACGACATTCCGATCGACGAGCCGATCGACGACGCGTTTCCTTGCGTGATCGAAATCTCGAAGGGCTCGAAGGTGAAGTACGAGCTCGACAAGGCGACGGGCTTGCTCATCGTCGATCGCGTGCTGTTCTCGGCCGTGCACTACCCCGCCAACTACGGCTTCATCCCGCGGACGTACTGCGACGACGGCGATCCGCTCGACGTGCTCGTCCTCGGCCAAGAGCCCGTCGTGCCGCTCTGTTTGATGCGCGGGCGCGCGATCGGCGTCATGCAAATGCGCGACGACAAGACCCATCACGGCGAAGCCGTGGAGCAGGTCGCCGACGACAAGATCATCGCGGTCCACGTCAACGATCCGCAATTTGCAGAATACACGCACATCGATCAGCTCCCGAAATACGTGCTGCTCGAGCTGAAGAGGTTCTTCCTCGACTACAAAACGCTCGAGGGCAAACACGTCGAAGTGGACGAGTTCGGCGGGCCGGCGAAGGCCAACGCGACGATCCGCGAAGCGATCGAGGCCTACAAGAAACTCTCAAAGGGCTGACGGTTCGCTATACTTCGTGTTGAGCTCGCACATGGGTGAGCCCTTTCAGCTCGGGCGATATGCGCTCCACGCCGAGCTCGCGGCCGGTGGAATGGCGGTCGTTTACCTCGCGCGGCAAGCGGGCGCGGTGGGGTTCGGGAAAACCGTCGCCATCAAGCGGCTGCATCCGCACCTCGCGCGCGATCCTTATTTCGTCACGATGTTCCTCGACGAAGCGCGTTTGGTCGCGCGCGTTCAACATCCGAACGTCGTGCCGATCCTCGACGTGGTCTCGACGGACAGCGAGCTCTTCTTGGTGCTCGAATACGTGCGCGGCGAGACGCTCTCGGGGCTCTTGCGCGCCGCGCGCCGCTCGAACACGACGATGCCCGTCCCGATCGCGGCGGCGATCGCGATCGGGCTCCTCGCGGGTCTGCACGCGGCGCACGAAGCGAAGGACGAGTTGGGCAAGCCGCTCGACATCGTGCATCGCGACGTGTCGCCGCAAAATCTCATGATCGGCGCGGACGGCGTCCCGCGCGTGCTCGATTTCGGGGTCGCGAAAGCGGCGTCGCGCCTTCAGACGACGCGCGAAGGTCAGCTCAAAGGAAAAATTCCGTACATGGCGCCCGAGCAGCTCGGGGGCGAAGTGAGCGCGAAGACGGACGTGTACGCCGCGTCGCTCGTTTTTTGGGAAGCGCTCACCGGTCAGCGGACGTTTCGCGGCGAGACCGAAGCGCAGCTGCTCCACGTCGTGATGACCGCGGAGGTCCCCGCGCCGAGCACGCTCAATCGCGAAGTGCCGCCCGAGCTCGACGCCGTCGTGCTCAAGGGGCTCGTGCGCGATCCCGCGGGCCGTTGGTCGAGCGCGCGCGAAATGGCGGCGGCGATCGAAGCCGTGGTGCCCGTCGCGTCGCCGATGAAGGTCGCAGCGTGGGTCGACGCGATCATCGGAAAGACGCTCGCCGCGCGCGACGCGATCCGCGCCGAGATCGAGAGCGGATCGCACCAGGTGCGCGCGGGGGATCTCGCGACGCCGATGTCGACGCCGTCGCTCCCCGCGTTTCCGCAAATCGGGGAGAGCTCGTCTTCGCTCCCGCGGCTTCCGTCGGCGCCCGCGGCGAATCTCGCGCACGGGGTCGCGGAGTCGACCGCGTCGCTCGTCGTCGGCGCGCAAAAACCTCCGCCGCGATCGCGCGCCGCGCTCTTCGTCGGCGGAGCGATCGCGATCGTCGCGGTGCTCGGCGTCGCGATCGGGATCGCGATCTCGCGACAAGCGGCGCGCGCGAACGCGTCGAGCGCGCCGCCGCCCGCCGTGAGCGCGCAGGTCCCCGTGGCGAACGCGATCCCGGCGACGAGCGTGCCGAGCGCGCCCGTCGTCGCGACCGTCGCGACGAACGCGCCGGTCGAGTCCGCGCCCACGCCGACCGTCTCCGCCGCCGTTCATCACAAACCTGGACACACTCACGCAGCGCCCGCACCGACCGGCTCGAATGATCTCAACTCGCTCCTCGACACTCGCTAGCGTCCTCGTCGTTCTCGTCGCGACGACGAACGCGCGCGCGCAGAGCAGCGCGGCGATCGCGGAGGGTTTGTTCCGCGAAGGCAAGAAGCTCCTCGACGCGAAGAAATACGACGCCGCGTGTCCGAAGTTCGAAGAGAGCGCGCGGCTCGATCCGTCGAGCGGCGTCGAGCTCGCGCTCGGCATTTGTTACGAAGGGCTCGGCAAGACGGCGAGCGCGTGGGGCGCGTATCAAACGGCCGTGACGCTCGCGCGTCGCGACAACCGACATGATCGCGAGCGCGTCGCGACGGCGCGCGCCTCGACGCTCGAACCGAAGCTCGCGCACGCGACGATCGACGTGCCCGCGAGCGTCGCGCAGCTCCCCGGGCTTCAAGTGAAGGAGGACGGCGTCGCGATCGGCGCGGCGGCTTGGAAAGACGCGCCGATCGATCCCGGATCGCACGCGCTCGAGGTGAGCGCGACGGGCAAGAAAACGTGGACGACGACGTTCGTCGTCGACGCGGGGACGAAGACGGTCAGCGTGCCGGCGCTCGAAGAGGACGTGAGCGCGCAGGGGCAAGTGGTCGTGCGCGTCGCGCCGAAGCCGAACCCGTTCCGCATCCCGGCCGCCGCGACGCTCGGCGGAGGCGTCGCGATCGCGATCGCCGCGTCGATCCTCGGAGGCATCGCGATCTCGGACAAGAACGACGCCGCGAAGACGTGCTCGCCGCCGAAATGCGGCGACGCAAACGCGGTCGCCGAGAACAACGCGGCGGGCACCTTCGCGGATTGGTCGACGGCGCTCTTCATCGCGGCCGGTGTGGTCGCTGCGACGGGCGTCGTGCTCCTCTTCGTTCATCCGCCGTCGCCTTCGCGCGCGGGCATCGCGCCGATCGTGTCGCCGACGTTCGTCGGTTTGCGAGGATCGTTTTGAAGACGCGCGTCGCCGTCGCGTGCGCGATCGCCGCGGGCGGCGCGTTGGCGTGCCGCGACATCGTCGGCATTCACGACATCGCGTACGACGACGCGGGGACGTCGTCGTGCAACGGCGGGACGCCGACGCTCGTCTTCTCGAGCGCGCAGTCGTACGACTGGCTCACCGCGCAGAGCGGGTTCTTGTTCGCCGAGGTGTACACGACGGGCGTCGATCGATGCAGCGTCGCCGGGTGCACCTCGCCGTCGAGCATCCTCTCCATCGCGGCCAACTCGACGTACTGGGGCTCGGCCATCACGCCCAGCGCGATCGATTACGCCGTGCAAGGCTCGGGCGTCCTCGCCGACGGCGGCACCGGCGGCGAGATTCACACGACCGCGCTCGACGGCACGAACGACAAGCTCACCTACGTCGCGAGCGCGCAGTATCCGTCGTGGCTCGGGGTGAACGGCGCGAAAATTTTCTGGGCGGACGACGAGTACACGAACGGCGGCGCCGGCAAGGACTCGGTCGAGTGCATCGGGTGCAACGGCGCGGGGAGCACGCCGTGGATTACGGGATTGCCCGGCGGGATCTACGGCGTCGTCGCCGACGCGAACCAAGTCTACGTCCTCGCCGACGACGCTTCGATCACGAGCCTCGTCGTTCTCGCGTGCTCGACGACGACTCCGTGCGGCGCGACCCCCCGCACCGTCGTCACGGGCCTCGACTCCGCGACGACATCGACGCAAATCGCGAGCGACGGAACGTATTTCTACGTCGCGCGCGAGAGCACGCTCGACGTCGCGCGCATCGACCAAACCGGCAAGATCACCGAGGTCGTGCAATCCGAAGACGTGCTCGCGATCGCGATCGACGCCGCCGCGAACAACCTCTACTTCGGCACCGCGGCGGGCGTCGTCGGGCGCGTGAAATCGGACGGCTCCGGAACCGTCGCGACGCTCGCGTGCAACCAGCCGTCGCTCTCCGCGCTGGCGGTCGACGACACGAGCGTCTACTTCCTCGGCGGCGCGACGACGTCGACGGTGTCGAAGCTCCCGAAGTGAAGCTCACGGACGCGAAACGCACGCGACGACGCATTTGTCGTAAGGCGCGTCGCACTTCTTCGCGTCCGTCACCGCCCTCGATGCCTTGCACTCTTGCCACGCGCGCGCGCAGTCGTCCGAGCATTGCGCGCCGGGCGGACGCGAGGCGGACGCGCTCGGGAGCGGCGCGATCGCGCTCGGCAGCGTTTGCGCGGGTTGCGGTCGCGATCCCGAATCGAAGTCCATCGCCTGTTGCGGCGGCGGCGCGAACGCGTTCGTCGGCGCGGGCGCGGTGAGCTTGTTCGACTCGCCCACCTCGCCCGGCGCCGCTTGCATCATCGCTTCGTCCGTCGGCATGTCGCGCTGACTCAGCGCGACGAAGCGCGACTGCGCGTAGTCGACGCGATCGCGCGTTTGTCCGTACGTGTGGTGCGTCTTCCAATCCGCCCAACATTGCGCCTTCTGATCGAGGCTCGCGTTCGATTCGTCGAGCGCGTAGCAGTGCTCGAAGCGCGCGTCGTTTTCGTAAATCGTCTGAAAGCTCGGACCGCACGCGAACACCGCGACGAACGTGCCGAGCATGACGAGCCGCTTCACGATTCCCGAGTATACTCCGCCACCGTGTTCACGGGCTTGATCGAAGCGATCGGAACGCTCGAGTCGCGCGCGCCGCGCGGCAAAGGCGCGCGCGTCGCGATCGCGTGCAGCTTCACCGGGCTCGAGCTCGGCGAGTCCGTCGCCGTGAGCGGAGTGTGCCTCACCGTCGCGGCGATCGTGCAGCGCGGTTTCGAAGCGGACGCGTCGAGCGAAACGCTCGCGAAGACGACGCTCGGGGATCTGCCGATCGGCGCGCGCGTGAACCTCGAGCGAGCGGCGACGCTCCAAAAGAGACTCGGCGGGCACATCGTCAGCGGTCACGTCGACGGCACCGGCGCGCTCGTCGCGCGCGCGCCGATCGACGAAGCCGAGCGCTACGTCTTTCGTGCGCCGCACGACTTGATGCGCTTCATCGCGCCGAAAGGATCCATCGCGGTCGACGGGACGAGCCTCACCGTGAACGAAATCGACGGCGACACGTTCTCCGTCGTGATCATCCCGCACACCGCGCAAGAAACGCGCATCTCGGATTTGGCGATCGGCGCCGCGGTGAACCTCGAAATCGACGTCGTCGCACGCTACGTTCTGCGCGCGCTCGACGTTGATCGCAACGGCGACGGCGCGGCGACGAAAGACGCCGCGCTCCTCGAGCTCCTCACGAAGAACGGATACGTGTAAGGTACAACAATGCCCGCCGTCACGATCGATCCCAAGCTCACCGAGCGCGTCAACGCCGCGATCGACGAGATTCGCGCCGGAAAAATGGTCATCCTCGTCGACGACGAGGATCGCGAGAACGAAGGCGACCTTTGCATGGCCGCGGAGTTCGTCACCGCCGAATCGATCAACTTCATGGCGACGCACGGGCGCGGTTTGATCTGCGTCGCGCTCACCGAGGAGCAAGTCGATCGCCTCGAGCTCCCGATGATGCAGTCGCCGGGTCGCGGCGGGCCGCCGCTCGGCACCGCGTTCACCGTGAGCGTCGAGGCGCGGCACGGCGTGACGACCGGCATCAGCGCGCCCGATCGCGCGTACACGACGCGCCTCGTCGCGAGCCCGGTGTGCCGCCCGGAGGATCTCGTCACGCCCGGTCACGTCTTTCCGCTCAAGGCGCGCAAGGGCGGCGTCCTCGTGCGCACGGGGCAAACGGAAGGCTCCGTCGATCTCGCGCGGCTCGCGGGGCTCACGCCCGCGGGTGTCATCTGCGAGATCATGAACGACGACGGATCGATGGCGCGCATGCCCGACCTCGAAGCCTTCGCGCACAAACACTCGCTGCGCATCCTCACGGTTGCCGATTTGATTCAATACCGATTGCAGACGGAGCGCCTCGTGCGGCGCGTCGCGGAGAAGAAATTGATCCTCGACGAGACGCACACGGAGTGGACGAGCTTCGTCTACGAATGCGCGACCGACGGACGGCAGTTCCTGGCGCTCGTGAAGGGCGAGGTCCGCGGCGACGATCCCACGCTCTGCCGCATGCACTCGGGATCGCTCGTCGGCGATTTGTTCTCGTCGACGCGACGCGAGGGCGGACGCAACTTGCGCGAAGCGATCGCGCGCATCGAGCACGAAGGCAGCGGCATCGTCGTGTACATCCCGACGCGCAAGACGATCGAAGACGATCTCTCCGCGCACAAAGTGGAGACGCCGGACACGCCCGCGGATCATCCGCTGCGCGAGTTCGGTCTCGGCGCACAAGTGCTCTACGATCTCGGCGCGCGCAAGCTGCGCTTGCTCACGAACAGCCCGCGCAAGATCGCGGGGCTCGCGGGGTTCGGTCTCGAAGTCGTCGAGAGCCAGCCGCTCATCTCGATGGGCATCCCGCCGGCGCCGTCGTCCGTTTCGCGCCTCGTCAAAGGCTCGGCGTAACCGACGCCAGCCGACGATGTGATATCGTGACGGCGTTTTGAAAATCGTCGAAGGAAAGCTCGTCTGCCCCGAGGGCGCGCGGTTCGCGATCGTCGCGAGCCGGTTCAATCACTTCATCGTCGATCGCCTCGTCGAAGGCGCGACCGATGCGCTCGTGCGTCACGGCGCGGACGCGTCGCACGTGACCGTCGTGCGCGTGCCGGGCGCGTGGGAGGTCCCGCTCGCGGTCTCGCGCGTCGCGCACGGAAAGAAGGTCGACGCGATCGTGGCGCTCGCCGCCGTGATCCGCGGAGCGACGCCGCACTTCGACGTGATCGTCTCCGAGATCTCGAAGGGGCTCGCGACGATCCAACTCCAGACGTCGACGCCGATCGCGTTCGGCGTGCTCACGACGGACACGATCGAGCAAGCGATCGAGCGCGCGGGCACGAAGGCGGGCAACAAAGGATTCGACGCGGCCGTGAGCGCGATCGAGATGGTCTCGCTGCTGCGCTCGTTCAAGGGCGCCGGGATCTGAGATGGCGAGCGGCGGCGCGCGCCGCAGCGGACGCGAAGCGGCGCTGCAAATGCTCTTCCAAATGGAGAGCAGCGCGGAGAGCGCGAGCACGGTCATCGCGCTCTTCTGGAAATGCTTCGAGGCGGAGCCCGAGGGGAAATCCTACGCGGACGAGATCGTCACGGGCGTCGCGGACAACGCGAAGGCGATCGACGACGCGATCACGACCGCGTCCGAGAACTGGCGCCTCGAGCGCATGACGCGCCTCGATCGCAACCTGCTCCGCCTCGCGACGTTCGAGCTGATGAAGCGGCGCGACGTTCCGAGCCCGGTGATCCTCGACGAAGCCGTCGAGCTCGCGAAGACGTTCGGCACCGCGGAGTCGAGCGCGTTCGTCAACGGCGTGCTCGCGCGCGTCGCGAAGGATCTCGGCCGAGACAGCGAGGCTCGCGCGTGATCGAAGAGGTCCACTTCGTCCAACCGGATTTGCGCGCGATCGACGAAGCGTCCGCGGAGGTCATCGCGTGCGCGATCTTCGGCGACGAACGTCCGATGCGCGGGCTCGCTGGTTTGCTCGACTGGCGCCTCGCGGGTCGGCTGAGCGCGCTCGCGAAGTCCGGATTCATCCGCGGCGACGCGGACGAGGTCGTGCTCGTGCCGGGACGTCCGCATCTCCCGTTCGAAAAAATCTTGGTGCTCGGTCTCGGCGCGCGGGCGTCGTTCGGCGACTCCGTCGTGCGCCGCGTGATCGCGCGCCTCTCGAGCACGCTCGACGGACTGAACGTGAAGCGCGCGCTCGTCGAGCTCCCGGGACGCGCGACGGGCGATCTCTCCCCTGAGCGCGCCGCGGAGCTCTTGCTCGAGTGCGCGAAGTCCGCGCTCGAGGAGGAGGCGTGGACGCTCGTCGAGCCCGAGGACGCCGAAGAGCCGATCACGAAGAAGCTGACGAGAAGACCCGATGCTCGATCTCGACTCGGCGCGTGACGGCGCGCCGCCGCGCGACGCGGCGACGCTCGTGCTCCTTCGCGACGCGAGCGACGTCGAAGTGTTTTGCGTCGAGCGAAACAAGAAGAGCCGATTCCTCGGCGGGGCGATCGTGTTTCCCGGCGGGCGCGTCGAGGACGACGATCGCGACCCGTCGTGGCGCGATCTCGCGCGCGACGCGCCCGACGCAGAAGCGGAGCGCGACGCGCTTCGCGCGTTCCGCGTGGCGGCGTGCCGCGAGACGCTCGAGGAAGCGGCGATCCTCCTCGCGACGTCGACCGTGAGCGACGACGACGCGCGCGATCTCCGCGCGAAGCTCGCGGCAGATCCCCGCGCGCTGCGCGCGTTCTTGTCCGCGCGAAGGACGTCGCTCGATCTCGCCGCGCTCGTTCCGTTCTCGCGGTGGATCACGCCGCGCGCCGAGTCTCGCCGCTTCGACGCGCGCTTCTTCGTCGCGCGCGCGCCGGAGGGTCAGCGCGGCGCGCACGACATGACCGAGACGATGGCGAGCTTTTGGGCGTCGCCGAAGGAACTCCTCGCGCGCTTCGAACGCTCGGAAATCCAGCTCGCGCCGCCGACGCACCGCACGCTCGAAGTGCTCGCGCAATACAACGACGTAGCGAGCGCGCTCGATGGCGCGCGCGGTGCGTCGCTCGATCCGATTTGTCCGGAGCTCGTTCAACACGGTTCGACGCTCGCGCTCGTGTTGCCCGGCGATCCCGCGCATTCGATCCGCGAAGCGCGCGGCGCGTCGCTCTTCGGCGGACGATCGCGCTACGTGCTCCGCGGCGAGCATTGGCTCCCCGAGCGCGCGCCCTAGCGCCCTTCGCGGTACGCGCGCACGGCGTTGGCGATCGCGTCCGCGAGTCGATCTTTGTAGTCGTCGCTCGCGAGCCGCTGCTCCTCGCTCGCGTTCGAGATGTAGCTCGTCTCGAAGAGAACGGCCGGCATGCGCGCGCCGACGAGCACGTAAAATCCCGCGTAGTGCACGCCGCCGTCGAGCGTGTCGGCGTGGAGCGGATGAATCGAAGCCATCGCCGATTTTTGCAAGAGCTCGGCGAGCCGCGTCGAGTGGCTCGCTTGATCCGCGAGGCGCATGTTCGCGAGGATCGATCCGAGCTCCGCCGTCGCGGCCGCGCTCGCGCCGTTCTCGCGCGCGGCGACGCGCTGCGCGATCTCGTCGCGCGTCGTGTCGAGGACGTACGTCTCGACGCCGTGACGCGTGGGCGCGGGCGCCGCGTTGCAATGAATCGACACGAACAAATCCGCGCCGAGCTGATTCGCGCGCGCCGTGCGCTCCTCGAGCGTGACGAAGCGATCGTCGTCGCGCGTGAGCACGACGTCGATCCCAGCGCCCGCGAGGATCGGCTTGGTGCGCTTCGCGATGTCGAGCGTCACGTCTTTTTCTTTGAGCCCCGTCGGACCCGTCGCGCCCGAATCGTACCCGCCGTGCCCCGGGTCGAGCACGATGCGCGCGACGTTGCGCCGGTGCTCCGCGGAGAAGCTCGGCGAACGCCGCGCGACGTCCGCGACGATGCGGAACGGCTCCGGCAAATTGAAGACGCGCCGGTACACCGTGCCGCCGTCGAGGTCGAGCGTGACGCGCGCGCCGGTCGTCGTCGTCGAGACGCGCACGCGCGTGACGATGCCGCTCGACGCCGCTTCGCGCGCCACGTCGCGCACACCGAGCGCCGCGCCGTCCACGTCGATCACGATGCGCTGCGGCGCGCCGTCGTGCGCCGCTTCGTCCGACGTGCGGAACGCCGCCGGGCGCGAGAGCGTGATGACGACGCGCGCCGCGTCCTTTCCGGGCCACTGCTCGACGCGATCGACGAACGCCCCGCCGTGCACGACCGCGGACGCGTCGACGTCCACGATCGCGCCTTGTGCCTCGAGCCCGCGATCGATTGCTTCGAGCACGCGCGGCGCCGGACGAAACGCCTCGAGCGACGCCATCGCCGCGCTCACCCTCCCCGCGCACGCGTCGGCCTTGTCCCCCGATCCGAGCCTCCGCGAGAGCTTGTAGAATGCAACGAACGATTCCTGCGCGTCGTGCGCCGCGTCGCCCGCGAGCGCCGCGCCCTTCATCGCCGCGTCGCACGCGCCGCGCGCCTTCAAATCCTTCGACGCCGCGTCGTACGCCGCGATCGCTTCTTTGGCGTCTTGGTCCTTCCCTTCGAGCCGAAACACGCGCTCGAAGAGCGCGCCGGCGAGCGCGTGGAGCTCGATCGCGCGCGCGCCGGCCTCCTTGTCCGCGCGCGCCTCGACCCCCTCGGCGACGGCCAGCGCGTCCGCGCGAGGCGGGAGGCCCCCGTCCGACGCGAGCATCGCGCGCGCCGACGCGAGCTCCGGCGCCTCCTGCGGCGACGCATCGACGGCCCCCGCGCCGCCGTTGCAGGCGCACGCGATGACCATCGAAAAAACGAGCTTTGATGTATCTTGGACCCTCAAGGAGCTGCCCTTGTCGAACAACAACGCTGCCGTCTACGCCGATCGCGCCACCGGACAAGTCTTTCCGGACGCACACGCGATGGTCAACGCTTACCTCGGAAAATTCGCGGAGCGCGCCGGCACCACGCTCGAGCCGCTCGACGCGACGGGCTACACGCAGGTTCGCAAAGGCTCCGCGACCGTCGGCATCAACGTGCTCGACGATCACGGCGTTTTGCTCCTGCTCGCGCCCGTGATGAAAGTCCCGCACACCGGACGCGAGACGCTCTACCGGCGATTGCTCGAGCTGTCGTTCATCACGACGCAAGATGCCGCGTTCAGCATCGACGCGCAGAAGGACGAAGTCTACGTGCGCGCGCTGCGGCGCCTCTCCGGCCTCGACTACGAAGAGTTCGAGGACCTCGTCGAGACCGTCGGAAAAGTCACCGACGAATGGGACGATTTGCTGAAAAAAGAATTCGGGCAGACCTAACCTGCGGCGCTATCATTTCACCTCGGGAAGCATAGAGGGTTTCTATGGCGAACGCGGCGCAGAACGCTCCGAAACTTCAATTGGGCAATCTCACACCGGAAGACGCCGAACGACTCGCGTCCTCCTTTCGACCCGTTTGGGAGCTCGACGACGCGCCGTTCGCGCAAGGTTCTGCGCTGAGCGCAGAAGACGTCGACGTGCTCGCTGCGGGCGCGGGCGTCGCGCCGAGCGTGCGCACCACCGAAGCGCAACAAGCCGCGGAGGCCGCGGCCGAACCGTCGACTGCGATTTCGATCACCGCGGAGCTCAAGTCGTTCCCCGGTCACGTCCCCGCGCTCGACGCGCCGAAGGTCGAGATCGCGGTCGATCCCGTGCCTCCTCCACCGCGCCCTGTCGCGCCACCCCAAGCGACGACGATGCCGCGTCGTCCGCAAGCGGGCGCGCAGACCGTCCGCTTGCCGCGCGACGCGTCGGGCTCGGGCGAGTTCGTGCCGGTGAAGAAGTCGAACGTCGGTTTGATCGCGGCGGGTGTCGGTGTGGTCGTCGTCGTCGGCGCGATTTTCGGCGTGCGCGCCGCGATGAGCAGCGACACCAAGACGCAAAGCACGAGCACGACCGACACGTCGCAAGCCACCGCGCAGACCGAGACGACCCACGTCCCGCCTCCGCCGCCGGATACGCAGGTCGCGGCCACCGCGCCGGTGCAAACCACCGCGCCCGTTCAAACGAGCGCGCCGGTTCAAACGAGCGCGCCGCAAATGAACGTCGCGCCGCCTCCACCGACGCACGTCACCGCGAACGTCACGCCCCCGGTTCACAACACGACGCACGTGACGCACACCGGCGGAGGCAGCAGGCCACCGAGCGGCGGCGCCCACATCGTTCGCGACAATCCGTTCTGAATCTGCCCGAAAAAAGGTGGTACTAGGGAGAGCAGCATGAAAGCTCGTCCGATCGCTTTTGCACTGCTTTTCGCATTCGCCCCCGCCGCGGTCAGCGTGTCGATTCCGCGCGCGGCGTACGCGCAAACCGACGACGCGCTCACGAAAGCCGCGCGCGCTCGATTTCAGGAAGGCGTCGACGCCTACGACAAGGGCAATTTCGAAGCGGCGCGCGCCGCGTTCAAGCAAGCCTACGCGCTCCGCCAACATCCCGCGGTGCTCTTGAACCTCGCGCAGAGCTCGCTCAAATCGGGGCACTACCTCGAAGCGTCGAAGATGTTCCAGCAGTACCTGAACGATCCGCAGGGCGACAAGAAGAGCGACGCGCAGCACGGGCTCGCCGACGCGCGATCGAAGCTTGGTCGACTCGACGTGACCGCGCCGCCGGGCAGCGAGGTCACGGTGGACTCGGACGTCGTCGGCAAGACGCCGTTCGGCGAGCCGATCGACGTCGAAGCGGGCAATCACACCGTGCACACGCGTTTGCCAGACGGCACGTCGAGCGAGCAACACATCGTCGTCACCGCGGGACAAGTGCAGCCCGTTCGATTCGGCGCGACCGCGACGATGGTCACGCCCACCAACCCAAACCCTCCGGTCACCAACCCGGAGAACCCGCCGGCGAATCCGCCGAACAACCCGCCGAACAACCCGCCGGAGAATCCTCCGACCACCCCGCCGACACAACCCACGCAACCGAGCGAGCGCGTTCACCCGACCGCCGCGCTCGGCGTCGCGATCGGCGGCGGCGTTCTCGCTGTGGGCGGCTTCATTCTCGCGGGCGTGTTCGCAGGTTTGAAGAGCACCGCGCAAGGCAACCTCACGTCGGTGGAAAACGAAATCGACGCCGCCGCGCAACAAGACGGCTTGAGCACGAAGGGTCTCTGCAACAACCCGCCGTCGAAATACCAAAACGCGTGCGCCACGCTGAAGAGCAACACCGACGCCGTGAACCAAGACGCGACGGTCGCGAACGTCGGCGTCGCGATCGGAATCGTCGGGCTCGCGGCCGCAGCGGGCGGGCTCGTTTGGTTCTTGGTCGGCGTGAAGAAGGACTCGTCGCAGTCGGCGTACGCGCCGCGCGTGATGCCGTGGGCAGGTCCCGGCACCGGTGGGATGACGTTCAGCGCGTCGTTCTGATTCGGTCGGAGACTTTTCGGACAACTTTGCCCCGCTCCCATCCGAGGAGCGCGCATGAGCACAGTCACTCTCGTGCGCCACGATCGGAGCGTGGCGTTCTGCGCGGAAGTTCAGGACGAAGTCGGGACGCGCACCATTCCCCTTCCACGTGGACGCTTCGACGTCGGCGCGTCGTCGCGCTGCGCCATCGTGTTGAGCGATCGCGCGGTGAGCGCGACGCACCTCGTGCTCGAGGTCGAAGAAGATCGCGTCGTCGTGCGCGACGCGGGCTCGCGCAACGGAACGTTCGTCGGTCCGCTGCGCGTTCGTGAAGCGTCCGCGCAACCCGGAACGATCGTCACGCTGGGTCGCTCGACGATCACGCTGCGCGTCGCGAGCGCGTATGCCGACGAGATCGACGTCGAGCCTCTGCCGACGCTCGCCGGCAGCTCGATGGCGATGCGTCGCGTCGCGGCGCAAGTGCGCAGGCTATCGCAGTCGCGCTTTCCCGTTCTCATTCGCGGCGAGAGCGGCACGGGAAAAGAGCTCGTCGCGCACGCGCTCCACGCGCTCTCGCCGCGCAAACACAAACCCTTCGTCGCGATCAACGTGACGAGCGTTCCGCGCGAGCTCGTCGAGAGCGAGTTCTTCGGACACGAGAAGGGTTCGTTCACCGGGGCGCACGCGCGACGGCGCGGCGCGTTCGAGGAAGCGGAGGGCGGCACGCTGTTCCTCGACGAAATCGGGGACCTGCCGCTCGACGCGCAACCCAAGCTGCTTCGTGCGCTCGATGGCTATGCGATTCGAAGCGTCGGTGCGTCGGGGGCCCAAGCGCGTGACGTGCGCGTGATCGCCGCGACGCACGCGCCGCTCCGCGACCGCGTGCGAGACGGACTCTTTCGCCGCGATCTCTTCCACCGGCTCGAGGTCTTCACGATCGAGCTCCCGCCGCTGCGCGATCGCCGCGGCGACATCGCGCCCATCGCGCGCGTGATCTTGCGCTCGATGGAGTCGGACGTCGGCGAGAAGCAGCTCTCGAGCTCCGGCCTCGCGCGCCTCGCGGCGGAGCCTTGGCCCGGGAACGTCCGCGAGCTCCGCAACGTGATCCTCCGCGCAGCGGCGCTCTCGCCGAACGAAGTCGTCGACGCGTTCGACGTGGATCGCGCGCTCGGCGTGCGCAGCGGGCCGTCGAACGATCCGCCGTCGCACAAACGTCCCCGCGCGGAGGACGCGCTCACGCCCGATCTCGCGCGCACGCTGGTGCGCGAGCATCACGGCAACGTGAGCGCCGCCGCGCGCGCCGCGGGCGTTCCGCGTACGAGCTTCCGCAAGCTTCTCAATCGGCGCCCGGGGGAGTAGCGTCGGCGCGATGAAGCGCCGCGCGGCCGTTGTCCTCGTGCTCTCGTTCGGCGCGGCGCGTTGCGGCGGTTGCAAGTCCGGCGCGACGAGCGACGCCGGTGCGTCACCTTCGGCGAGCGCGAGCACCGCGGTCGCTTCGGCGCCCGGCGCGCCGCTCTCCTTGCCCATCGCGGCCGATCACGACGCGAGCGGGAACGTGTATGTTGCAGGTTTCGTCGCGGCGCGCGGCGCGGTGAGCCTCTCGCGATTCGACGATCACGGCGCGCGACGTTGGGCGGTGGACGCCCTCGACAAGCTCGGATTCAGCTCCGACGCGCACGTCGACGTCGTCGCGTCGCCGCACGGCGCGGTCGTCGTGTGGCGCGGCGTGCGCGACGGCAAGCGCACGCGCGTCGCGCGCTTCGTGAGCGACGCGGGAGCACCCGCGGGCGACGCGTTTCCGATCGGGTCGGGCGCGTGCGCCGTCGGCGACTCGCTCTTCTTCGTGACGAGCAAAGGCGCGGTCACGGTGCGCGCGCTTCCGAGCGGTCCTGAAAAAACGCTCACGACGATCCCCGAAGGCCACGATCCCACGCTCCTCTGCGGCGAGTCCACGCGCGCGCTCGTCGTGGACGACGGCGAGGACGACATCGGCGTGCGCACGCTCGACACGGAAAAAGCCTCCACGCGAAAACTGATCCTCTCCCCCGACGACGACGACGAGCCGCGCGATCACGAAGACTTCACGAGCGGCGACGTGCTCGGCGATTTGCTCTTGACCGAAGACGGTCACCTCGTCTTGCGAGAGCTCCCCGACGAAAAAGGCGCGAGCCTTGGTCCGCGGCGCAAGCTCGATCACGTGATCGGCACCGACGAAGACTTGATGGCCGTCGACGGAAACGCCGCGCACACCGTCGCGATGGTGGTGCGTGAAGCGGGCGCGCGCTGCGACGGCGAGATGGGCACGGACGTGCTCGCGATCGACGTGCCGATGCCCGACGGCAAGGAGAATACGATCGAAGTCGCGCACGGCGACTGCGGTCGAGATCTCGGGCCGTACTGGGTCCTCCCGACGGATTCGGCGATGTACGTCGCGTGGAACGTGCGCGGTCCGCGCAGCGGAGATCGCGCGCCCGTCGAAGCGCTCGCGTGGGCGAAGGTTTCCCCGCTTCCCGCAGACGCTCCGCATGAAGTGAAGCTCTCCGCGGAGAACGTCGTGTTCGCGGGTTGCACGAAGACGCGCTGCGCGTTCGCCGCGCTCGCGCGCCCCGAGGGCACCGACGGAATGGTGCCCGGCGAGGCGCGCGTGATCTTCGTTCCTTAGCCGACGGCGATCCCGAGCGCTTTGCGGAGCGAGAAGTACTGCTCGCTCACGCTGAAGACGAGGAGCTCCTTCATCTTCTCCGCCGGCGTCAAATCGCCCGGCAACTGCGGCTCGGCTCCGATGATCTTCTTCGCGATCTCCATGTCCGCGCAAAGAAGGAGTCCCGTGCGGCACGCCGTGACCTCGACCATCTGCATCCACTTCTTGAGATCGGCGCGCGCGCCATCCTCCATGAAGCGCTGCACGACGATGCGAAGGCCGTCGCGTTGGACCGGCTGCATGTACTTCACGAGCTCCGCCGCGGTTTGATTCACGGCTTGCGCCATCTCGGCGGGAACTTGGAAGTCGGCGACGATCACTTTCACCGCGGCGAAGAGAAGAACCTTGAGCTCGTTGAGCGTCGGGAAGAGGTTCTTGATGTAGTGCTCGCCTCGGTAATACGAGAGGTGCTTGCCGACGATGAACGTGAGCTCTTGCGGTTGGAACCCCGTGAGCACCGTTTGACCCGCGACCGACGCGGGCGGCGCGGCGGGGACCGCGACGAGCGCGCCGGGCACGTCGTTGCGCACGTAGAGCTCCGGCTGCGGCACGCCGAGGACCTGCGTCGCCCAACCGAACGTCTTCGCGAACGTCACGGTGCTCGTCGCGGGATCTTGTTTGAAGCGTTTGTCGAGCACGGGGAGCTGCCGCGCGGCGCGCAGCTGCGTGGTCTTCGCGACGATCGCGGCGGGCGTGATCATCTCGAAGATTTTCCCGATGAAGACGTTCTCGTCTTTGTGGAAGAGATTCTTCACCCACTGCTCGTTGTCGAGCCGGCCCTTCACTTGGATCATCCCGCGCGGGCGATAATCCTCGAAGAAGCGCTGCTCCTCTTCGTCCGCTTTGTGGAGGAACGCGAGCGCGGCGCACATGCACCACGCGCGGTCGTACTCCTTGAGCTTCATGTAGAGCTTGTAGAGGCTCCGATAGGGATCGACGCGCATCGGATCTTTTTGGAGGACGATCGCGTGCTCGCCGATCGCCGCCTCCATTTGGTCCGTGGCTTCGAAGAGCTCGGCGAGGATTTGACGCTCGACGGCTTCGTCGGGCTTGTAGTGCGTCGCCATCTTGAACGCTTCGATCGCGCTCTGCATGTCATGCAATCGATCGCGGTAGATGATGCCGAGGTTGTGCCAGAGGTTGTACGCGAGCTCGCCGTTCTCGGTGTTCGACCCGAGACGCTTGAGCATCTTGCGGAACGCTCGCTCGAGCTGCTTCCACTCTTTCTGGCCCGTGAGGATCTTGTTGATGCGCTCGAAGGCTTCGAGGAACGTCGGGTTCAAATCGAGCGCCGCGTTGAAGAGCTCGACGGCCTTGTCCTGATCGTTCTCCTTGTCGCGGTAAATCTGAGCCATCGTGTAGATGAACTTCGATTTGCGGACGGGATCCTTCTCGAGATCGGAGATCGACTGGATGGTGTCGATCATCTTCTGCCAGTTCTCGACCTGCTGATACAGCGCGAGGAGCGTGTGGAGCAGCGGGTGTGAGTTCGGCTGGAGATCGAGCGCCTCTTCGAACGCTTCGATCGCCTTCGCGGGGTTCTTGTCGAGATCGCGCCACGTCTCGCCGATCTCGTTCAAGATCTTGAAGCGCTCGTCGCCCTCGAACACGTTGTCGAGGATCTGCCGCTTGTACGCGACGACCTGCTTGTAGTCGCGGAGCTCCAAGTAGAGCGCGACCATCGCTTCGAGCGTCGGGCGGTGCGCGGCGTTGACCGAGAGCGCCTTCTCGAAGTTGTTGATCGCCTGCTTCGCCTGACCCTGCTCGCGCTTGATGCAGCCGAGCCGGTAGTAGACCTCGGCGCGCGCCTCGTTCTCGTCTTCGCCGAGCGCGGTCAGCACCTTCTGATAATTCGTGAGCGCGTTGCCCCAATCTTTGAGGCGGAAGCTCACCTCGGCGAGCCCCTTGATGGTCACCTGATCGGTGATGTCGAGTTGGTGCGCCGCGGTGTACGCCTTGAGCGCTTTGTCGTCCTTGCCGAGCGCGGCGGTGACTTGGCCGAGCTTGTTCTGCAGATCGTGTTGCTCGTTGCGCTCGCGCTTTCCGGACTTGCGGACGAGCAAATCGAAGAGCGGCTCCGCCTTCTCCCATTGCTGCGTCTCGACGTAATGGTTGCCGAGCGGGAGCGCGGCGTCTTCGTTCTCGGGATCGGCTTCGAACGCGGCTTCCCACGCGGCGACGGCGCCTTCGTGCTCGCCGAGCGTCTGCTCGCGGAGGTTGCCGAGCTCGACGAGCAAGCGCGCGCGCTGACGGTTGCCTTGCGTGTACTGCTGCTCTTGATCGAGGAGGCGCGCCGCCTTGTCGTAGTCGGCGTTGTCCATCGCGATCGCGCGGAGGGCGGCGATCGTGAGCAAGTGCGACGGCTCGAGATCGAGCGCCATCTCGTAGCGATCCTGCGCCGCCACGCGATCGCCGAGCTTCTCGTCGAGCGCCTTGCCGATTCGGTAGAAGGACTCGACGCGTTGCTTGGTGTCGGTCGTCAGGTCCGCGACGCGCGCCATGAAGTCGATCGCTTGCGTCGCGTCGCCGCGCTTGTCGTAGAGCTTCGAGAGCGCGTCGAGCGCCGGCACGTTGTGCTCGTCGAGGTCGACGATGTTCGTGTACGCCTCGATCGCTTTGTCTGCGTCGCCGATTTCGTCGGCTTGAACCTGCGCGACGTATCCGTAGAGCTCGACCTTCGTCTTGCGCTCGAGCGTCGCGGAGATGTGGCGCTCGTACGTTTGAACGAGCTCGTGCCACTGGCGCATCTTGCGATAGTTGCGCTCGAGCGCCGTGTAGGCCGGCTCGTTCGCGGGATCGATCTCGACGACTTGCTCGAGCCTTTGCGCCGCGATGTCGCTCTTGAGGAAGTGCTCCTCTTGGATGCTCGCGAGCTGCAACAGCACGTCGATGCGTTCGCGCTCCGTCGTGACGACGTCGAGCTGCTGCTCGAGCACCTTCACGAGATCGGTCCACTGCTCGAGCACCTCGCACGTGCGCGCGAGGCCGCGCATCGCTTGGATGTTCGCCGCGTCGACGTCGAGCGCCTCTTTGTAGACCTGCGCGGCCTTCTGCGGATCGCCGAGCGTGCTCTCGTAGAGCGACGCGATGCGGAGCTTCGTCGCCGCGATCTCCGCGGGGTCGGAGAGCGCGGGCACCTTGCGCGTGAGGATGTCGACGAGCTCGCGGTTTTGTCCGCGCGCCGTGTAGATGCGCTCGAGGTTCTCGAGCGCCGGGAGGAACTGCGGATCGACCTCGAGGGCGCGCTGGAAGTAACCGATGGCTTGATCGGTCTGATTCATCTGCGCGTCGAGCAACTCGCCGAGCTCGTTCTGGATCTCCTTGCGATCGATGTCGTTCACCGCGACCTCGAGCGCCTTCGTCAGCGAGTTTCCGTACTGTTGGTAGTTGCCGCTCTTGCGATAGAGCTGACCCATCTGACGGAGCGCGCCGACGTTGTTCGGATCGAGCTGGACGATCTGCGCGTAGTAAGGCTGCGCGTACTCGGGTTTGCCGAGGTCGTCGCCGTACCACTTCGCGAGGTGCAGGCAGAGGCGGATTTTCTGCTGCGGATCCGTTTGCTCCTTGAGCCACTGGTTCGCCGTCGTGATGACCTCGTTCCAGCGGCCGGTGGCTTGCGCCATGCGCTCCAAGTAGCGCGCGGTCTCGCGGTCGTGGAAATCCTCGCCGAGCGCGTTGATGAGCGCGTCGAGCGCTTGGTTGCGATCGTCGAGGTGCTCCTCGAAGACCTTCGCGATGCGACGGAGCAAATCCGTTTTGTCGGCGGTCTCCTCGCGCGTCTCGAGGCGCGCGAGATACAGCTCGACGAGCGGCTCCCAACGTCCGGCTGCGGTGTGCAGCTTCTCGAGCTCGTCGAACGCCTCGTCGTGCGTGCCGTCGATCTCGACGATCTTCTGCCACGCAGCGGTCGCCTTGTCGGGATCCTCGACGCGCTCGCGCCAGAGGGCCGCGACCTGACGATACTCTTCGATCTTCTGCGCGGGGTCCTCCAGCGCGGCGGCGCGCTGCATCTTCACGTCGATGACGTCGGTCCACTTCTCTTCGCCGCGGTAGATCGCTTCGAGCGCGTCCATCGCTTCGAAGTCCGGGCCGACCTCGAGGAGCTTGCGCCACGCGTCCGCCGCGTCGAACGGTTGTCCGAGCTGCTCGCCGTACGTCTTGCCGAGCTCGCGGAAAATTTCTTTGAGCTCGTCGGAGTCGAGCATCGCGGCCGCGCGGTCCACCATTTGGTGGAGCGCGTTCACGAGCTCGGTGGGATCTCCGGCGCGCCGGCGGATCGCCGCGATCGCGCGGAGCGCGCCGAGGTTCGCGAAGTCCAGATCGAGGACGCGATTCCAGTCCTCGAGCGCGAGCCCGTCTTGCTGGAGCTTCTCGGTGAACATGCGCGCCTTGCGCGACAGGATGTTCACGCGTTTGTCGTCTTCGGTCTCGGCTTCGTTCTGTCGCTCGAGGACGTCAATGAGCTCGCGCCACTGCTGCTGCTGCTCGTACAAATTCGCGAGCGCACCGAGCGCTTCGGAGTCTTCGCCGCGGAGATCGAGCACGGCTTTCCACGTCTCGATCGCGCGCTCGGGTTGTCCGAGTCGCTCGAAGAGGAGGTGACCGATCTTCGCGCGAATGTCCGCTTCGGCTGCGTCGCCCGACGCGTTCTCGAGCTCGCGCTCGTAGACGACGAGGAGCTCGGGCCAATTTTCTTGCGCCGCGTAGATGCGGCCGAGCGCGGCGATCGCCGCTTCGTGCGTTTTGTCGAGCTCGTCGAAGATGCGGCGGAACACACGGATCGCGTTCGCCGCGTCGTTCACCTTCGTCTCGTAGATTTCGCCGAGGCGCGCGTGGAGCTCGACGAGCTCCATCGCTTCCCCGCCCGCTTTGATCCGCTGCTCGAGGATTTGCGCGAGCTCGGGCCACGACTCGAGCGAGAGATAAATCCGATCGAGGTTCGAGAGCGCGTCGACGTCGAGCGGCTCGACGGACAAAACGTATTTGTAGGTCTCTTCCGCCTTCGTGATGTCGCCGAGCTCGTCCTCGAACACGCGCGCGAGGCGCTTGCCGATCGTGCGCTGCACCTCCGGCTCTTCGTGCATGCTCACGATGTCCGCGTACGCGTTCGCGAGGTGATCCCAACCGCCGTCGACGACGGCCGCGAGGCGCGCCACGTCGTCACCGCTGCGCTCGTCGAGCGGGTACTCCTTGAGCGCGCGCACGTACACGTCGAGCGCGCCCGCCGCGTCGACGAGCTTCTCTTCGTGGAGCTCGGCGATGCGGTAGTACGCGGCGAGACGATCTTCTTGTCCGCCGAGCGCGTCGCCCACTTTTTCGGCCGGCGTGTGCGTGAGCTGCGCTTCGTAGACCTTCGAGAGCTTCTCCCAATCGCCCGCAGCGCGGTAGAGCGGCTCGAGGACTTCGCCGATCTCGAGCTGCTTCGTTCCGGCCGCGAAGAGCGCCTCGAGCGCCTCGAGCGTCTGCGTGTGCTCGGGCGCCGCGCCGATCACCTCGCGGTACGCGGCGATCGCGTGATCGACGTCGCTGAGCTTCTGCTCGTAGAGCTGCCCGAGTCGGAATCGGAAATCGAGGATTTCGTCCGGCGTCTGACCGATCTCCGCCTCGCGCGCGAGGATCGAGGCGAGATCTTGCCAGCGCTCGGTCATCGTGAAGAGTCGATCGAGCGCGCGGATCGCGTTTTGATTCTCCACGTCCACTTCGGCGACGCGGCGATAACGGCCGATCGCATTCTCGATGTCCTCGAGCTGCGTCTCGTAGATTTGCGCGACGCGCAGACCGAGCTCGACGAATCGATCGGGCGTCTCGGTGAGCTTGTCGAGCTCGGCGTCGTAGAGCTTCGCGACTTCGGGCCAGCGGTTCACGAGCGTCGCGATGCGCTCGAGGTTTTGCAGCGTGTCCTGGTTGCCGTTGTCGATCGCGACCGCGCGCGCGTACGTGTCGAACGCGCTCGCGTGGTTGTCCATCGCGTCCTCGTGCAAGCGCGCGATGCGGTGCAGGAGCTCCACCTTCTGAAAGACGTCCTCGGTGTGCGCGACTTGAACTTCGTGCACGCTGACGAGCTTCGGCCAATCGCTCGCGGCTTCGTAAACCGGTTCGAGGACCGCGGCCGCGCCGAGCGGATCGCGTTCTCCGCCCTTGAGCCCTTCGAGCGCTTGGAGCGTCGGCGCGTGATCGGCTTGTTGCGAGAGGATGTCGCGATAGAGCTCGATCGCTCGCGCGACGTCCTCGAGTCGCTTCTCGTAGAGATCCGCGATGCGGTATTGGAAGCTGATCGCCTCCGCGGGGTCCGCCGTCATCTCGCTCTCGCGCGTGAGCACGGCGAGGAGCTCCTGCCAGTTCTGCGCTTGCTCGTAGAGGACGTCCAAACGCGAGAGCGCTTGGAGATCGTCGGGATCGAGCTCGAGGATCTTCTGGTACGTGTCGATCGCCTTCGCGACGTCGCCGAGCTCGCGCTCGTACACCGCGCCGACTTGGTAGTAGATGCGCTTCTTCTCTTCGGGGTCGGCGACGAGATCGGCCTTCTTCGTGTAGATGCCGAGAAGATCCGTCCAGTTCGAGAGCCCGAGGTATCGCTTGATGAGCGCGTCGAGCGCGTGGATGTCGTCGCCGTCGATCTCGAGCACCTTCTTGTAGACCGCGATCGCGGCCTCGGCGTGCTCGAGCATGTCCTCTTCGATCGCCGCAGCTTGGAAGAGCGCTTCCTTTTTGTCGGCCGGCTCTTCGAGGATCTCCGCTTTGCGCTGGAGGATCTGCGACAGCTCGGGGTACTTGCCCGCCGCGCGGAACAAACGCTCGAGCGACTCGGCGGCCGCGAGATTCAGCGGATCGATCTCGAGCACCTTGCGGTAGCGCGCGATCGCGGTCTCTTGATCGCCGATGTCCTGCTCGTAGACGCGCGCGGCCATCGACCAGAGCGAGCTCGCGAGCTGCACGTCGTCGCCCTTTTCGAGCGACCCGCCGAGCTCTTCGTACACGTGAGCGAGATCCGTGAAGCGCGAGGTCGCGCGCGCGACGCGTTCGAGCTGCTGCTGCGTCTCCGCGTTGCCCGCGTCTTCCTTCAGCGCGCGCGCGTACGTCGCGAACGCTTGGTTCAAATCGCCGGCCGCGTCTTCGTAGAGCTGCGCGATTTGGTGGAGGAGCTCCACTTTGCGCGCGACGTCGTCCGCGCGGCGCACTTGCACTTCGTGCACGCCGATGAGCTTCGCGTGGTCTCCGAGGTGCCGGTAGAGCGGCTCGAGGATCTCCGCGATGGCGAGCTCGTGATCGGCGATCGTGCCGAGCCGTTCGAGCGCAGAGAGCGCCTGCGCGTTGTTCGGCTCGCGCTCGAGCACCGAGCGATAGCCTTCGATGGCTTGCTCGACTTGACCCATCTCGCTCTCGCGGAGCGCGGCCAATCGGAGCATGAGCGAGAGCTGCGCGCCGTCGTCGGTCGTGAGCGAGAGCTGCGCTTCGAGGTTCTCCGCGAGCTCCGGCCACATCTTCTGCCGAACGAGGAGCGCGTCGAGCGCCGCGAGCGCGCGCGACGACTGCGCGTCGAGCTCGAGCACCTTGCGATACGAAGCCACCGCGTCCGTCGGGCGACCGAGGCGCTCGTCTTGGACTTGCGCCATCGACATGTAGAGCGCCTCGCGCGCGTCGGCTTCGACGGCGAGATCGATGCGGCGCTGGATCACGCCGATCAAATCCTCCCAACGCTGCGTGCGCACGAAGAGTTGCTCGAGCGCCGCGAGCGCTTCGGCGTCCGCGGCGTCGATCTCGAGGACGTGCGTGTACCCGGCGGCCGCGTCGTCGACCATCCCGAGCTGCTCGTCGATCGCGGCGACCTTCATCCAATAGTCGCGCGCGAGCGACGCGTCGGAGATGTCCTTCGCGACGTCTTTGTAGAGCTCGACGAGCCGCTTCTGCGACTCGGACACTTCCGCGATCTTTTCGAGCTCGAAGCGCGTGTCGTGCAAGCTCGGATCTTCTTTGAGCGCCGACGCGAGCGCTTCGAACGCGCGCGCGTAATCGGTGAGCGCCTCGGACGAAATGCGCGCGATTTTTCGGCGCAGCGTGACGCGCTTCTGAACGTCCGCTTCGCTCGACGCGAGAATGTCGAGCGCGGCGATGAGCTTGTTCCACTCGCCGCGTTCTTCGTAGATCGATTCGAGGATCGACGCCGCGTCCGCCTTGAGCTCCGCGTGCGTGAGCATCGCTTCGAGCGCGGCCTTCGCGCCTTCGTGCTGCGCGTCGAGGAACAAAATCTCGCGATAGTTCTCGAGCGCGCCGGCCGCGTCGTTCAAATGTTTCTCGAGCGTCGAGCCGAGACGAAACTTGAGATCGATGAGCGACTTTTCGTCGTTGTCGAGCTCGATGCGCCTGCGCAAGACGTCGACGTAGGGCTCCCACCGCTCGAGGCGTCCGTAGAGCACGTCGAGCGCGCCGAGCGCGGTCGGATCCGTCGGCTCCTCTTCGAGCACGGCGACGTACGTGTCGATCGCTTTGTCGACGTCCTTCACTTCGTTCTCGAAGAGCTTCGCGATCTCGAAGTTGATGTTCTTCTTGTCGACGGGATCGGTCGCGAGATCGCGCTTCTTCTCGTAGATGCCGAGGAGCTCGGTCCACGCCTGCGTCTGGCGGTAGAGCGCTTCGAGCGCCGCGATCGCCTCCGCGTTCTCGCTGTCCGCGTCGTAGACGGCGCGGTACGTCGCGAGCGCTTGATCGATTTGCTTCACCTCGGTCACGAGCACGCGACCGAGCTTCAAGCGGAGCATGATGGCGAGATCGCGCGAGCCTTCGTCGTCCGCGGTCTTGATCGCCGCGTTGTACGCCGCAATGAGGCGGTCCCAGCCTTGCGTCGCCTTCGCAGCGCGCTCCGCGTCCGCCGACGACTGCTCGTCGTGCGGCGCGATTTCGAACGCCGACAAATACCGATCGAACGCCTTTTGCGGCTCCTTGACGCGCCCCTCGTAGAGCGCCGCCACCTCGCGCAACAAAACCAATTTGTCGTCGGCGTTCTCTTGGTGCGAGAGCTTCACCTCGATCGCGTTCGCGAGAAGCTTCGCGTTGCCCGCCGCCGTGTAGATCGGAATGAGCGACTCCGCCGCGCGGAGGTTGTTCGGCTCGAGCTCGAGGACCTTCTCGTACGCCTTCGCCGCGCGATCGGATTTTTGCTTCTTGTCCGCCCAGAGCTCGGCGATCTTGAAGAGCATCCCGATCTTCGCGTCGCTCTTCGTCTCCTTCGCCTCTTGTTGCTCGAGGACGCGGATGAACTCGTCCCACTTGCCCGTCTCGGCGTAGAAGACTTCGAGATCGTCCCAGCGACCGAGCGCGAGATATTTTTTCTTGAGCGCCTCTTGCGCCTTGCGATCGTTCGGATCGAGCGTGAGCAGCGTGCGCCACGCGGCGACCGCGCCTTCGTCGTTGTTCAGTCGATCGCCGTAAATCGTTCCGAGCTTGTTGAGGATTTGAATCTTCTGCGCGGCGTCGTAGGTGATCTCGGCTTGCTTCTCGAGAATGGTCGCGAGCTTGTCGAACTCCTTGCTTCGTTCGTAGAGAACGGAGAGCGCGGAGAGCGCCTCGGGATTTCCGTCGTCGCTCGCGATGACTTCGTTCCAGAGCTCGATGCAGACGTCCGGCTTCTTCACGCGCTCGGTCGCGAGCTTCGCCATCTCGAGGAACTTCGCTGCGCGCTCGGGGCCAGCGGGAAGATTCTCCGCTTCGCGCCTTTGCAGACCGAGGAGCTTCTCCCAGTCGCGACGCTTCTCGTACATCTGCCGGAGGTAATCGATCGCGGTCGCGTTCTCCGGATCGAGCGCGACGACGGCTTCGTACGCCTTCACCGCCTCGGCTTGGTTCGCGAACTTCGACACGTAGAGATCGGCCGCCTTCATGTAGAGCTCGACCTTCTCGTTCGCGTCCGGAACGAGCGTGGCGAGCTGAAGGATCGTCTTCACGTATTCGTTGAAGCGCTTCGCGGTCTCTTGCTTCTCGGCGGTCGCGCGGAGCTCGGCGATTTTTCCCTCGTCTGCGGCAGGCGCGGGCGCAGCGGGCGCGGGCTCGACGAGCGCAGCGGGCGGCGCGGTCGGTTTCACGTGCGCGACCTCTTGTTGTTGCGCGGCGACCGCTTCCGGCGCGCGCGGCGTCGGAACGCCGCTCGGCGCGGATTCGTGCGCGCTCTCTTGCGCGGCGGGCGCGCCGTTGTCCTTCGTCGGCGCGCGCTTCGCGGCGTCCGCGGTGAGCGTCTCGCCGATTTGCGCTTCGAACGCGCGGAGCTGCGGGTGCGCGGGGTGCGCGGCGGCGAGCCGCTCGAACACGTTGCGCGCGCGAATGAGATTTCCCATTTCGCGCCACGCGATCGTTCCCGCTTGCGCGAGAAGGAACGTCGCGTCGCCGTTCTCCCCCGCGTGCGTCATCGCTTCTTCGGCGAGCGTGAGCACGCGATTCCAATCGCCGCCCTTCTTTCCGTACGCCTCGCGCAAGAAGAAGAACGCGCCGTCTTGCGTCGGATCGAGCTTGAGCGCGTCTTCCAAGAATCGCGCGCCGACCTCTGCGTTGCCGTGTCGAGTGACCCAGCGCGTTCCGAACGTGAGCGCCATCTTCGCGCGCGCGTCGCGATCTGCAATTTCGGCGAGCAGACCTTGTTGTTCTTTCTCGAGACGCGCGAGATCGCCCGCGTCGGCGAGCGCGCCTTCGTAGAGCGCGGACGCCTCGCGCGAGAGCGGGTTCGCCGCGTACGCGCGCGCGAGCATCGAGATCGTCTCGCTCGGCGCGAAGCGGCGCGCGATGCGCGCCGCGCGGACCAACAAGCGTCCCTTCGTGGAGCTCGGCGCGTCGTTCGCCGCGCGGAGAAGCTGCGCGACTTGTCCTTCCCACGATCCGCTCTCGGCTTGCACGTCCTCGAGGCACGCGCTCGCCTCTTTGTTCTCACCGCCGCTCGCCGCGAGCGCGCGCGCGTACGTCGCCGTCGCCTTGTCGTTGTCGCCGAGATCGCTGAGCACGTCGCCGAGCTCGACGAGCAACCGACTCGCTTCGGGACCTTGAACGGCCTTCAGCTCCAACTCGAGGAGCTTCTGGACCATGTTGATCTTCCCGAGCTCCCAATAAATCGCGCGCGCCTCTTCGAGGCTCTCGAGGAGCGCTGGGTTCAACTTGTACGCGTCTTGAAAATGCTTCAGCGCTTTGACGCCCGCGAGAAACTTCTTCTCGAGGACGCGACCGAGCTGCAAATGAAATGCAGCCTTCTGCGCGTTCTGGCTCGCGCCCGAAATTCCTTTTTCGAGCTCCTCGACCAGCGATTGCCAGTCACGAACCGTCTCGAGGTACGAAAGACGCTCCTCTTGCTCCATGGATCCTCTATCACCTGCTCCGCGGCGGCCGGCGCCAAGGGTCGTCGCGCGGTAAGAAGCGCGAACCCCGTGCTTCGGCGATTGCCGAAATGCAACGGTACCAGACCGTGTGATTCGTAGAAGCGGGAATTATCGTTACGACCCGCGTTCCTTCGTTGCGCAGCCTTGCGCGGCCGACGCGACTAAGGCGCTTGTGAACCGCTGACCTGCTTCAAGATTTCTTGAGCTTGCGTGCACTCGTCGGCGTATCGAAGCGCAGCGCCGCCTTTGCAGATCGTCTTTTGGAAAGCGAGGATGTTCGAGTTCGCTTCGCTCTTGCGCGGCGGATTCGCGTGCGCGTACGCCGCGCCCAAGTTCAAGAAGATGATGTTCTGTCCCTTCTCGTTGCACTGACCGCACGCCTTTTTCGCGGCCTCGTACTCGCGGATGGCTCCGCTGTTGTCGCCCTTCTGCTCGAGCAAGAAGCCGTAGAGCGTGTGGACGTTGAACCCGCTCTTGTCGCCCTTGTCCCAGCTCACGCCTTCCTTCGCGACTTGCTCCGCTTGGTCGTTGAATCCGAGGCGTCGGTAGAGATCGCCGAGCTCGCCGTACGCGGCGAGCATGTCGGGCTTGAGCTCGATCGCTTTCGTGTAGTGGTCGAGCGCGCCCTTCTCGTCGTCGAGGTGGTAGAGCACGTTCGCGAGATCGAAGTGTGGGTCGGCGTAGTTCGGATCGAGCTTGATCGCTTGCTCGAGCGGGTCCTGCGCGTCCTTCCACGCGCCCTTCTTTTCGGCGAGCTGCTCGAGCGCGTAGCCTTTGAGCCAGAAGAAGTCCGCGTGATCGGGCGCGGCCTTCGTCGCCGACGCGAGCACCTCGTTCACCTTCTCCCAGTTTTCTTTCTTCTGGTAGACGCGCGCGAGCTTCCACGCGATGCGGAAGTTCGACGGATCGAGCTGACGCGCTTGCTCGTACTTCGAGATCGCCTCGTCCGGATTGCTCTCGCGTTGCTTGTCGGCCTCGTTCGCGAGGTTCACGGCTTCGATGTTGTTTCGACTGCACGCTGCTTGCGTCGAGGTGATCGAAACGGTGCACGACAGCCCGAAGAGGATCGCGATGGTCCTTCGCATGGCGGCGGACTCTATCACGAACCCGGGCTGAACATGATCGGCGAAACGACCGTCACGATGCCGCCTTCGGGCTGCGGAAAACTCAGATTCGCGTGCCCGCGCACGACGCAATTCGTGACGCCCTGATCGGGCATGTCGGAGCCCGAGTCCTTCGCGATCGACACCGCGCCGCTTCGATCGATGACGAACGTCGTCGTGACGCGCCCCGTGAGCGATGGATTGAAGCGCAGCCCGTTTTCGTAACACAGGCGGAAGCGTCCGAGGTTCTGACGGATGATGCGCGTGATCACTTCGGGCGGCAGACGACCGTTCACCGTGAGCGTGCCCAAGCGAACGCGCGCTCCGCGTGGAGGGGGAGCGTGACCGAACGACGTTCCCGCGCCGATCGTTCCGCCAACGATCCCGCCGCTCACTCCGCCCGCGT
>Ga0335078_10001412_pt1 | contig 36304 bp, 31 predicted proteins | sample Lox_Sample_32_FD_206711 | JGI IMG/M metagenome (GOLD analysis project Ga0335078, IMG submission 206711) | Soil microbial communities from Loxahatchee National Wildlife Refuge, Florida, United States - Lox_Sample_3.2 | ecosystem: Environmental > Terrestrial > Soil > Wetlands | place: USA...
TGATCGGCGCCATGGAGAAAACCTTGGAAGCGGAAGCGGCTGCGGCGTCCGACGAACTGACGCGCAGCGGCCGCGACAAACTTTTGACGCGGCAAACACCGCAGGATTGGCCCAACCGTTTCCGCACGGCACGATTCATACCGGCCGTAGAATACGTGCAGGCGAATCGCGCGCGCATGATGTTGATTGAGGCGATGGCGAAGCTCTTCGAGAACCTCGACGTGATCGTCGCGCCCACCAACGGCGCACAATTGACGCTGACGAATCTGACCGGCCATCCGAGCGTGATCTTGCCGAACGGATTCCGCTCGGCGGATACACCGATGCCGGATACGAATAATCCGAACGCGGGCGGCGGGCCCGGCACTCCCGTCAGCCTGACGTTCCTTGGCAATCTTTACAGCGACGCGAAGCTGCTGGCGTTCGCGCGCGCGTATCAGGACGCAACCACGTTCCACCTGAAGCATCCGAATTTGGACGCCGCTCGCACATTCTAGAGAGAAGAGGGCGGACTTCCAATCTCATCGTGCGCTGTTTTGAACTGAGCTGGCCCAGCTCGACTTCGGTCGCAAAGCAAAAAAGCAGCGCGGCTTGCTTGGTGAAATACCATCAGTTTCATCGTAAAGCTGTCGCTCAGCGGGACCGAACTACTCGGTACGAACTCGGATAAAAATGGCCAAATTCGCAGCTCCATACTGCCCTCGATAAAAACAGGCACCGCCTATGAGCCAGACAATTGCCCTTTTTGTGCCGCGATTTCAAGTTTTCGTGAAGCACATAACGGAGAGAGAATAGGCAAGACTAGCTGGCGGAGAGGGGGGGATTCGAACCCCCGGTTGAGTTTCCCCAACACTCGCTTTCGAGGCGAGCTCTTTCAACCGCTCAGACACCTCTCCGCTTCCGATTCTAACGGCGCGAGCAAAAACGCACAAGCGCGCCGGCGCAAACGCCAACTAGCGCGCGCGGCGAAGCGTGGAGAGAAAATAGAATAGCGGCCCCGCGGCGATGAACAGGCAGCCGACGAACAGCGCGTTTACCGAACCGATTTTTTCGGCATGATTGCGAACGCCCGCGGCCACCATCAGCGCCAGCGGCGGCAATCCGATCAAAATTGTACCGAGCAGTCCGCCGGGCACTCGATACGGACGATGGAGTTTCGGCTCTCTAATACGCAATCCGATGAGCGCCCAGAATTCCAGCATGATGCTCAATCCGGTGATCAGCACATCCAAAATGACGAGCTTTTCAAATCCCAAGAACATGCAGCCGGCCCAAGCGACGGCGCAAACGACGATGGCGACCCACGGCGCGCCGCTCGGTTTGTAGACGCGAGAAAAAACTTTCGGCAGCGCGCCTTGCTCGGCCATCACAAGCGGCAAACGCGAAAAGGACATCATCAGTGCGTTGAACACGCCGATCGCGGAGATGATTCCCGCAATCGAAATCGCAGCCGCGAGCCAATTCCCGCCGAGCGCGCGTCCTGCGTCGACCCATCCCCCGGTGCTCCACGAATTCGGATCGAGGCCCGAATGCGAAACCGCGCCAACCGGTAGCAAGTACGAGACTGTCACGAGCAAAATGGCAATCCACATGAGGCGTGGATAGTTTTTCCTGGGTTGTTCCACTTCGCCGGCGATGGTGGACGCGTTGTCCCACCCCATATAATTCCACATGGCGACCAAAATGCCGCCGATGATGTCCACGTGGCTCAGGGGTTTTGCGGCCACCTGCGCCGCGGGGCCCGAGACCTTGTGAAGGAAGCCGATGACGGTGAGCACTGCAAACGGCGCGAGGAGTAACAACGACATCGCCAACGATCCTTCTCCAACGGATTTCGCGCCGCGAATGTTCCACACCGTACAGACGGCGATCATCGCAAGGCCAATACATGGGCCGCGAAATCCCGCCGTGAGTGCGGGCGCGAAATGGCCGAGATAATCCACAAACAAGGTGGGATACAGCGCCATCTCAAAAATACTGCCGGCCATGGTGAGCCAGACTTCTTGGAAGCCCCAAAATTTTCCGAGGCCACGATTCACCCAAATGTAGAAGCCGCCCTCTTCGGGAATGGCGCTTGCGAGCTCGCCGACCATCATGCCCGTCGGCGCTGCCCAAACAAGCGGCGTCAAAAGCAGAATCAGCAGGCCACCCGCATAGCCGGTCATTGAAATTACGTCTTCGAGGCCGTATGGCCCGCCGGAGACCATCAAAAATGTGGCGGCAATGAGTGGCAGGAGGGCGAGTTTGGCGCGCGGCGCGGGGTACTTGATCTGCATCAGCGGGAGCGAATGTTAGCGCACTGTGGCCGGGCGCGCGCACAAATATGCGTGCGAGATGGCAGACGAATCAAAAAAGTGTTGGCGCTATTCCATCCCTCCACGTCCGCGGCCGCTACGTTTCGGCGGGGTTCCGTTGCCAAGCTCGGACAAAGTTTTCAAAGCATCGGCCTTGTACGGCGTGTCATACGAAGCAGCTTCTGTGAGCGCGGCCCGTGCTTCGGGAATTTTTTGCAGACGCGCATACGCGTAGCCCAGCCGATAAAGATTGCGCGCGTACGAATTCAGGTCGCCTTTCAGCAGCGGACTGGCTTTCTGAAATGCGGAGACGGCGCCGGCAAGATCGTCCTTATTAATCAGCACCTGACCTTGAGCAGACCAGGCGATGCCGGTCTGAAATGTAATTTGCTTTTGCCACTGATCGGCGGAGATGCCATCCGGCGCCTTTGCGGTGGGCAGAAGCTGGATCGCTTTGGTCGCATCCGCGGCGGCTTTATCGAGTTGCTCGCCGGAGGAACTGTAATATTCCGCCGCGAGCACCAACATGTCAGTGTCATTGGGCTGGCTCGCCAGAACTTTTTCCGCAGCGGCGGCCATCTTGGGGAAATTTTGAGCCTGTTGATATGCGGTTGCGGCCGTCTTTTCCGCATAAATCGCATAGGACGAATCGGGATACATCGCCGCCAGCCGCTCCGCGTAAGCGGCGCGTTCTGTCGGCGCCTGCACTTTGTAGAGCGCATTCGCCATGAGCGACGCGACATATTGAATCTGATCCTGCTGATCCGCGAGCGCTTGTTTGTGCAAACTCGCCCATGAAGAATCCGCGCCGGCCGGAGGCGTCTGCGCGTCGTATCGCGCGATGATGCCGCTTAATTTTTCACCCGCCGCGAAAACGCCGGCCGCATCTCCAAGTTGCGATTCGGCGCGCGCCAGGTGCAAAGCGGCGGAAAAATTATCGGGATCGATCACCAGAATTTTATCGGCGTATTCAGCCATCTTCTTAAAATCTCCGGTGTCCAAATAGTAGGAGACATAAAGATCGAGACCGAGCAACTGCAAATCGCCCTTGCCGAAGTCCGCATTGAATTTTTCGATCAGAGCGAGCTTCTGTGCCGGGTCGCTCGTGTTGGTGATTTCGTCGAGCGCCTTGTCTTCGGGAGTTCCAGCCTGGGTCGTGATGGACTTAATTAGCTGCGCGCGCGAGACGACCGCAAACGCGAGGAAAACAGTCAGCACCAATGAAATTTTTCGCATGCCAACCTCCACATCAGTGATGCAAGCATATCCAAAGTTCGCGAGCCGCAAAAGGCAAAACTGTGCGGTGAATGGTTGCCCACTTTTTCAGCCCTGCCGCTTTCAATTAACGGCCTCTCAGGTTGGGCAAGAATCGCGGGACCGCGTGGCAGTATTCGTCATACGGTGAACCAAATCGCTCACGCATTTCGCGCTCTTCGAGGAAAATGCAAATCAGAACAATCACGAACCAAACGCCGACGACGATCCAGGTGAACACGGAACCGGCGATCACGCACGCGCCGACCACAGCCGCAATCATTCCCACATACCTTGGATGCCTAAGATGTGCGTAGATGCCGCTGGTTACCAGGTCGGTCTTGCCGGCAAGTTCCGCATGACCCGCCAACTTCCGGCCACCGAGATGCCTCGCCGCAATGCAAAGCAAAAGAAAGTCGACACAAATCAGAGCAAGCCCCGCTAATGCCGCCACGATGCAAGGAGATCCCTGAGCGATCAACCGATGCCGAAGCGCAATGACGAATACTGCGCCGGCAGCCCATGAACCAAGCCCCGCGATCCAGAATGCCACGCGAATTCGCGAGCGCCAAAATCGTCTGAAAGGATGCAGCACGAACCAGTAGATTGGCACCGGCAGATCGAGAAAGAAAATGACGAGCGCAACATAGCGAAAGAATCGCATGCCGCATCATAGTGAGAACGAAGCGCGCGCGGCAAGACGCCTTGCAGGGATTGACGCGCACGGGCTTTTGTCCGACGATGCGTGCGTCGAATTTGCTTGGAAGTTCAGAGGAGCGAAAACGAGATGCTGGAAAAACATCCGTGGTCAAAAGTGGAATTGGAAGAATTGAATCCGCTCATCAGCCGAAAAATGCTCAGCGGCGCGCAGAGCACGATCGCGCGAGTGTTCTTGAAGAAGGGCGCGATTGTGCCGCGCCATTCGCATCACAACGAGCAGATTACTTTCATTCTGGACGGCTGCCTGAAATTCACGTTTGACGACGGTGAATTACTGCTAAACGGCGGCGAAGTGCTGCTGATTCCGCCGAACGTGCCGCACAAAGCCGAAGCGATGGTGGATACAGACGATTTGGATGTGTTTATCCCGCGCAGAGAAGATTGGATCAACAAGCAGGACGATTATTTGCGCAGCGGCAAGAAATAGCGGCGCGCGCTTCACGCTTTTTCGAGCGCAGCCGCGCCCGCGCGCGAAACGTCGGTATCTTCATCTTCGGTGCCGTTGCTCGCGCCGATAGCGCCGACGATTTCGCCATCGACAAGCAGCGGCAGCCCACCGCGAATCGGCGTTTGCTTCGCGCCGCTGCCAACGGCGAGCGCCACGGAAAGCAACGTGTCCGGTTTCCCATCGGAACCCATCGACGGTCCAGAAGGTTTGCGCCGAATCGCCGAAGAATGCGCCTTGACGATCGCGATGCGCACCGACGAAAGTTTCGCGCCATCCATGCGCGAAAACGCAAGCAGGTGGCCGCCATCGTCCACGACGGCGATATTCATCGGCACACCGATCTCCGTGGCGCGGCGCTCGGCTGCGGCGAGCACAGCTTTCGCGCCTTCGAGCGTCAATTTCGGATGATTGCGAGTGACCAGCGCCATCTTGAATTCCCTTTCGCTTAGAAAAATTACATTTCTTCATTCAACGGGTTCGGCCGGCGCTTGCCGTCCTGCGCGGGATCGAACATTGGGTGAGTCGCGTACACTTTCGGCTTTTCCACGAATGATTCCTTGAGTGACCGCGAAGAAAACGGGAGATTAACACATTCACGCCGCGCTCGCAGATGCTTCGCGCCGCGTGGAATCCGCGCGTTGACGCGCCTTGTACCGCCGACTATAGTGGCCTTGCGGTCACTTTTCGTCGCGGCTTATGAACAAATCCGTCGTCCGCCAACTCGAAGATTTGCTCGGGTGTGACTCCGTCCTTTCATCTCCTGACGAACTTTTGCTTTACGAATACGACGGCTCTGTCGACCAGGCACGACCCGACTATGTCGTTTTTCCTCGCACGACGGCGGATGTCTCGTCCATCGCGCGGATATCGGAAAAATTTGGCGTACCGATCGTCGGACGCGGCGCGGGGACGGGGCTATCCGGCGGCGCGCTGACGCTCCAGGGCGGCATCCTCGTCGTATTTTCCCGCATGAACCGCATTCTGAAAATTGACGCCGAGAATCGGCGCGCGATCGTGCAGCCCGGCGTGGTGAATCTTGATGTGACGCGCGCCGTGGAGCAGTACGGACTCTATTTCGCTCCGGATCCTTCCAGCCAGAAGGCCTGCACCATCGGCGGCAACGTCGCGGAAAATGCGGGCGGCCCGCACACGCTCGCGTACGGCGTCACGACGAATCACGTCACCGGACTCGAACTCGTGCTGCCGAATGGCGACGTGGTTCGGGTCGGCGGCGAAACGTGTGAAACGCCGGGCTACGATCTGACGGGGCTGCTGGTCGGTTCGGAAGGAACGCTCGCCATTGTCACGGAAGTCACGCTGAAGCTTTCGCGCAAGCCAGAGGCCGTGAAAACGTTGCTCGCGGTGTTCGACGTGATTGACGATGCGCCGGAAACCGTTGCGGACTTGACGAGCCGCGCCATTACGCCCGCGGCGTGTGAAATGCTCGACGGGTGGACGTTGCGCGCGGTGGAGGCGTTCGTGCACGCCGGCTTTCCACTCGATAGCGGCGCCGTGCTGCTGATTGAAGTCGAAGGGTTGCGCGAAGCCGTGGAAGATCAGGCCGCGCAAATCGAGGAAGTCTGCAAATTGCATCATGCGCGCGAAGTGCGTGTGGCACGCGATGCGGCCGAGCGTGATCTACTCTGGAAAGGCCGCAAGAACGCGTTCGGTGCGGTTGGAAGACTTTCACCGAGCTATTACGTGCAGGATGCCGTGATTCCGCGGACGAAATTGCCGCAAACACTGAAAAAGATCAACGAGATCGGGAAGCGCCATGGATTTGAGATCGGAAATATTTTTCATGCGGGCGACGGGAATCTGCACCCGATCATTCTGTTCGATCAGCGCGACGCCGAGCAGTTCAAGCGCGCCGTGACTGCCTCTGGCGAGATCATGCGGTATTGCATCGAATGCGGCGGCGCATTGACCGGCGAGCATGGCATCGGGATGGAAAAAAATGAGCTGATGCCATTGATGTTCTCCGACGCTGATCTTGAGTTGATGCGCCGGGTGCGCGAAGCGTTCAATCCCGCCGGACTGCTAAATCCCGGCAAAGTTTTTCCACTTGGCAAAGGATGCGGCGAAGTTCGCGTGCCGCCGAAAACCGCCGGCGTCGGTGCGATGTGATGACTGCTCCACAAACATCCGCAGTGGCCGCTGAAGCAATTGCAGGACAACTTGCTCAACGATTTGGCGCAGCTAACGTAATTTCAGACCCGAATGGGCTTCCGAATTACAAAGTCGACGGCATGCGTCCGGCGGCCGCGGTCACAGCCTCATCTGCCGAGGATATTGCGGAACTGCTCCGCATTGCGGCGAAAGATCGCTTCGCCGTCATTCCGTGCGCTGGGCGCACGAAGTTGCACGTCGGCGCGCCGCCGGCGCGCTACGACCTGGCGCTCGATGTTTCGCGCATGAATAAAATTCTCGGGTATGAGCCGCGCGACCTTACACTTCGCGTCGAACCGGGAATTCGGTTCGCCGATCTAGCCGCGACGCTTGCACGCGAAAGGCAGTTCTTGCCGCTGAATCCGCCATTTTTGCAGCGCGCGACGATTGGCGGGATTTTGGCCGCAGATTCAGTGAGCCCGTTGCGGCATGCGTATGGCAGCGCGCGGGATTTTGTCTTGGGAATGGAGTTTGTCTCTGGAAACGGCACGGCATCGAAAAGCGGCGGCCGGGTGGTGAAAAACGTAAGCGGGTATGATCTGCACAAGCTTCTAATCGGCTCGCTAGGCACGCTTGCCGTCATCACCGCCGCGAATTTCAAAACATTTCCGATGCCACCCGCTCAGGCTGTTTTCGTTGCGGCATTTGCAAGCTCGGCCCAAGCGCTGCAATTCTGCCGCGCTCTTGCGAACTCTCCGCTTCAGCCGAATCAAGTTGATGCACTTTCCCCTGAAACGGCGCAACTGTTGAAAGCGGAAACGCAAAATGCCAGCGCGCTTCCGGATGGCAAATGGTCAGTCGTGATTTCCGCCGCCGGAAGCGAACGCGTTGTCGAGCGACATCGCCGCGACATTTCCGCGCTCGCAGAACAAGCAAAATCCGCCAGCTGTGACGCGCTGGGCGACACGCACGAATCGATGCAAACGGCCGCCGCACTTCTCGGCGCGATCCGCGAATTCCCTGCTCTCACGCTCAAATTCGATCCGAGCGCCGTGATCTTTCGCATCGCCGCGCTGCCGTCTGCGATGGACCGTCTGGCGCTTGAACTGAGTTCAGCCGCTGCCGACAACTCCATCCGCTTCGCACTTCTTTTGCGATCGTACGGCTTTGCGTACTTCGCGCTGCTGCCTTCGAATAAATCTACGTCAACGCCGCAGGCGATGGCGCAAATTGCGAGCCGAGTTTTTCAGACTTGCGCAGAAGTCGGCGCCAAGGCAAGCATCGAGTCCGCGCCTCTCGAACTGAAGCGCGCCGTAAATGTTTGGGGACCCGCTCGGCCTGACTTTGCGTTGATGCGCCGCGTGAAAACAGTTGTCGATCCAGCGGGAATACTAAGCCCCGGCCGGTTTGCGGGCGGAATTTGATATCGGAAAGAAGAGTGCGCGCTAAAAATCCACGTGCGCGCGCAATCCCGGCATTAGGACCGGTCCTCGCGCCTGGTTGTAACCCGGATTGTTGATGTGCTGCAGATCGAAGGCGCCGAAAAGGCCGCGCCAAAAATGCACGTTGAAGTAGGCCTCTTCGATTGTCTCGCGACCGTAGGTCAAGTTCCCGTCGCCGAGCAAGAAACCCATCCCACCGAGCATCAAATACTGTGCGTGATCTTTTGCAATTCCATTGCTCACGAATGCGAAGCCGGCGCTGTCATGATTTCTGTGCCACGATCTGCCCGGCGCATTCACGCCGACCTCGACTGTGTTGTCAACTTCGGTGTACGCCCAAGATTCCGTGTGTCCGTCGTCCCAACCGAATCGTCCAAAAACTCCGATGCGCGGCGTGATTACCTGCTCGAAACTGAGGCCCGTGCCGTACTTGTGGCGACCCTGCACGCGTGTATCAACAATATTCGGCGCTCCGGCCACTTCGCCGCTCAGGAACTCGCCGATCGCTTCGCGGTAATTTCCCATGTCCGCCGTATTCCAGAAGCCCAGCAAGCGCACGGTACCGGTCTGATGGGCGATTAATTTACCGGTGGCCTGCAGCTCCACATTTTCGGCGCGTGCGCGCGCGAGGTCGGCATCGAGGAAATTCCCGTTCGCTTCTTTGGGCTCAAGCGTCAATCCATACCGAGCGGCAAACCAGTGATCGTAATATTCGACGATTAGCCCGTCAGTGTAGCCGCGAGTGTTCGCCGCGTAGTCGTATGCGCCATTGTCGTCCACCGTCCAATTCAAGAATTGCAAATGGCTGTCGGAGCCCCAAGTGTTGTTATCGAAAAAATCCACCAGTGAAAATTTTCCGAGGCGCACTTCAAACCGCCGCACCGGCACCGAAGTCGCCAGATGCAATTCGTCGCGATCTTCGTTCACCATTTCCTTGCTCAACGGAATGATCTGCCGGATCATCAGCCGCGCAAAATATGGTTTCTCGGCCAGAGCCACTCCCTGCACGGTGCGGACGGCGTCGAGGTTCGAGTAGCCCGCAAGCCCCACCGCACCGCCGACGCCGCCGCCCGTCGCGAATTCCGGGTCGGCGAAAATTTCCGTCGTGTGCGTAAGTGCGAATCCCGTATAAAGCGTCAGAATGTGCGTGGTGGCGCTCTGAGCGGGCGCACTCAAACTGTTTGGCCCAGTGTACTGCGCAGGGAACGTGGGATGCCCCTGAAGAACAATGTTCGCCTGCCCGGAAATCCACCATCGACTCGTGCCTGAGTGGGGAAACAGCGTGACGGGAGTGGAGTCTGAATCGTCGCTGCCTGCGTTTGATTGCGAATCATTCTGCTGGCAGCTCTGAGACGAGTTTTGGTTCGGCGGCGTTTGCGGCGGAATGGTTGATTGGGACTGCTGCGTGGCCGGCGAGTTTTGGGTGACCGGCTGGCTCTGCGCGCACACAACGGCCGCGCCACCGAGCAGCAGCGGCAACATCGCGCCGAAAATGAAAAGCTTCCGCGTCATATTTCTATGCAACAATTGGATTTGTCAGCGAAGCCGGAGTATGAAAACTCAGATCAAACATCCTGTCATTAACACAGTGTCAATGGCAGCCGCGCGCCACCGGCATTTCTGCAGAAGCAAGATATACTATACCCGGATAGGGTAGTCAATCAGAATGGGTACGACGCCAGCAATTCGCGCGCCACGGATGTTACAAATGCCGTCCGGCAGGCCCACCTACGAGGACTACGCCCGCTGCGTCCATTGCGGGCTATGCCTGAATCACTGTCCGACGTATCGCTTGTGGGGCCGCGAGGCGGATTCGCCGCGCGGGCGCATCCGCCAAATGCTGTTGGTGGATGAAAACAGGCTGGCGATTGGCGATGCATTCGTCACACACATGGATCGCTGTCTGGATTGTCGCGCATGCGAAACGGTGTGCCCCTCGGGCGTCGAATACGGCAAATTGATCGAAGATGCGCGCGGCCGCATCGAGCGGCAGTACAAGCGGCCATTCACTTCGAGCTTCGTGGGGAATTTTTTCTACCGGCGAGTCCTTCCCTACCCCTCGCGGATCGCGCTCGCCGGAAAATTGGCGCGCTTTTATCAGCGCTCGGGACTGCAATCTCTCGCGCGCGGCTCTGGAATTTTGCGATTGATGGGGCTCGCCGATCGCGAGAGACTGATGCCGGCGACAAGTAAAGATTTCTTTTTCTCGCGGCTCGGCAAAACGTACCCGGCCATCGGGGCGCGCCGCGCGCACGTTGCATTTTTCGCGGGATGCATCGCACAAATTTCATTCGCGGAGCTGAACGATGCGACGATCCGCGTCCTGCGTGCGAACGGATGCGAGGTCGTTGTGCCCGCAGGACAGCTTTGTTGCGGCGCGTTGTGTGTTCACGCGGGAGTGCAGGACGTCGCCACCGGTCTTGCGCGGAAGAATCTTGCCGTTTTTCTCGCAGAACCGTTCGATGCAATTGTGACGAACGCAGCCGGCTGCGGCTCGACGCTGAAGGAATACGCGCATCTCTTCCCTTTCGGCTCGCAGGAATATGAGCAGGCGCTGAAGTTCCGCGAAAAAATGCGCGACGTTACCGAGTTTCTCGCCGAACAGGGCATCACAGCGCCGCTTAACCGTTTGCCGCTGCGAGTGACGTATCAAGATTCCTGTCACTTGCTTCACGGCCAAAAAATTGCCGCCGCGCCGCGAAAACTGATTCAGGCAGTGCCGGGCGTTGAATTGGTTGAGATGGCGCTAGGAGATCAGTGCTGCGGATCGGCCGGAGTTTACAACGTGATCGAAACGCGGGCCGCGCTCGATATTCTGGCGTCAAAGATGGATTGCATTCGCGCGACGAAGGCGCAGGCGATCGTCACCGCAAATCCCGGCTGCATTTTGCAACTTCGCGCGGGAGTACGGCTGCACGGCAGCGGCCAGCAAGTGATGCACGTGGTCGAACTGCTCGATCGTGCGCTGAACGCTTAGCTGAAGAGTTCGCGCTATTTCTTCAAGTCCGGCGGATGGTACATCTTTGCGACGGTGCGATTCACGATTCGTCGTGGCAGCAATCGTTCGAAGTTTGCCATCGCGTAATTCATTCCGCCGGAGATCACATGACTCTTCCCAGAGGCAACAGCCGCGAGTCCCGTGCGCGCAACTTTTTCCGCGGTCTCTCGTTTGCGCATTGTTTGTGCAGGATTCCCGGCGACCTGGCCGAATTCGCTGGTCGTCGGCCCGGGACAGAGCGCGCACACGTGGATGCCGTGTGTCGCCAATTCCTCGGCCAACCCTTCCGCGAAAAGCAGATCGAATGCCTTCGTCGCGGCATAGGTGGAAAGGTACGGCACCGCCTGAAACGCCGCGGTAGACGCCAAGATCAAAATATCTCCCTGCCCGCGAGCGACCATCTGCGGCACATAAAGGTGCGTGAGGTGCACGACGGCCAAACTGTTCACGCGCACCATTTCGAGCTGGCGCGCCAGATCGCTCTTTCGAAATTCGCCGAAGGCGCCAAATCCCGCATTGTTGATCAGCAGCTCAACTTCAATCCCCTTGCTTTGGGTAAATTCGAAAATGTCGCGCGGCCCGGTTTCGCTGGCGAGATCAGCTCTGCAAATTTCCACCCGGCAATGCTGCGCGGCGAGTTCTCTGGCCAATTGTTCCAGCCGATCGCGGCGCCGCGCCGTCAGCACCAGATTCGCGCCGCCCCTCGCGAGTTCCTTCGCGAACGCGGCTCCGATGCCGGAGCTCGCGCCCGTTATCACCGCCCACTTGCCCTGCCATCGTTCCATAGCGCCCCCGATAAAATGCGATCAGACTCGACGCATTTTATCATCGTGCAAACGGGAATCCCTTTGGAGAAGAATTCAGATGGGGTGACGCAAAAAAGGACGCGCCGCCCGAAAGCGACGCGTCCGCGATCTCTGTCCGTATTGCAGGCGGTCAGCGCTTACTACCGACGTCAATCGTACTGCCGCCGATCACGTTAATCTGCTGCTGGAACAAATCGTGGCCGCTGTTGTCACGCACCTCGATGTTGTGGTTGCCCGCCGGGAGGTGGAAGTGCTTCATCTTTCCAGCCAGGCCGGCATACGATCCGTCGACGATCACCAAATCGTTTTTCGAAGGGGCCTTCAGCTTGACTTCGCCGAAATTTGGATTCTCACCATAGTAGCCATAGGGACCCCAATACGGGTAATAGCCCCAGCCCCAGCCAGGGCCCCAGTATCCGAAACCGAAGCCGCCACCGTAGAATCCACCACGGAAGCCACCACGGAAACCGCCACCAAAACCACCGTGGAAACCGCCGCCACCAAAGCCACCGCCGCGCTGCGCAGAAGCCAGGGGAGCCATCAACAGGAGCGCCAACAGGGCAGTTGCCGATCCTTTCAGTATTTTGGATAGCATTTTTGCGCCCTCCTTCAGATCCGGCACACGTGCGAGCACCTGCCGAAATCTGCTTATTTAGATGCTCTCTTGTATAAGCACGATGCCGCCGCGATTGTTTCGTACTAGCACTCACGTAGATCAAGCAATTCGAATGATTTGCGGCTGAATCTTAACTTGCCGCCGAACCTTGCCCGACGGATTCGAATCGGATACGCTCGCGCGCGAGGAATCGCCAAATGGCGCAGCAGCAGAGATACGACGCGGTCATCATCGGCGCGGGGCACAATGGCCTGGTGACGGCGGCGTATCTTGCGCGGGCGGGCATGCGCGTGCGCGTGCTGGAGCGCCGGTCCGTGCTCGGCGGCGCAGCCACCACGGAAGAATTGTGGCCGGGCTACAAAATTTCCACCGCCGCGTATTTGTGCTCGCTGATGCAAGACCGCATCGTGCGCGAGCTCGACCTGGCGAAATTTGGCTACCGCGTCTACGCGAAGGATCCCGCGTTTTTCACTCCATTTCCGGACGGCCGCCACTTGACGATGTGGCAGGACCAGAAGAGCACGTGCGAGGAGATCGCCAAATTTTCCCGCAAGGACGCGGAAACCTATCCGCGCTACGAAGAATTCGTGGAGCGGCTGGCGAAATTCGCGGAAAGCATGCTGCTGCGCACGCCGCCGAATTTCACAAAAACAAAATTGAGCGACCTCACCGGGCTCGGCAAGCTCGGCTGGGAATTGATGCACATGCCGGAAGATGAGCGCATCGGGCAGATGCGCATCTTCACGCAAAGCGTCGCGGAATTCTTGGAACCGTGGTTTGAATCCGAGGAAATCAAAGTCACGCTGGCGACCGACGGCGTGATCGGCACCAACGGCGGACCGCGCTCGCCGGGCACCGCGTACGTGCTGCTGCATCACGTGATGGGCGGAGTGGACGGACACCGCGGCCTGTGGGGATTTGTACGCGGCGGCATGGGCGGAATTTCGCAAGCGATTGCGGATGCCGCGCGAGCGGCGGGCGCGGAAATTTCAGCGAACGCGACCGTGGATCACATTCTGATTGAACAAGGCGCGGGCGGGCCACGCGCAGTCGGAGCCGTGCTCGCGAACGGCGAAGAGATCCGTGCGCGAATTGTGGTTTCTTGCGCGGATCCGAAGCGGACATTTCTGGGACTCGTCGGCGAGAAAAACCTGCCCGACGATTTCGTGCGCGCCGTGCGGAAAATCGCGATGCAGGGCTGCTCCATGAAAATCAATTTGGCGCTCGATTCCCTGCCGAATTTCACGGCGATTCCCGGTGCGAACCTGCAGCCGCATCACAAAACGACGATGCACATTTGTCCGAACGTGGATTACGTCGAACGCGCGTGCGACGAATCGAAGTACGGCCAGCCGTCGTCGCGCCCGCTGATCGAAATGACGATTCCTACTACCTACGACGATTCCATCGCGCCGCCCGGCAAGCACATCATGGGAATTTTTCTGCAGTACACGCCCTACAATTTGCGCGGCGGAAACTGGCATGACGTGAAGGAAGGCTACGCCGACCGCGTGATGGATTTAATCGAAGAATACGCGCCGGGATTCAGGAGCTTCGTAATTCATCGGCAGGTGCTTTCGCCCCTGGACCTAGAAGAAATTTACGGCCTCACCGGCGGAAATATTTTTCATGGTGAAATGAGTCTGGGCCAACTTTTCTTTTTGCGTCCGGTGCCGGGCTGGGCGCGCTATCGCACTCCGGTGCGGGGACTATATTTGTGCGGCTCCGGCACGCATCCCGGCGGCGGAGTGATGGGCGCGCCGGGCTTCAACGCCGCGCGAGAAATCCTGCACGATAAAAAGCGGGGCCGCGCGAGCTAGTCTGCGGGATCCGGTATTTCGGTTCGGCGTCTATTTGGATTCTTCAAAATGACCGTTGTGCTTGACCACCCGCTCGCCAGAAATTTGTCTAAGCTTGAAATCGGAAACATCTAGAGCCCAGAACCCGGTTCTCTCTACGCACGAGACGATCCCTTCTTCGCCGATTGCCGTTGCGCGTACTGCGATTCTGCCGTCCACCAAAAAACCCATGATCTGGCCGTCAAAAAAGCAATCCTGGTTCGATACGCTCCTAAACACGGAGCTCAGGGGTTTTTGTCTTACGACTCCAGTCCGAGACGAATATAGGACGAGATTGTGTTCGATAGCGTCTGAACCGTAGCGCCAAGTCATAAGATCGGCCAAAAGCGTGTCTGAATCAGAGGACCAATCAACAAGTTGTAATCCATTTCCTCGAGTCGGATTGTCCGCGCCAGCAACGTCAAGGACTGGAGCAAACTGACTGTTCGATCCTTTGCCTGCGAACAAAGTTGAATGATTCCGGCAATCGTATTCGTCCTTATGCCCGCTATCCGGAACCTGCACTTCAACTGTTGCGTAAGCTTTGTGAAGACCATCCGGTGAGATCATGTACGGCCCGTGAATTAGAGCAGGTTTTCCGATTTGAGGTTTAACGTCTTCGCAAATGGCAAAGGCAGTAGGTTGCGTTTTATCCATCCGATCCTCATTCAGACGCTGGCAGACTGCCATTGGACCAAATAAGCACGCAAACACGAGAACGAGGAGGTAGGTCGGTTTCAGGCTCATGACGTTATTTTACTGGTAAACTATATTCGGAAGCTACAAACCTGGTGTAACGGCAGTCTTTTCTGTGTCAAGACTGCATACTCCTACGCCGCCGCGACAACCAGCAGCGTGGCGTCATCCGTAAATGTGCCGCCGGCGTAGCGCACGGCCTCGGCAAGCAGATGCGCGTGAAGGTCCGCGGCGCTCATCTCGCGATGACGCGAGAGAAATTCCGCGACGCGCGCTTCGCCAAATTCCTGGCCGGTTTCATCTTCCGCTTCGGTGATGCCGTCCGTATAAAACGCCAGGCGATCGCCGGGGCCGAGTGCGATGTGACCCTGCGCCGCCGACCAATCCGGAAATTCACCAAGCACCGGCCCGCCATCGGCGAGCTTGAGCACGCTGCCGTTAGGACGCGCAAGCAGCGGCGGATTGTGTCCGGCGTTCACGTAGGTGAGCGTGGACTTCGCCGTATCCAGCACACCGCAGAAAAATGTGACGAAGCGTCCCGGTTCGCAATTTTCGCAAAGAATGCGATTCACGCGGCTGCACAGCTCCACCGGTCTCGCGGTATCGGCTGCGTAAGCCTTCACGGATGCCTGCAAATTGGACATCACCAGCGCCGCGGGCATTCCCTTCCCCGCTACGTCGCCGATGCAAATCAGCGCCCTTTCGCTATCTAGCATGAGGACATCGTAATAATCTCCGGCGAGAGCGCCCGCCGGACGATATGCGGCGGCCAATTCAAATCCGGGCAGTTGCGGCAGAGCGCGCGGCAACATGCCCTGCTGCGTCTGGCGCGCGTCGGCCCATTCGCGCTCGCTCTGATTCGCGCGGCTGCGCTCCTGGCGGCGCGCGCGGCCCCTCGCGATTTGCGTTTGGAGAATGCGGCGCAACGCGGCGTTGTCCCAGGGTTTTTGGATGAAATCGCCGGCGCCACGCTGCAAAGCCTGGACGGCAACTTCCACGCTGCCCCACGCCGTCATGACGACGATGGCCAGATCGTCATCCATTCCGCGCAATCGCTCAATCAGCTCGATGCCTTCGCGGCCGGAGGTAGTGTCTCGCGCGTAGTTCAAATCCAGCAACGCAAGATCGAAGCTGCGCGCGCCGACTGCTTGCACAACCGCAGCGGGCGATTGCGCCAATTCGATTTGATAGCCTTCGTCGCGCAACGCGAGCCGCAGAGCCTCGCCAACGTGCGGCTGGTCATCGGCAATCAGAACTCTTATCGGCGCGGCAATGGAGGTCGTAGTCGCCAAGCTTTAACTTTCTGAAAACGTGGGATTCGAAATCGAATAGTCCCCCACAACACAGAAGAATGCAATGCGCATTCCCTTCACACTTCATTTAACGCATTGATACGCAAGAAGTTGCGCTTGTCTTATATCGAACACGTGGCGCGGTTTGTCCGTTTGTGGGACTCATCGTCGCAACGGCGAACAGGGAACACACTTCGCACTGCCTGCAGCGCATTGGACTGGAAGTAGTCTAAAATGTGGGGCTACAGCCCCATGAACGAAAGCCGTCAAGAGAGACTGCGCAAGGCGCTGTTCCGCGGGGGAAACCTTACCCTGGCGAACGACGATTATTTCCGCACATTTCGTACCATCACCGAAGAGCTGCTGCGCGTGGATCGCGGAACCGGCGACGTGACTAGCGCGGCGCTGGGGGCGACTGAAAATCACGCCAGGGCATTGATAATCGCGAAAGAACCGGGAGTGCTCGCGGGGATTGAAGAAGCCGTGTGGTACTTCACGAATTTTGGAGTGGCGGCGAAGCGGTCTGCTGCGGATGGGCAATCGGTCGAAGCAGGTCAAGAGCTGCTGGCGCTGGAAGGAAATGCGGAGCAGTTGCTGTCTCTTGAGCGCGTTGGGTTGAATCTGTTGCAGCGCATGTGCGGCATTGCGACGGAAACGCGGCGATTACAGGATAAGGTCCGGCACCGCCGGGGCGATGCGCCTCCGAATGCGAACGTCGTCGCGACGCGGAAGACGCCGTGGGGACTGCTGGATAAGCGCGCCGCGCATCTGGGGGGCGGGGGCACGCACAGGCTGAGTCTGAGCGACGCAATTCTGATTAAGACGAATCATCTTCGGCTGTTTGATGCGGATGAAGCGCGCGCAATTCCTCCCGCAGTCGATCGGGCGTGGGAGCAGCGGCGCGGCGCGGCGTTTATCGAGGTGGAAGTGACGGGCCTGCCGGGCGCACTGGCGGCGGCCAAGCGATTTCAGGCATTGCGAAAGGCGGGCGATGACTCCGATTCGTATCCATGCCTTATAATGTTGGATAATAGGAGCGTAGAGGAGACCTCTGAGATCATAGCCTGCATGCGCCGTGAGCGAGTTTGGGAAGATGTGTTGGTGGAGGTAAGCGGCGGAATGACGGAGGAGAGCATCGAATCTTATGCGGAGTGCGGAGTGGACGCGATTTCGGTGGGCGCGCTGACGCACTCTTGCAGGGCTCTTAACCTTCACTGTAAATTGGAGTTGGAGGCGGGCGGAAAGCCCGTCGGCGCAAGTCACACAGCGGCGCGGGAACATTGATGGCTACAGCAACACGATTGCGGTTTGAAGAGCGGTACACGCTGCCGGAAATCGAGGAAGTCCTCGACAGTGCGACGGAGCTGCGCCGAAAGCAGGATCGCATCCAGCAGCTCAAGGCGCAGATGAATGCGGTGATCCTCGCCCACAATTATCAGCGCGATGAAGTGCAGGACGCGGCTGATTTTGTCGGCGATTCGCTGGGACTTTCGCAGGCCGCCGCCCGGACCGATGCTGATGTGATTGTTTTTTGCGGCGTGCATTTTATGGCGGAGACCGCGGCGATTTTGAGTCCCGAAAAAACCGTCCTGCTGCCGGATTTGCGCGCGGGGTGCTCGCTGGCGGCGAGCGTGACGGCCGACGAACTGCGCGAATGGAAGGCGCGCTATCCGGAGGCGGTGGTCGTGGCGTACATCAATACGTCCGCCGCGGTGAAAGCAGAAAGCGATTACTGCTGCACGTCGGCGAACGCCGCAAAGGTCGTCAGCGCGATTCCGGCGGATAAGCAAATTCTATTTCTGCCGGATAAATTCCTGGCGCAGGTGGTCGCGCGGCAAACGGGACGCAGCAACATCATCGCGTATCCCGGCTACTGCCATGTGCACCAGTTGATTGATCCAAATCAAGTCGAGCGCATGATGGAGGAATACCCGGATATCGAGTTGCTGATTCATCCGGAATGCGGCTGCGTGAGTGCGTGCATGGTGAAGGTGATAGACGGCATGCTGCCGAAGGAGCGCACACAGTTTCTTTCCACGGAAGGAATGCTGCGGCACGTGCAGGAATCTCCGGCCACGGAATTTGCCGTTGGGACCGAGGTCGGCATTTTGCATCGCCTGCAAATCCTGAATCCGGGCAAGACGTTTCACGCGATCAATCCGGATGCGATCTGTGCATTTATGAAGACCATCACGCTCGACGGAATTATTTCTTCGATGGAAAGAAGCTCCCCCCGCATCACCGTACCCCAAGAAGTTGCCACCAAAGCGAAGCGCGCAATCGATCGCATGCTGGAACTTTCCTAAAGCGAAACAATCAAATGATTCCTCCAACGGCGCGAATTCTTTTGTGCGCGGCGGGATTTCTGGGGGCGAGCGCGATGTCTTCCGGTGACGCGGGACAAGTGCACGAGAGGCAAGCTTCGCAGATGCCGACCGGCGCGCGGCGCATCGTGATTGCGGCAGACACCGTGCTTGATGGCAAGGGCGGCGTGCTGCACAACACTCGGATCGTTGTCGAAGGGTCGAAGATAATTGCCATCGACGCGAAAGCCGCGCCGGTGGATTACGACTTGCGCGGCAAAACCGTGCTGCCCGGCTGGATTGATTCACACGTGCACATCACGTGGAGTTTCGGCCCAGACGGAAAAAATGCAAATCAGGGCGGCACAACGCCTTATTTGACGCTGCAGGCCGCGGGCAACGCGGCAAAAACGCTCATGGCTGGATTTACGACGATTCAAAGCGTGGGGTCCGCAGCCGATATCCCGTTGCGGGACGCCATCGCCAAAGGCCGATTCCCCGGTCCGAGAATTTTGACCTCCGCCGATGCGCTCATGGGTCAGGGCGAAAAAACCGGCACGCCCGACGAGATCCGCGCCTTCGTGCGCAAACAAAAAGATGCGGGCGCGGACCTGATCAAAATTTTCGCGTCCGGCGGAATGTCACGCGGCACGATGACGATGTCGCCGGAGCAGTTGCTGGCGGCGTGCGACGAAGCGAACAAGCTGGGTTTGCGGTCACTGGTGCACGCGTTTCGCGACGCAGTGCGGCCAGCGGTTTTGGCTGGCTGTACGGAAATCGAACACGGTCTAGGCGCGTCGGACGATGATTTGAAACTGATGGCCGAGCGTGGCACGTATCTTGATCCGCAGGCGGGACTCCTGCTCGAAAACTATATGCAGCACAAAGCTGAATTTCTCGCACCACCCTGGTTCCCCGAGGAAATGTTCCCGGCCCTCCCGGGTCTGCTTACCGCGCATCAGGATTTTCTGCGGCGCGCAGCGAATGTGCCGGGACTGAAAATTGTTTATGGCACGGACGCGCTCGCCGGTATGCACGGGCGCAACGAGGAAGACATGATTCATCGCGTGCGCGACTGCGGCATGGACGCAATGCGTGTGCTGGTCTCCGCGAATTCACTCGCTGCCGAAGCGATGCGAATGTCCGATCAAATCGGCTCGGTCGCTCCGGGGCTACAGGCGGACATCATCGCGCTGGATGGCGATCCGCTGAAGGACATTACGGCAGTGCGGCGCGTGACGTTCGTGATGAAGGGCGGCGTGGTTTACAAAAATGTCGCGGCGGGCGAGTAGAGAGACTCGCGCGCGTCACTTCTTCGCGTCGAAAAGCGTCGGCCCGCCGCTTTGCCGCGACGTCCTGCCAGATTTTTTCTTCTTGGCCTCACCTTCATTCTTGGGTTTTGATTTCTTCTTAGCCGGCGTCGCAGCGCTCTCCAAATCTTTCGGCACGCCTTTTTCAATCAGCTTTTCAAAAGCGGGTTCGTCCAGAATCGTCACTCCCAGTTCTTTCGCTTTGTCATATTTCGATCCGGGATCGGAGCCGACGACGACATAATCCGTATTCTTACTGACAGAGCCGACGATTTTTCCGCCGTATTGCTTCACCAGTTCGCCGCCTTCTTCGCGAGAGCGGTTTGCGAGCGTTCCGGTAAAGACGAATGATCTGCCATGCAGGCGATCTTCCGCGATTTTCGTTCGTTCGCCGGTGAGCTTTACGCCCGCCTTGCGCAACCGCGCGACTAATTCCTTGTTCGCCTTTTCCGAAAAGAACTCCGCGATGCTCGCCGCGACCTTTGGCCCGACTTCTCCGACTTCCGCCAACTGCTCGACGCTCGCATCAGCGATCGCTTCCAAATCGCCGAAATGTTCCGCCAGGAGCTGGCCCGTCCTTTCTCCCACAAATCGAATGCCGAGCGCGTAAATCAAACGCGCGAGACCGCTATTCTTGCTCGCTGCGATTTCATCGAGCAGATTTTGCGCGGATTTTTCGCCCATGCGGTCCAGATCGGCCAGCGGTTCGAGTTTCAGTTTGTAAAGGTCCGACGGATCTTTCACCATTGCCGAGTTCACAAGTTGATCCACAATTTTTTCACCAAGCCCGTCAATATTCATCGCGTGGCGGCTGGCGAAATGAATCAGCGATTCCTTGCGCTTCGCTGGACACGCCGCGTTCACGCAGCGGTACGCGACTTCGTCTTCGGCTTTGTGGATGCGGCTGCCGCATTCCGGACATTTTTCCGGCATGTGGAATTCGCGGCGGTCCTTCCCTTGCTTCACCACACGCACCACGTGCGGAATCACTTCGCCCGCGCGCTCAATCAGAACTGTGTCTCCGATTTGCAGCCCCAGCCGCGCGATTTCATCCATGTTGTGCAGCGTCGAGCGGCTCACCGTGACGCCGCCAACCTGCACGGGCTCCAAAATCGCCACGGGAGTGAGCGTGCCGGTGCGCCCAACCTGCACGCGAATGTCGTTCACCACGGTTTTTTCCTGCCGCGCGGGCCATTTGTACGCGATCGCCCAGCGCGGAGCTTTCGCCGTGAGGCCCAGCTCGTTCTGCATCGAAAACTCGTCAACCTTAATCACGATGCCGTCGATTTCGTACGGCAATTTTTCGCGTTTGGTATCCCACACGTCGCAGAATTTCAGGACTTCGTCGAGCGACTTGCACACTTTCCATTCGGCGCACACCTTGAAACCGAGCTTCTGGAGCGCCGCGAGCGCTTCCGATTGCCGCCGCACTGCCGGCTGCTGACCGCGCTCGGTTTCCGCGAAAAGAAAATACGCGTAAAAATCCAGCCGGCGAGACGCCGTGATGGATGGATCGAGCACGCGCACGGCGCCGGCCGCGGTGTTGCGCGCGTTCACGTAGAGTTTCAGGCCCTGCTCTTCCTGCTGGCGATTCAATTCTTCAAAGGCGCGCTTGGGCATGATGATTTCGCCGCGCACCTCGAACGTTCCGCTCATCTTGAGCTTGCGCAGGACCTTTTCGTCGAGTCGTAGCGGAATCGAGCGAATCGTGCGCACGTTGGGCGTCACATCTTCACCCGTCGTCCCGTCCCCGCGCGTCACTCCGCGCGCCAGCGCGCCGTCTTCGTAGGAAAGCGAAATGCTCAGGCCGTCAAATTTGTGCTCGACGGAATAATCAACACGCTCGTGGCCGGAAAGTTCGCGCACGCGGCGATCGAACTCCCGCAGCGCGTCATACGAAAACGCGTTGTCGAGGCTCATCATCGGCCGCGTGTGGCGGACCGTCTGAAATCCTCCGCGCGGTGTGCCACCAACGCGGTGTGTGGGCGAATCGGGTGTGACGAGGCCTGGATTTTTCGCTTCCAGCTCCTTCAACTGCTCCATCAGGTGGTCAAATTCCGCGTCGGTGATTTCCGGTTCATCCTGGACGTAATAAAGATGTTCGTGCCGACGAATCTTCTGCCGGAGTTTCTCGATCGCTCGTTTGGTCGCGGAATTGCTTAATCCCATACAGGCCCCTGAGAATGAAACAGTCCGTGCGGCAGCGTATTATACAATGCGTGCGCTATTCTTCGCGGAATGGAGCGACTTTGCCACCGATGCTTGAGGGAATTCGCACAGCTTCGATCATTTTCAATCCGTACGCCGGCGGAGGACATGCACGCCGGCCGCAGCAACTCGCTGAAGCGCAAAAAATTCTGGCTGCGGCGGGCATTGACGCCGACCTGCGGCCCACGGAAGGGCCAGGGCACGCCGGCGAAATCGCCGCGCAGGCCGTTGCCGAAGGCCGCCAGCTAATCATTGTTTGCGGCGGCGACGGCACTTTGAACGAAGTTGTGAATGGCATCCCCGGGTGCAATGTTCCGGTGGCACTGCTGCCTGCCGGAACCGCCAACATCCTTGCGAAGGAGCTGCGCATTCCGTGGAATATCCCGCGCGCAGCCGCGCTGATCCCCAAAGGCACATTGAAGCGCATTGCGCTTGGCGTGATCTCATCGCCAATTGGCAATGGCGTGGGGGCGAAAGCGTCGGCGTCACCGCGATACTTCATTTGCTGCGGCGGCGCAGGAGCGGATGGCGCGATTGTCCATGCTCTCGATCCGGCGATAAAGCTCCGCACCGGAGTGCTGGCCTACTGGATGGAAGGATTCAAGCAGCTAATCCGGTACAAATTTCCGCGATTCCGAGTTACGAGCGGCGATCGAGACATTCCCGCCACTCTCATTATTGTGGGACGCACGAAAAAGTACGGCGGGCCGTTCAGCATCACACGGGGCGCGGATTTGTTCGCGGACGAATTTGAGTTAGCGGTGTTTTCCACACAGAGCGCGCTGCGATACATGTTCTATCTGCCAATGTGCTGGCTGAATCTGCTGCACAAATTGAAGGACGTGCATTTCGTCAAAACGAAGTCGTGCGTGTGTAAGCCGGAAAATCTCGGGCCGATTTATGCGCAGGTGGATGGCGAACCGGAGCAGAAGCTGCCCGTCGAATTCAAAATCGTTCCCAACGCGCTGACGCTCGTGGTTCCCGAATTTTCCGCTTAGAAGTTTTCTCTTTTTCGGCAGGCGCTCCGTCATATCATGGCGTTTCGATTTGAGGCTGCCGCCTCACGTCGCATGCTTGCATGGAACCGTTCACTCATCTTTTGTTGTCTGTCGCCGCTGCACGCGCGGGGCTCGACCGGCTTACGCGGCTCGCGCTGCCCATTGCAATTGTCGCCGGGCTCGCCGCCGATCTGGACTGGCTCGCGGCGCTGGCCGGCCCTCGCGGATTCCTCGTCTGGCACCGTACGGCGACGCATTCACTAGTCGGCACGGTGGCAATCGCGCTGCTCGCGGCGACCATTTTTGCGTTCGCTACGCGAAAACATGCCGCGCCGGTTCAGTTCCTTCCTGCATTCATCGTCGGGCTATTCGCCGCCTCACTTCACGTTGCGTTTGACGTGACGCAAAGCTATGGCGTGAAGCTGCTCTGGCCATTCAACGAGCGCTGGTTCGCGATCGATTCTCTCAGCGGCTTTGACATGTGGATCATGTTTTTGCTACTTCTGGGCATTCTGCTGCCAATGCTGTTTCACCTCGTCTCGGAAGAAATCGGCGAACAGAAAAAATCGAGGAGCGCGATGACGTGCGCGTTGCTGGCGCTATTTTTCGCGTGCATCTATACCGGCGGCCGTTACATTTTGCACATGCGCGCGCTCGATGTGCTCAACTCGCGTCTGTATCGAGGGCAAACGCCATCGGCACTTGGAGCGTTTCCAGATTCGCCGTCGCCTTTTCATTGGGCCGGCGTGGTAGTCACGGAAGACGCGTGGCTGCGGGTGGATGTGCCCGTCGCATTCGCGCCGTTCGATCCATTCAGCGCGAAAGTTTATTTCAGGCCGCCGCCCTCAGCCGCGCTGACTGCCGCACGCGCGACGCCGACAGCGACACTATTCCTGAGCTTCGCGCGATTCCCGCGCGCAACGGTCGAGCAGAACGACGGCGGCTATCACGTGGAAATTTCTGACATGCGGTTTGAAATCGGCGCGCCGGCGGGAAAATCCATGACGGCTGTGATTGATCTGGACCCGCAAGCGCGAGTGCTGCACGAAGAACTGGATTTTGGAGATTTGCTGCCGCGCTGAATGTGGTGATCGACTATGCTTCGCTCTTCGCAGGACCGGAAACAATCCGCACAACGAAGTAAATCGCCAGCACAATTCCGAGGGCGCCCAGGCTCGTCGCAATTTTGTGCGCGGCGATGAAATCGTTCGCTTGATTGCCGTATTTCATCGCCAAAAATCCTTCTCCGAAAAACCGGATCGCGCGGGCGAGTGCCAGTGCCAGCACAAATTTGCTCACGGGCATTTCGAACGCGCCCGCACCAAACACAATAATTTTGAACGGCGTCGGCGGAGGCGCCAATGATCCGATTACGATTGTCAAAAACCCATTGCGCGAAACCCAGCCGCGAATGCGGTCCGCGCGTGCGCCCGCATGCTTGCGAAAATAAATTTCGCCGCCCTTGTGCGCGATGTAATACAAGACGAAGCAACCCGCCAGCGAACCGAGAACGGACATCAGCGCGTAATACGGCATCCGCGCAGGATATTGAATACTGAATTCGATGAGTAGAAAGTCGCTGATGGAAGGGAGCGGCAGAAAGGTGGAATCCAAAAACGCAATCGCGAAAATTCCGATTCCGCCGGCCGCGGCGATCGCTGCGATGGGCGCTCGCAACCAGTGTGGGAGTTTGGAAAGGTCCATGAGCGGCGCGTGGCTCTTCAGGCTACATTGCGAATTGCTTCATCAATGCTGTCATACACGCGATGTAGATCCGCTGCGCTAATGCAGTACGGCGGCAAAATATAGATCACGTTGCCCAGCGGCCGCAGCAAAAAGCCGCGCTCGATGAAAAAGTTGTAGAGCTTCGGCCGCAGGGCGGAAAGATAACCGGCATCCTCCGCACGCAATTCGATCGCCGCCATGGTGCCGATGCTCCGCACATCGCCGACCTTCTCATTTCGTGTGAATCCAGGCAAACGCTCCGAGTGAATTTTCGCGATGCGCGCGATGCGGTCGAAGACCGGCTCCGTGCGGAAAATTTCCAAATTAGCGATCGCCGCTGCACACGCGATGGGATTTCCCGTGTACGAATGCCCATGCCAGAACGCGTGTTCCGCCTCCGGTCCTTCGAACGCATCGCGCAGACGTTGCGTCACCAGCGTCGCGCCCATCGTAAGAAATCCGCCGGTGATTCCCTTCGAGAGGCACATCAAATCCGGCGTGACGCCCGCCAGATCGGTTGCGAACATCGCGCCGCAGCGACCAAAACCTGTCAGCACTTCGTCCGCAATAAGCAGTACATTGTATTTCGCCGACAGAGCGCGCACGCGCTGCAAGAACTCCACCGGATGCACAATCATTCCGCCCGCGCCCTGCAACAATGGTTCGACAATCACCGCCGCGATGCGGTCGCCATGCTCTCTCAAAATGTTTTCGAGCGAATCGGCGCATTCGATGTGACAACTTTCGCGCTTCAGTCCGACCGGGCAGCGATAGCAGTATGCGGAATGCGCGCGATGGACAGGAAATCGCATCTCTGCGAATGCTTCCGTGAAAACCGAATCGTCGCTCACGGACATCGCGCCGGCCGTATCGCCGTGATAACCGTGCGCGAGCGCCACAATCTCGCGTTTTTCAGGACGGCCGACGTTGCGCCAGAATTGCACCGCCATCTTGAGCGCCACTTCGACCGCAGTTGAACCATCATCCGAGAAAAAAATATGCTCCAGCGCGGCGGGTGTCACCCGGCGCAATTCTTCAGAAAGCGTCTCGACAGCTTCATGTGTGAAACCCGCGAGCAGCACGTGCTCCAGTTTCTCTGCCTGCTGCGCGATGGCCGCTGCAATTTTTGGGTGCGCATGTCCGTGCAGATTCACCCACCAGGAAGAAATCGCGTCAAGAATCTGCCGGCCGTCATCGGTGAATAGCCATGCGCCCTCGCCGCGCACAATTCGTGGCAGCGATTCAGCCCCGGCCCCGCGTGTGAACGGATGCCAGATGCGCAGCGCATCAATCTGGGCCGCCGCAGCGTTCGCACTTGCAGCTGAAGAATTCATGCTTGCGCGGCTTTCCTTTGCTGTGCCCCGAAGAATCCGCGATCGAAGTGGCTATCGAAAACACGCAGAAGCGCAGCGCGATTTAAATCCGTGAGCCGCGGTATTTCTCCTAGCACGCGTACGTCGCCGTACTTCTCGATCGCTTCGCGATTATCGGCGTTCGGCTCGCCGATCATCACCACTCCAGCAACGTGCAACTCTGCCTGCCGCAACGCGGCGAGCGAAAGCAAAGTGTGATTAATTGTTCCAAGCGAGCTTCGCGCCGCCAGCAGTACTGGCAGTGCGAGTCGGCGCATCACGTCCGTCATCAGCGCGTTCTCATTCACTGGAACCATCACCCCACCGGCGCCTTCGACGACCAATGCGCCACTTCGCGCCGCGACCGGCAATTGAGTTTTTGAGATTTCAATTCGCGTGCCGGCCCAGCGAGCGGCCAGATGCGGGGAAACCGGCGGCGCGAAGCGATATGCCTCCGGAAAGATTCGGCCCGCAGGCAATTCTGCAAGTCCGGCAACCGTGCGGCTGTCTGAATCTTCGTCAGTACCCGTCTGGATTGGCTTCCAGTAGCTCGCATCCAGAGCCGCGCACAGCAGCGCCGAAAGCACGGTCTTTCCGACGCCCGTGTCCGTGCCCGTAACGAAGAATCTGTTCATGCCTGAACCTTTAATCACGCCCGGGCCGCCGCGACGCGCTGCTCGCTCACCGCGATTCGCTGCATTGCCCGCGACAGCTGCGCCAATTCTTCATCGCGCAGCGCGCACGTCAGCGAAAGCCGCAATCGAGCAGAGCTGGCCGGAACTGTCGGCGCGCGAATTGCGCGGACCGCGAAGCCCTCTTCCGTCAGTTCTGTAGCTACGTGCGTGACGATATCATTTTCGCGCAGCAGCACCGGCACAATCTGCGACGCGCTCGCGCCCGTGTCCCATCCGCTCACGCGCAATTGCGCTCGCAACCGCGATGAAATCTCCTTCAATCTCGCTCGCTCTGCATTCGCGCCGCGAGCGAGCTGCAACGCCGCGCAAATCTGCGCTGCGAAATACCGCGGCAGCGCGGTACTAAAGACAAAAGTGCGTGCGCGATTGATCAAAAAGTTCTTCAGCGTCGCACTTCCGCACACAAATGCGCCATTGCTCGCCAGCGCCTTGCCGCACATATGTATCGTCGCGAACACCGCGTCGGTCAACCCAAATTCAGCAATGCGCCCTCGCCCCTCGGGCCCGAACACGCCCGTCGCGTGTGCTTCATCGACAATCACTTCCGCGCCGTAGGTTTGCGCCAGTTCGACGATTCCGGCCAGCGGCGCCAAATCACCGTCCATGCTGAATACGCTTTCCGTGACGATGATCCTGTTGCCCGGCTCATTCACTCGCTCGCGCAGCGCCGATTCCAACGCGCTCAGATCGCAATGTGGATAAATCACTTTCTCCGCGCCGCTCAGCCGAATCCCATCAATCAGACTGGCGTGATTCAGCGCGTCCGAAAAAACAATGTCGCCGCGACCCGCGATCGCGCCCAGCAATCCCGCGTTCGCGGCGAAGCCACTCGAAAAATAGAGCGCGGCATCAGTTCCAGCGAACGCGGCGAATTCTTCTTCCAACTCTTCCCACTCGCGCGCGTTCCCCGCCAGCAACCGCGACCCGCCCGACGCCACTCGCTCGTGGCGCGCGATTCCCTCAACCAGCGCCTCGCGCAGCGCCGGATGCGTCGAAAGGTCAAGATAATCATTGGAAATCAGGTTGATTCCGGCTGGAACTTCGAGCGAACGCATTTCGCCGCGCGCGGAAATTTCGCGCAGCCGCGCTTCCAAGTCTTGAGTCAACTTACCAGCGGGAACCGCGCGCCGCGCATCGTCCTCGTCACGCATGGGATTCCATTGCGCGCAGGCCCAGGTCTTCCAGCAGCTGCGCGTCTTCATCCGGCCCGGGATTCGGCGTGGTCAGCAGCCGCTCGCCGACAAAAATCGAATTGGCGCCGGCCATGAAGCACAGCACCACCGCTTCGCGCGAAAGTTGCGCGCGTCCGGCCGCAAGCCGCACCATCGATTCCGGCATCAGGATTCGCGCGGTGGCGATCATGCGCACCATCACCAAGGGATCGAGCGCCGCCTGCTGCGCGAGCGGAGTTCCGTCCACGCGCACCAACATATTAATGGGCACACTTTCCGGGTGCGGCGTCAGATTGGAAAGTTGGCGCAGCAGGCCGATGCGGTCGCTCTCCGATTCGCCCATGCCGACGATTCCGCCGCAGCACACCGTGATACCTGCCTTTCGCACCGCGGCAAGAGTGCGCAGCCGGTCGTCATACACTCGCGTCGTGATGATCTGCCCATAAAATTCCGGCGAGGTATCCAAATTGTGGTTGTACGCGGTGAGCCCCGCATCCGCCAGCCGCTGCGCCTGATTTTCTGTCAGCATTCCAAGCGTGCAGCAAACCTCCAGCCCTTCGGCCGCAATTCCGGAAACCATCTCCAAAACTTCATCGAACTCTTTTCCCTCCGGCGCTTCCCGCCACGCCGCGCCCAAACAAAATCGCGTCACGCCTTCGGCTCGCGCGCGCTTCGCTGCGGCAATCACCACGTCCGGCTCCATCAAATTTTCGCGATTGAGCCCCGTTGAATAGTGCGCGCTTTGCGGACAGTAACCGCAATCCTCCGGGCAACCGCCGGTCTTGATCGAAAGCAGCCGGCAAGTCTGCACGCGGTCGGGCGCGTGAAATGCTCGCTGGACCTGCTGCGCGCGAAAAATCAGCTCTGGCATCGGCGTCGAATAAATTTCCTTAATCTCCGCCGCGGACCAGTCGTGACGCACGATCGCCATCGCGCCGGCAGCCGCTGGACCAAGCGTCGCGGCGCTCGCCGAATCACTGACGATCGATTCTCTTACTGCAATTGGTTTGCTTGCCATGCTTGTCGCCGCCGATTCTATCAGAATTGATGCAACCCTTCCGGTGTAGCTGATACCTTGCAAAACTGATCCCGCAATTTTGGCGATCCTTAGAATCTAGGACGTATAATTCGCCCGATGATAAGCATTAAGGTACTTCGATGGCTTTTTATCGTGGCATTAACCGCGACGGTCATTGCGGGCCTCGTGAGTTCTCCCAAGGCGCTTGGGTTCTCCTCAACAGAAACCATTGATAGCCACGGAGACCGATTCGAGTTTGAAGCGGGAACTTCGCCGTGGGCGATCGTTTGGATCGGTCCCCTAATTTCGCTGTACTTTTTGCTAATGAAAGCGCCTAACGCTAGTCCCGGCCAGCCCCTGCCTGGCGTGATTCGCAGATACGGAGCATTTTGGTTAGATTTTATTCTGTTAATGATTATCACCGGACCAATCGTTGGAATCCCGCCAATTCTTTCAGAATGGAGGAGAACCGGCGTTTTTCAATGGCAGATTGAGCGCACGTTTTCGGTGCCAAGCGATTCCCTGAACGAACTCTATGCCTTCCTCTTTATAGTCATCGTTTTTGTCGTCTACGAAGCGCTTCCGCTGACGCTCGGCAAACCGTCGCCCGGCGAATGTATGTGCGGCTACCAAATTCTTTCCGATTATCCACGACCTATCAGATGGAACTCCGCGCTCTTGCGCGCGCTGGTCGGATTCGCGGCCGCTGTCGGCGGACCCATAGCTCTTTTTTACAATCGAGATCCTACCCGCGGAAAAATCTGGATCGATAAATATTTCGATACTCACGCAGCCCTTCCCGACTAATCCTTTCCCGAAAGTGTTGACACCCTTCCTTGCGGGCGTTAGCCTTCGCCCACTCTCGAAGGAGGTCCCATGCCGCGCCTCATGAAAATCTCAGTCTGTCTCGCCGCAACTGCCGCAGCGCTGCTCATCGGCGCTGCACCACGCGCGCAGCAAGCCACCCTCACCGTCGGCACAGCGACGGCCGCCGCCGGACAAAAAGTCACCGGCATCATCACCGTCCCAGCGGGCGTTGACGCAGCGACCAACATCCCCGTCGTCATCGCGCGCGGCACCAAGCCTGGCCCGACGCTCGCCATCGTCTCCGGCGCGCACGGCACGGAATACGCCTCCATCATCGCCGTCGAAAAACTCATCGCGGAACTCGACCCCGCGCAAATTTCCGGCACCGTGATTCTGATTCCGCTCGTGAACATTCAGTCCTTCGAGCAGGTCGTTCGTCACGTGAATCCCATCGACAACAAAAGCATGAATCGCTTCTATCCCGGAAAAATGGACGGCACGCAGACCGACCGCGTCTCCGCGATCATCACCAAGCAAGTCGTCGAGCCGAGCGATTATCTGATCGATCTCCACGGCGGCGATCTGGACGAGAGCCTGACGCCCTACAGCTACTGGACCATCAGCGGCAATGACAAAGTGGATCGCATTTCGCGTGAAATGGCCCTCGCCTTCGGCCTGAACCACATCATTATTCAGACGGATTTTCCGCGCGATCCCGCGGCGTCGCGCTATTTGAGCAACACCGCGCTCACTCGCGGCAAGCCGGCGGCCATCGCCGAAGCCGGTTACGCGGGCACGGTCGAAACCAACGATGTGAATTCGCTGGTCTACGGCTGCGAAAATATCATGCGCTATTTGAAAATGCTGCCTGGCGCGGCGCCTTTCGTCGAAAATCCCGTCTGGATTGAAAAAGTCGTCACCATTTCCAGCGACCAGACCGGAATTTTCTACCCCCTGGTGAAACGCAGAGATTACGCCGCCGCGGGAATGAAGATCGGCTACGTCACGGATTATTTCGGCCGGACAGTTCAAGACGCGCGCGCGCCCGTCGCCGGCGTGGTGCTCTTCGTCAACGCGATTCCCACGATCGTTAAAGGCGCGAACATCGCAAACATAGGCGTCGTGGCCACGCAGCCCCCGCAGTAAGGAGTTCGGCGCGTTCATGATAGACTCCGCTCCGCCACTCATGCGAAAAGCGATCGTAGCAGTCGCCGCTCTTCTGTTTCTTCCGGCCATCACCGGCGCCGCGGATGAATTCACTCTTTACGACTTGCTCCCGCCGGAAACGCATTCCTTTGCCATCACGTATGACGTGACCGTCACGCGCGAGGGAGCGCAGTATTTCTTCAATCCCATTCGTCCCGGCTCGACGGCCACCAAGGAACGTGTGATCGAGCGCGCCACCGGAGCGGATCTGAAATTTGAAACGGTGACGGGCAAAGATGCGAAGGCGACAGGTGAGGCTTCTCCGCGCACTGCGGATGACGATTTGTTCTTGAAGGTGACGCTGCCCGGGCCTGTTCCGAAAGGCGGCCAAACGCGCATACGCATCCTCAAAACGTACACCGATGCTCCGTCGTACTACGTGAAAGACGGATTACTCGTCTTCGATCGGCCGCTCGGCATCAAGCGCAACGTCGTCCTGCTTCCCAAAGGTTGGGAATTGATTGCCAGCCAGTCTCCGGCGATCGTCAGCACGGATTCCGACGGCCGCGTGCGATTGAGCTTTTTGAATGACCGCGACGATCAACTCCCGGTGAAAATCACCGCGCGGAGGCTGCTATGACTCTTCGCGCTCGAAAAGTATTCGCGATCCCGACGACTCTTGCGATTGCTCTGGCGATTCTCACTTTCACAATCGGCATCCGCGCTCAATTCCATCGCGCCGACCATGACCGCGAAATCACGTACTGGCTGCTGGATCCTGCCACGCACCAATTCAAAATTTCGCACGATTTCACGATCGATCGGGTCGGCCAGAAATACGCGCACAGCTTCGTGCGCAAAGGCAGCGAAGTCGCACCGGATTCGAAGATGTTCGACGTCGACACCGGTAAGGAACTGAAGACCTACACCGTGAAGGGCAAGGACGTTAACGCCCTCGGATACTATCCTCAACCGACGGATCCGGATTCAGTGGTCGTGCAGGGCGATCTGGATAGACCCATCACGGAAGGGCAATCCGTCCGCGTGCGCGTTGTGGAAACCTACACCGACCCAGTCGGCTACACGATGGACAAGGATGAACTGGTTTGGAAGCGCACGCTGGGCCGGCCGCTGAATCTTGTCACATTGCCCGCGGGCTGGATGCTTACTTCCACCGATAACCCGGCGATCATCTCGCTCGATGATCAGGGCCGTGTGCTGCTGCGCTTCACCAACCCTCGCAATGATGAATTGAACATTACCATTCGCGCGCGGCGCCGCCCGAATCCGGCTGGCCGGTAGAACAAGAAATTCTTTTCGCCTCTGTATTCCGCGTCACGCGATCCAGCTCAAACCAGAAAGCCTAAGTTCTGCGCCGTGAAATTCGAGAGGTTCGGGAAAATGCCCGTCAGGTTTGCGGGCGGCACGCCGAACCAAGACGCAAGCGTCGCGCCATATTGATCGAGAGCCGTGGTGGGAATCCAACGGCCGTTGTTTGCCACATCGTTCGGCCCGCCCAGCGCAAATTCAGGCAGCGTGCCATAGATGTCCCCACCGGAGACGGAATCACCCATCATCATCTGCACGCTTCCCCACGCATGATCCGTGCCGCCGTCTGTGGCCGGCTGATACGTGCGGCTGAAGTCGGACATCGTGAACGTCGTCACCTGGCTGCTGATTCCCAGTTCAACGGTTGCGTTATAAAAGGCGTTCATCGCCGGACTCAACTGTGAAAACAAACTAACCTGCGTTGCGAGTTGATTACTGTGCGTGTCGAATCCGCCCAGAGAGCAGAAGAATATCTGCCGGCTCAGTCCCAGCGCCGCGCGCACTTGCAGAATTTGTGCGACCTGCTGCAGCTGAGCGCCGAGGCCCGTCGTCGGGAACACCGTCTGCAAGGGCGAAGAGCCGGCCAGCGCCGCAGAAAGCGTCTTGCTGTCGGCAAGTGCATTCGTTGTGATTGAACTGGCCGCTTGAATCAGCGAGACTCCTGTATCCAGCGTCAAGAGCTGTTGCAGCGCCGCAAGCCGCGCTGTGGAAGGAGCAGAATTATCAAATCCCGTCAGCCCCGGAGTCGTGCCGGGAATCATCGCGTAGGGCTGGGTTTCTTGGCCGGTGCAGAAAATCGCGGTTCCAGCCACGGAAGTGATGGGCGGAAAAATTGCCGAGCCATTCAGCGACGATTGAATATTATCCGCCAAACGGCCGGCCCAGCCCGTCGTCGGGAACCCGTCCAGCTCGGAAGTCTGCCATTGCGCTTGCTGATCCGCGTGCGAAAACAAATTCACCGGTTGGGGCAACAAATTTGCCTGATATTGGGCGCGGGTGAGCGGCTGGACCAGCGGGCCGACATTCGCCAGAAAGCCAAGTTTTCCACTCGAAAACAGATTCTGTACTTCCGGCAGATTCGGATGCAGACCGAAAAGAGTCGAACCGTTTTGCGCTGTCTTGGCGGTGATGGGCAGCAGCGTATTCTGTGCGAGCGCAAGCCCGCCGCCGCCGCGGATCGTTTGGTAATTTGCATAACCGGCGGTATCGTTGGGAATCAGCATATTGTTCGCGTCATTGCCACCGAACAGGAAAATGCAGACGAGCGATTGAAACGGAGAAGTGTTCTGCGCGAGCGCGTTGATCAATCCAAAGCTGCGGAAACTAGTCGCCACACCCAGCGCCGCGGCTGCGCAACATCCCTGGCGGAGAAAATCTCTTCGAGAATATCCCATGGCTCCTCCGTTCCCTTCCGCTCACCGCGGCAATCGCGTCAACACTTCAGTGCATGATCTGGTATTGCGACGACGAAGCAATCAAATAAATCGCCGTCTCCGCCTGCGTCAGAGCTTGATTCGGTCCCGACGGCACCGCATTCACCGCGGTCAGGATCGCCGTCTGATCCGCGGATGACATCGTGCCGTGCAACAGCAAAGCGTTCAGCGCATTCACCATAGCCGTTGTGCCCGAAGACGTGGCCAGATTGGTGTACGTCGTAAAGTTGACCGTCGTACCCGCTCCGATCGGGCCAAAAGCGAATGAATTCACAAAATTGATTCGCACCAGGGCGTTCGCCGTGTTCTGCAAATCAAATTCCGGCCCCAGCATAGTCGTGTCCGGAATTAGATAACTCGGCGGGAAGAAATTGAATACACTTCCCGAGCGCATGGGCGGCTCGCTCATGCTCGTGGCGTAGGTCACAGGCGCGGAGCCGTCCGTCGTCGCGCCGAACGCGCGCAACAGATTCGTGATGTACAGAATCGGCTCGCGCAAATGCCCGTCCGTTGCCACCGCTGTCGCCGGGTTGTCTCCGCGCCGCGCTTCCGGATCGAGCAGGATCGCGGCGATCGTCGCCTGCATGTCGCCCGCCTGCCCGGCTCCAAATCCCTGAAAACTTCCGGTCTGAAACGCGGAGACCACGCGGGAAATGTACTGCGGGCTCGGATTGCTGGTCACCAAATGCTGGATGAGTTGCTTGCAAACGAATGGCGGCAAATTGGGGTGAGTGAAAATATTCGAGAGCGCTTCCTGCAAGTCCAGCGTGCCGGACTGGTTTGCTGGCAGCACCGTGCCCAACAGCAGCGTTTTCGAAGCCGTGGCGTGATTACTCGCAAACAATTCCATCGGCCCGATGAAATACTGCGGATTGTGCTTCACCAGCGTCGCGCCCGGCTCGGTGGGATACGTCCAGCCGGTGTAGACCAGCGAAAACGCATCAACCTGATTTTGCGTGTACGTGGGAATCGGATTTCCTGAAGAATCAAGTTGCAGCGATCCGTCGTTGTTGAGCAGGAAAAGTCCCAGCGTAAAAAGCTGCATCAACTCGCGAGCGTAGTTTTCATTCGCTTTCGTCCCATTCGCGGAGCTCGGCCTGTCGTTATCCACCATGTTCAGGTAAAGACCCATTCCGGGATTCAGCGTCACGTCGTTCATGATTGTGCTGTAATTCGTGAACGCGTCCGCCAGTAAGAGCCGCTCGTACGGCGCCATGCCCTGCGGCGGCACCGTCAGATTCGACGTTACCCAAATCTCGCTCAACGCGAATGCCACGCGCTGCCGCAGTTGATCCGAATTGTTCACTGCATTTGTGAAAAATATCTGCTGCGTGGGCGTGATGCTCGTCACGCTCGGCGCCGGATCCGGATAAGTAGATCCGCTCGCGGCAAATTGACTCTGCAGGAAACTGGTGAATCCGCTCTGCTGCACTTGCGAAATCAGTGTTGGCGTCGGGCCAAAAGTGGATTGCTCCAAAAATCGAATCGCGGCAGCCTGCGTCACCGCCGCCGTGCTGGTCACCTGCGCTGTCGCAGAAGTGCTGGAATCAACCGCGCCGGGGTTTGGATTATCAACCGTGACGCTGACGCTTCCGATTTCACCGGACGTCGCTGTACCCGTCGCGGTCAATTGCGTCGCGGAAACAAATGTCGTCGTAAGCGCGGTCGACCCGAACATCACTTGCGAGCCGGAGACAAAATCGCTGCCCGTCACCGTCAAGGAAAATGCGCCAACTGGGATCGACGTCGGACTGATCGCAGCAACCACTGGCACGGGGTTTTCGAGTGTGACCGCGCTCGATCCAGCATCGGACGAATTCGCCACGCTCACCGCTTCAACGGAGACCTGACTTGGATTCGGCAGAGCGGCAGGCGCTGAATAATTTCCATTGGCGTCAATCGTTCCGACGGTAGCGTTGCCACCGGGCACGTTGTTCACTTCCCATGTCACTTGCGTATTCGTGGTGCCAGTCACCACCACAGTAAATGGCTGCGTGCTTCCAGCGCGAACGAATGTCGGGTTAGGTGAAACAGTGACGGTGATGTTCGGCGGCGGCGAACCGCTTCCGCCTCCCGCGCATCCCCCAAGAACGACAAATCCAAACAGCAGGCAACTGAATGCCGCTAAGTAGCGATTCGTCATGGCAACTCCCGTCAGTTATTCGTGCTAACCCACGGCGCGCGGAAAAGTTTCGGAGGAGAATACTACGTCGTAGATTTTGTTGAACGCGGCGTACAAATCAGAAGATATGTCTTGCGCAGAATTTGGCGGGTTCTACGGACGCGTTTCGGATC
>Ga0335078_10001413_pt1 | contig 36295 bp, 24 predicted proteins | sample Lox_Sample_32_FD_206711 | JGI IMG/M metagenome (GOLD analysis project Ga0335078, IMG submission 206711) | Soil microbial communities from Loxahatchee National Wildlife Refuge, Florida, United States - Lox_Sample_3.2 | ecosystem: Environmental > Terrestrial > Soil > Wetlands | place: USA...
CCGTGGCGCAGCGCGCCCAGGTCACGGCTCCTGACCAGGTTGCCCGGCAGCCGGTCTCTGAGCAGCGCGATCGGATGCAAGTGGGTGGTCAGCCCGATCGTGCCGTAATCGGCGAGCATCGACTCCCACTGCTTCAGCGCTCGCAGCTCGGGCGGTGCCGGCAGGTCCAGCGGGAGCGCCAGCTGGACCCCGCCCGGCACCCTTGTCCCCGGCGTCGCCACGCCAAGCTGCCACAGAGCGACGCGGCGTTCGGAGCCGGACGGCGCGCCCTCCACGAGCGAGTCGCACGCCCCCGACCAGGCGAGCATCTCCAGCGAGGAGGCGCTCGAGCTCGCCCGCGATGCGAGATCGCCCAGCGTCCGAAACCGCCCGCCGGCCTCCCGCACCGCAATCAACTCGGTCACCTCCTGTTCGGTGACGCCCCGGACGTAGCCGAGGCCGATGCGGACCCTGCTCTCCTCCATCTCGCAAGCAGCAGCGCTGCTGTTCACGTCCGGGGGCAGCACCTCGATCCCTCGCCGCTGGGCCTCGTGGACGAGCGCGTCGGGCGGGTAGAAACCCATCGGCTGCTCGTTCAGGAGCGAGCACAGGAACTCGGGCCCGTAATGGACGCGCAGCCAGGTCGATTGGTAGGCGAGCAGGCCGAAGGCGGCCCCGTGGGCCTTCGGGAAGCCGAAGCCCGAGAAGCCCCGGACCATCGCGAACACCCGCTCCGCGGTCTCCTCGTCGACGCCGTGCCGGCGGCGCGCCCCCGCGACGAAGCGCTTGTGGTAGGCCTCGATCGCCGCGTCGGAGCGCTTGCGGCTCATCGCCCGCCGCAGCCCCTCCGCCTCGCCGGGCGAGAACCCGGCGAACGCGATCGCCACCTCGATCACCTGGTCTTGGAAGATGATCGATCCGAGCGTCTCGCGCAGCGCCGGCTCGAGCGACGGATGGTCGTAGGGGACCTCGTAGCCGGGGTCGACGCGCAGGCGCTGGCGTCGCTCGATGTACGGGTTGACCGCGCCTCCCTGGATCGGGCCCGGCCGGACGATCGCGACCTGGATCGTCAGGTCCTTCAGGTTCTCCGGCCGGGTGCGGTACAGCGACTGCATCTGGGCCCGGCTCTCGATCTGGAACACCCCGGTCGTGTCGGCGCTCTGGATGCACCCGTAGGTGGCCGGATCGTCATACGGAATCCGGCTCAGGTCGATCTCCTCGCCGCGGGTGCGCGCGATCAACTCGACCGCGCGCTCGACCGCCGACAGCATCCCCAGCCCGAGCAGGTCGATCTTCAGGAACCCCGCATCCGAGCAGGAATCCTTGTCCCACTGAACGATCTGCCGGCCTTCCATCGCCGCCGGCACGATCGGACAGCAGTCGAGCAGCGGCCGGGTGGCGACGATCATCCCGCCCGAGTGCTGGCTCAGGTGGCGCGGCAGTCCGTGCGCCTCGGCAGCCAGGCGCGCGAGCCACGCCCAGCGACCCGTCGTCCCGCGGCGCCCGCTGAACACATTGTCAATGTCACGGCTCACCTCGCGCGCGTCCCACCCCTCGCTGCCCCGGGCCACGCGCTCGATCTCCCCCGGCGGCAGCCCCAGCGCCTTGCCCAGCTCGCGGATCGCCCCGCGCGCGCGGTAGGTCGGGAATGCCGCCACCAGGGCCGAGCGGTCGTGTCCGTAGCGCTCGTGGACGCACGGGATCAGCTTCTCCCTGATGTCACGCGGGAAGTCGAGGTCGATGTCGGGCAAAGAGGTCAGCTCCTCGTTCAGGAACCGGCCGATCAACAGGTCGTTGGCGATCGGGTCGACGTGCGAGAGGCCGGTCAGGAAGCAGACGATCGAGGAGACGCTCGAGCCGCGACCCCGCCCGGGCGGCAGCAGGCTGCGGACGCTGCCGGGTCCGCGCACCTCGAGCGCCACCTCCCGGGCCAGCTCCAGCATGTCGTGGTGGAGCAGGAAGAACCCCGGCAGACCGAGCCTCTCGATGATCCGGAGCTCCTGCTCCAGACGGGCCTGCGCCTCCCCACTGGTCGAGCCGGCGTCTCGGTAGCGGTCCTCCAACCGCGACTGGCACAGCTCCGAGAGCTGGCGCATCGCCGTCGCGTCCTCCGACCCCGGATACCGGTACCCGAGGTCGCTGGTCAGATCGAACCGCAGCCGTTCCGCCAGCGCCGCCGTTTCCGCCACCGCCTCGGGATGATCGGGAAAGCGACTCGCCATCGCCGCCGGCGAGGCGAGCACGTGGCTGAAGTTGCCCCGCCGCTCGGGCTCGGAGGCGTCGAGCGTGGCGTGCAGTCGCACCGCCACCAGCGCGTCCTGGAGCGGGGCCCGGGCGCGCGTGTGCGCGTGCACGTTCCCGGTCGCGACGCACGTCACGCCGAGCCGCGTCGCGGCTCGCTCGAGGCGCCGGTTGCGGGCACGATCGTCACGCAGGAACGGCCGCTGGAGCTCGACCCGGAGGCGATCGGATCCGAACGCATCGAGCAGGCGCCTGAGCGTGAACTCGTCGTGCACCCCCCGCAGCGCGCATCCGCTCAGGCAGACCAGCCCCTCGGAATGGTCGATCACGTCGGTGAGTTCGACGAACGCCTGGGAGGGAGGGGAGGTCGGGGGGCGGGTGGGTGGGTTTCGATTTTCCCGTGTATGCGCGTGCGCGAGCGTCAGGATGCGGCACAGGCTCGACCAGCCGCGGGCGTCCTCCACGAGCAACGTCAGATGCCGGCCGTCGGCGAGGTCGACCTCGGCGCCGTGGATCGGGCGCAGTCCGAGCGCCCGCGCCGAGACCGCGAACTCCATCGAGCCCGACACCGAGTTGTGGTCGGTGAGGGCAACCGCTTCGTAGCCCAGCTCGAGCGCCGCGGGGACGATCTCGTCGGGCAGTGAGGCCCCGTCGAGGAACGAGAAGGCCGAATGACAGTGGAGCTCGACGTACGACATCGAACGCATGTTCGCATCCGCCGCGGACGGTGCAATGATCTGCGGATGCGGCTGAAGACGGTTGGTAGGGTGGCCCGGATGAAGGAGCGCGCGCGTCGTCAGTCGTGGCGCATGACCCGCCGCGAGCTGCACAAGGCGCTCGCGCGCGACGGCCGCAAGTGGATCAAGGAGGTGTGGCACGCCGCCACCGCCGCCTCGGCGCGGATGGACGCCCTCAGCCCGGTGACGACTCCGCTCGGCAACCGGCTGGTCGAGAGCTACGGGAACCGGGAGCAGGCGACCGGAGCCGAGGTTCAGCGCGCGCTCCGCAACGCGATGGTTGTCGGGTACGCGACCCGAGTCGTTCTGGTCGATCCGACGGGCCAGCCGACGCTCAGGCCGTCCGCGTTTCATCTCGGCTCCCAGCCGGGCGCCGCGCGGCTCGGCAGCGACCCCGATGCGATCAAGCGGTTGCTCGATCCCGTGCGGGACATCGCCTCCGAGCAGTTCGACTCCGTGATGACGCTCCCGCACGAGGTCTGGACCAGCTACGTGGCCACCGCCACACAGAAGCTGCAGCAGCAGCTCGTGACCAAGACGCTCAGCTGGCGCGAGCTGCAGCGCGACCGGATCGAGAAGATGCTGCGCTACGGGTACGCCCTGCGTTGTCTCGACGAGGCGATCGACGCCGAGCCGGTGCCACGCAGCCAGGACGAGCCGGTTCCGCGCAGCGAAGCCGAGCCGGTCACCCACGGCGAGTAGAGCAGCGGGGACCCGGTACCGGTTGCCACGGCCCGCGAGCCGAGCGGCGGATCTCGCGATAGCGAGTCGCTCGATCGCCTAACCCGCCCGGAGCAACGCGCCGAGGTTGACCGCGGCGGCCATCGCCCGGTAGCCGGCCGCGTTGGGGTGCAGGTGGTCGCCGCTGTCGTAAGCCGGGTTGAGCCGTTCGGGATCGCCGGGGGCCGCGGTGGCGGTGGCGAAATCGATCACACCATCGAACGCGCCGCTCGTGCGGATCCAGTGGTTGACGGCCTCGCGCTTGGCCTCCCCCGCCGGCGTCCAGTAGCGGGCGCCCTCGAACGGGGTCAGCGTCGCGCCGAAGATCCTCAGCCCGGCCGTATGGACGAGCGTGATGATGCGCTCGTAGCCCTCGACGATCTTCAGAGCGGACACTGCGGTGTGGGGCGCCGTCAGCGGACCGCTGCTTTGGCTGGCGCCGATGTCGTTGATCCCTTCCAGCAGGATCACGTCGCGAGCGCCCGTTTGGTCGCGCACATCCCGCTCGAACCGGGCGACGGCGTCGACGCCGCAGCACCGGGCGCTGCTGAGGACCCGATTGCCGCCGATCCCCTCGTCGACTACCGCGAGGGTGGCCCCCGACCGATCGTTGAAGCGGGCGGCGAGGTCGTTCGGCCAGCGCCCGTTCTGGTCATACGGGGAACCGACGCCGTCGGTGATCGAGTCGCCCAGCGCGATCACGGATCCGAGCGCGCGGCGCGAACCGAGCACGTCGACCCCGTCGAGAAAGTACCAGGAGGCCGTGCGGATCCGGAACGGACCGCCCCCGCCGCCGACATGCACTCCGGCCGCGACGTAGTTGATCTGCTGCGCGTCGGCGTGCTGCGTCGCGGGCCCGGTCGGCCGCGGGAGGAAGATGCTGATCGCCAGACGGGTGGCGGGCGGGATCGCCAACCGCACCGGATCGCTCGTCGCCTCACCGCCGGGCGGGATCAGCACCGACCGCGTGCCGGCGAAGTACAGCGGGCGCGACGTGCCCGCGACCGTGTTCGGGCCGCTGTCGTCGATCGCCACCGCCGCCAGGCCGATCCGAAGCGGCGCGCTGCCGAACGCGTTCGTGAGCCGGACCCTGACCCGGACCCCGCCGGCGCTCGTGAGCACGATCTCGCGGATCGTGGCCTCGCGGAAACCCGCTCGTGACAGGTTGCCCGCGGTCGCCCGCTGGGGGCTCGCCCCCCAGGTCGTGATCCAGTGGCTGCCCGCGGGCACCGGCACCAGGGTCGCCGAAGCCGGCGCATCCGAGTTCACCACGGCCGTGCCGATCCTGAACAGCACGACCAGCGCCACGGCTCCCCAGAGGTATCGACGCACGCGGGGAAGGTAACGGTCAGCCGATCAGCTTGCGCACCTCCCCGAGCACGCTCGGCTCGAGCAGGTCGCCGCAGTAGGCGCTGAAGTGGACCCCGTCGAACCGGCACAGCTGCCCGTTGACGTTGGCGTCATAGTGACCTTCGGGGGAGACCGTCTGGTCGATGTCGAGCACCGACACCGTCGACGGATGGCGCCGGGCGACCGCCCGGAGCATCGAGTTGATCAGCGCGTGCCGGTCCGGGGAGGCGGCCGGCGCCGGCGAGCCGTCCGGGAGGTTCGGCGGATCCGTGTAGGGGACCGACAAGAACAGGATCTTCCTGCCGCCGGCGCCGAGAATCTGCACGAAGCGGTCGATCTGGTTCTGGACGTAGGCGTCGAACGCCCGCTGACCGAGATGGACGACGTGGCCGTTGATCTTCCAGTCGAACTGATCCCGGTACCCGAGCTCGACGACCACGGCCTGCGCGTGGATCGCGCGAGCCTCCTGCGCCCACCGCTCGGGGGCCGTGGAGCAACCGGCGGACTGCCCCTGCCACGTCCCGCCGACGTCAAGCTCCCCTTCGGTGGTGAATGCACACCCCAGCATCGCGCCATCCGCGAGCTCGATCCCGTAGCGCTCCTCGTCGCCCAGCCACGGCACGCCGAGCGTGAACGCCAGCGAGTCGCCGACGATCAGCACCCGCTTGGGAGGGCAGGTCTGGAAGGCCTTCGTGCTCGACCCGCTCCAGGTCAGCTCATGGGCCCCCAGCGCGTTGTAGACGAATTGCGTCTCTTTGTTCTCGGGCACGGGCGCGACGCCGTAGTCGGGAGCGTCCTCGAGCGCGACCGTGCACGACGGATCGTGGCCGCGGAGCTGCGGCGGAGGCTTCGGCAGGATCGCGGCGGCGGGAATCCCGACCGGGAGCTGGTCCGCCGCCGACGCGAGCAGCAGCGCCGCCACCGCGCCACCTGCCGCCAGCGGCGCCAGCGCTCGCACCAGCCATGTCGGCCGTCGTCGCTGGCGAATCGGCTGCTCGATCAGGACATACGACGCGGTGCTGACCGCCAGCGCGGCCGCAAGCCGCACGAGCAGGAGGCCGGTGCCGCCGACCCCGACCGCGTCGGCGCTCAGCCACAGGAACAGCGGGAGATGCCACAGGTACAGCCCGTACGAGATCTTCCCCAGGGCACGCAGCGGCCGGGCGCCGAGCGCCCGGGCCGCGAGCGCCGTCGGGAACGACACCGAGGCCACGATCAGCAGCACGACCGCGCCGTCGAGCGCCAGCAGACCCGAGGGGTAGAGCCAGCCGTCCGAGCCACCCGCGAAGGCGCTCGCCGCGAGCACGCCGGCGAGCGCGAGCAACGCGCCGGCGCCGAGCACGCGCTGCGCAGGCGAGCCCGCCGCCGGCAACCGCTCGCGCCCGCCGCGGCTGACGCCGCCGGCGCGCCAGATCGCGAGGCCGATCGCCAGCGACGCACCGATCAGCAGGCTGGCCGCTCTCGTGTCGGTCCCGTAGTAGACGCGGTCGAGGTTCCGGCCGCCGTCGAACTGCAGCGCGGTGTCGAGCGCCGAGGCGACCGCGCCGGCGACGGTCACGCCGAGCAGCACGGCCAGCGGACGCCGGCCGCCCGGACCGAGCGTCCGGCCGAACGGCGACGTCCCGCGGGTCAGGCGGGCCGCGCGGGTCACGCGGGTCGCATGCGTGGCGAGCCAGAGGACGCCGGCGAGCAGGACCGGCCACACCAGGTAGAACTGCTCCTCGATCGCGAGCGACCACGTGTGCTCGAGCGGCGAGACCGGCCCGGTGGCGGCGAAATAGCTCGTACCCCCGGCGATCTGATGCCAGTTGCTGTAGTAGGTCAGCGCTGAGATCCCGTCTCCCTTGAGTCCGGGAATCGCCTGCGAGGATCCGGCAGCGGCGTAGTACAGACCGATCACCGCGACCAGGCAGAACAGTGCCGGCAACAACCGCCGCGCGCGCCGGAGCCAGAACGCGCCCAGGGAGATCGTCCCCGATGAGCTCCACTCGGCCAGCAGCAGCGACGTGATCAGAAAACCAGACAGGACGAAGAACACCTCGACCCCGAGAAAGCCGCCTCGGGCCCAGGCGACGCCGCCGTGGTACAGCAGGACCGACGCCACCGCGATCCCGCGGAGGCCGTCGAGCCCGCGGTAGTGGGACAGCTGAGCTCCGCCGCCGCCCTCACCAGCCCGGCCGCGTATGCGTTCGGTTAGTCCCCTGCTCACCAAGCCGGTGGTAGCCGCCGGGGCGTCGAGCGAGCGTAAAGCGAGCTCGCCTTCCGGCCGGTGAGAAATTTGCCGGCAGGCCTTGACAGCTTATTAGTGGCTGCTAATCTCTGCGTTAGTTAGCACTCACTAAGGAGCGAATGGAGGAGGCATGCAACAGACCACAAGCCAAAGCCGCCGGATCTGGACGCTCATGATCGTTTCGCTCGGGCTGTTCATGACCGTGCTCGACAACCTCGTCGTCAACGTCGCGCTGCCGAGCATCCACCGCGATCTCGGAGCCTCGATCCAGACGCTCGAGTGGACGGTCAACGCGTACGTGCTCGCGTACGCGGTGCTGTTGCTAACCGGGGCGGCGCTCGGCGACCGGTTCGGCCGCAAGCGGATGTTCATGATCGGGATCTCGGTGTTCACCGCCGGATCGGCAGCCGCGGCGCTGTCTCCCACGATCGGCTTCCTGATCGCCAGCCGCGCGCTGCAGGGCGTGGGCGCGGCGATCGTCACGCCGCTGACTTTGACGCTGCTGGCCGAGGCCTTTCCGCCCGAACAGCGCGGACTGGCGCTCGGCGCCTGGTCGGCGATCAGCGGCGTCGGCGTGGCGGCGGGGCCGCTCGTCGGCGGCGCGCTGACCCAGGCCGCGTCCTGGCACCTGATCTTCTGGGTGAACGTGCCGATCGGTCTGGCCCTGGTCCCGCTCGCCGGCGTCCGCCTGTCGGAGAGCCGCGGGTTGGTCAAGCACCTCGACCTCACCGGCCTCGCGCTCGCGTCGGCCGGGCTGTTCGGTCTCGTCTTCGGTCTGGTCCGCTCGCAGTCGCTGGGCTGGGGCAGCACCGAGGTCGTGATCTCGCTCGCCGCCGGCGTCGCACTGGTGCTGGCGTTCATCGCCCAGGAGCTGCGGACCGACGAGCCGATGCTGCCGATGGGCTTCTTCGCCAACCGCGGCTTTGCGGTCACGAACTCGGTCTCGCTGGCGATGTACTTCGGGATGTTTGGCTCGATCTTCTTCCTGAGCCAGTTCCTGCAGAACGTCCTGCACAAGACGCCGCTCGAGGCGGGCGTGAAGCTGTTGGTCTGGACCGGCGCGGTGCTCGTGGTCGCCCCGGTGGCGGGGTTCCTGTCCGAGCGGTACGGCAGCCGGCTGTTCATGATCGCGGGTCTCGCATTGCAGGCGATCGCGCTCGGCTGGATGGCGACCGTGGCGAGCGTCGACACGACCTACGCCAGCCTCGTACTCCCGTTCGCGCTGGCCGGTACCGGAATGGCGCTCGTGTTCGCGCCGTCGGCCAACGCGGTGCTGGCATCGGTGCGGACCTCGCAGACCGGGCAGGCGTCCGGCGCCACCAACGCGATCCGCGAGCTCGGTGGCGTGCTCGGGATCGCGGTGCTCGCGACCGTGTTCACGAGCCACGGCAACTACCTGTCCCCCCAGAGCTACGTCGCGGGCCTGACCCCGGCGCTGTGGGTCGGCGCAGCCGTGCTCGCCGCCGGTGCGCTGATCGCGGTCGTGTTCCCGTTCAACACTCGCACCTCGGCCGCTGCACGCGCGGCGGAAGAGGTTGCGACTGCGGCCGGCCCCGCGTACCGTGGGGAACTCGCCGGCCAGACCGTCTGACGTACCTTAGGATCCGAGCACGCCATGGCCACCACACCCTCAACCGAGCCGAAGTCAACCCGTCAGCGCGTCCCGGCCGCCGAGCGTCGGGACGCGCTCATCGAGGCCGCCGTGCACGAGTTCGCGCACGGCGGCCTTTACGGAACGCCGGTCGATCGGATCGCGCGCCAGGTCGGGGTCGCACAGCCCTACGTGTTCAGCCTGTTCGCCTCCAAGCGTGAGCTGTTCGTGGCCGCAGTCGAGCGCTGCTTCGACCGGTTCGTCGAGCTGTTCACCCGGGTGGCGTCGGAGTTCGATCCAGCCACCGCCCCGCCGGACACCGACGTGCTCACGGCGATGGGCAACGCCTACGTCGAGCTGCTCGCCTCCAATCGCGACTACCTGATGCTCCAGCACCAGGCGTACGCGGCCTGCGACGACGAAGTCATCCGCGAGCGCGTGCGGGCGTGTTACGCGCGGCTCGTCGTCGCCATCGAGGAGCTGGCCGACGCCGAGCCCGACCGGATCGACGGGTTCCTCCGCTACGGAATGTGGCTGAACGTCGCCGCCGCGATGGGGGTAGAGGACCTCTCGGTAGGCTGCGACTGGGTCCGCGCCGAGCGGCTGAGCGCCGCCGAGTAGCCGCGCAGCCACACCCGCCCGTCGGTCGGAAGCTCCTCGCCATCCGCTCAGACTCGAAGTTAGAGCGGCGCCGGGGCCTGGACGAGCTGGCGGTCGGGGGCGATGCCCCACCGCTCCGCGACCTCGGCGAGGCGATCGTCCAGGTCCCAGCGGTCGGGCCGATCCTCGCCGGAATGCTCGGGGCTCGCGCCCTTGAGCGCCATGCAGCCGGTGTTGTCCCCGATCGACCGGATCGCGTTGACGTCCTGCACGGTCAGCCGCAATTCGGCCGGGAGTGCCGCGAGCTCCCCGCGCTTGCTCTCGACCGGGCGAGCGGCGGCACCCATCTCCTGGATCAGCGTCGGCACGACGCAGGCGACCGGCTCGTGGGCCAGGTTCCACTGGCAGGCGAGCTGGATCATCGTCAGGCCCGCGCGCTCGGCCACCGGCCGCATCAGCTCGAGCCGCTCGCGGCCCTGCTCGATCCAGCCGGCCGGCCGGAAGCTCCGGTGGTCGTGGCGTGCCAGCTCCTGGCCGGGCACGAGATCGTCGTAGAACAGGCCTCCGTAGTCGACCACGCGCGTGATCACCTTGACCTGGGCGGCCGCGGCGGCGTCCAGGCACAGCTCCCCGGGCCACGGCTCGAGCGGGTTGAGGATGATCATCGCCCAGTCGAGGAGTCCCGCGAACCGCTCCAGGCAGTCGATAAGGTCGAGCGTGAAGCCGTTGGCGGGACCGGGCGCAACCCCGATCAGCCGCGTCAGCCCGGCCCCGCGCAGTGCGGCCATCCCCTCCCACACGACCTCGCTCGTGTAGCCGTTGCGGTCGGGGTTGTGCAGCAGCAGCAGGTCGAAACTGTCAATCCCACACCGCTCGAGGCTGCGCTCGGTCGCCATCCGGAGGTAGCCGGCGTACTCGGACGCCCCCCGCAGCCGGGGGTCGGTGAAGCGCGGGAACCCCTTGGCGCCGTCGCGCTCACCCTTGTAGAAGTCGTGGCCCACGGCCCCGACCACGCACATCCCGTCGCGCCGGCGGCCATCGATCGCGCGGCCGAGCATCCGGTCGGCCTCGCCGGCGCCGTACACGTCGGCGGTCATCACCGTCCGGATCGAATCGTCGGGCGTGATCAGCGCCGTGAATCGCTCGTCGTCGAGCGGCTCGCCGAAGTGCATGAACCGCCCGCCGCTCCAGGTGCCGACGGCGACGGGTCCGGGCTCGAGCTTCTCAGGTGGGACTGCCATGGATGCTCCAGTTTATGCGGGGTCAGCGCTGCCTCCACCACCTCCCCTTCTCGAGATCGTGGAAGACGATCTCGTCACGCCCACAGGTGGTGACCACCTCCCAGTAGCGCCGGCGAAGCGGTCGGTCGGTCCACCAGCGGTCTTCCACCAGCCAGGACTCCCGCACCGAGTCGACGGTCCGGCCGTCGACGGTCAGCGGGCAGCCCTCCTCGCCGGCGGTGACGGAGACCCGACGCGGAACGGACAGCCGGCGCGGTCCGGTCAACGCCGAGCCCTCAAACTCGCGATTTGTGTAGGGCGGTGATCGCCAACCGCTCCCCGATCCGGCGCATCGTCCGCCGCGCGAGAGCTCTCGGACGCGCCGCCCTGAATGCGACGCAGGCCGCCGCCGTGCTCAAGCTCAAGGGCGAGCTCGGCGACGGCGTCGAGCTCGCGATAACGCCGGGATGGGCCGCCCAGGACCCGGTGCGCACCCCGACCTGGCGCTCGACCTCCCCGAGCGGGCCGCCCGCGCGGACGGACGGCGGCTCGTGCTCTTCTTCGACGAGTTCCAAGAGGTCGCCAGCGAACGCCGCCCGTATGGCGATCCCGACCTCGTCACGAAACGGATGCGCGCCGCGTTCCAGCGCAGCCCCAGCGTCAGCTTCCTGTTCGCCGGCAGCCTCGAGCACGTCATGCGCGATCTGTTCGCCCCGGGGAACCGGGCGTTCAGCGGCTTCGGGAGCTTTCACAGGCTTCATCCGATCGCCGCCGAGGACTGGTCGATCTCGACGTGGTTCAGCTCGGCTACAACGCCGCGCTCGACAGCGACCTTCCGACGATGGAGCAGACCCGTCGAGCACATCCGCAGGCTTCACAAGAACGCGCTCCGGGTCGCCCGCGCCCTGGCGAGAGGCGAGTCCGTCCCGAGGCAGCTGCCCCCGGCGATTCGGGACCGTATGCTCAAGCTGCTGATGCGCGCGGGCATCGTGGAGCATGTGGCGAGGGCCGATTGGCGGATCGTCGACCCTCTGTTCCAGGCATACCTTCGGGACCTGGACCCGCTCGGGTGACGGACCACAGCCGGACAGGGTGACGACCGCCAAAACGTTCCCGCGGAAACGCCCAAACACAGGATTTGTGTAGTAGATACACAATAGTTGTGTAAGGCTCTGGGCGGCCGGCACGGGGCGAAGCGAGCGGCACTGAGCGGAGCGCCGCATGCTCTCAGCCCTCGAACGGCGTCAGCACCGCGCGTCGCTCGGGGAAGCGCGACTGCGGGTCGACCTCGAGCACGCGCAGGGCGGCGTCGGGTCCGGCCGCCGCTCGTGTCTGGCGGATCGCCTCGCGCAGGCGTTCCTTGCGGGCCGCGACGGGATCTTCCAGCAGCCCCCGCTGATCGCTGGCATGCGGCCCGAACCGCTCCACCGCCAGGCGCAGCTGCTGCGCCGGCGCCGGCATCAACGCCAGCCGCGGGGCGAGCGCGAGCCGCATCCTCTCCGGGTCGGCGAGCGCCTCACGGAACACGACCTGATCGCGCCAGGTCCCGCCCTGCTCGACGAGCACCGCGGACAGCACGACCGCCCGCAGCGTCCGGCCGCGCCGCTCCCGCCGCGCCAGCAGGCGATCGATCAGCAGCCCGAGCGCACGCTCGAGCTGGATGCCCGATGCGGCCTCCGGCAGCTCGAGCGCCTCGCGCAGGAACTCGCTCGCCGGCCGCGGCCGCAGCGCGCCGTCGCCGCCGTTCGCCAGCTCGTGGGCATGTAGACCCGCGGTGCCGAACCGGTCAGCCAGCGCCGCCGGCGCCAGCGCCCCCAGCTCGCCGAGCGTGCCGATCCCGAGACGTTCGAGCGCCTCGGGTAGGTCGGCCAGCGCCGGCCGGGCTCGCAGCAGCGCAACCGGAAGCGGCGCGAGGAACGCACCCGCTTGCTTGCGCCCCCCGGAGACGACCACCGGCCGGCGGACCCGGGCACGGGTCGCCGCCGCCACCGCGGCGAACCGCGACGGCGCAACCCCGTAGCGAGCCGGTGTGCGCAGGCTCCGGCGTGCCGCGGCAAGCACGCCCTCGAGGCCGCCGTGCAATCGCAACAACCCGCGCACATCGAAACAGACGAGCCCCGGTCGCTCGGGCTCGACGGCCGCCCCCATCGACTCCAGGCGCACGAGCAGCCGCTCCCACGAGTCGGCGACGCCGGCGGGATCGGGCGCGACGAGCGTGAGCCGAGGACAGCGCGCCAGCGCCTCCCCCAGGCGCATCCCGGGATGGACTCCGAACGCCTCGGCCGACAGCGAGACCTCGCCGATCTGCTGCGCTCCACCGGGCTCCGGCGCGAGCGCCGTGGGCGCCTGCAACAGCTCGGCTCGGCCCTCCGAAGCGACGGTCAGCTGGAAGCGAGGTAGGAGAACACACGCGATCATGAGCGAACGCATGTTCGCATGCGGCTCGGATGGATGTGGACGGCTGGAGTCCGTACCCGCGCAGACGGATCGGTGGCGCCGCGCTCCCCCGAGCGATGGTACGGTCACGTTCGTATGGCCCCTCCGAATCCGCTCGACCTCGCCGCCGATGGGATCCGCACGCTGCGCGCGTTCGGCCAGCGCATCCCCGGAGCGGGCGACGTGCTCGCCCGCTCGCTCGAGGACGCGGTCAGCGGGCGCACGGTGATGATCACGGGCGCGTCGTCGGGGATCGGGAAGGCGGCGGCGCTCGAGATCGGCGCGGCCGGCGGGACGATGCTGCTCGTCGCCCGGCGCGCGGACCAGCTCCAGGAGGTCGCGGACGAGATCGAGGAGGTCGGCGGCGTCGGCTATGTGCACACCTGCGATCTGACCGATCTCGACGATATCGACCGGATGTGCGCGGAGGTGCTCGAGCAGCACGAGTCCGTCGACGTGCTCGTCAACAACGCCGGCAAGTCGATCCGCCGCTCGGTCGACCGGGCCTACGGCCGCTTTCACGACTACCAGCGGACGATGCAGCTGAACTACTTCGCCGCGGTCAAGCTGATCCTGAACCTGCTGCCAACGATGCGCGAGCGGGGGTCGGGCCACATCATCAACATCTCGACGATCGGGTTGCAGATGAACACTCCGCGCTTCAGCGCGTACGTCGCGTCGAAGGCCGCGCTCGACGCGTTCTCGCGATCGATCGGGCCGGAGGTGATCAACGACGGCGTCCACATCACGACCGTGTACATGCCGCTCGTCCGCACCCCGATGATCGCCCCCACCAAGATCTACGATCGGTTCCCCACGCTCAGCCCCGAGGACGCGGGCCACATCATCGCCGAGGCGATCCGCAAGCGCCCAAAGCGGGTCGCAACGATGCTCGGCAGCCTCGGCCAGCTGACCTACGCGGTCGCGCCCGGCGCCCAGGACCTGATCGTCAACCGCGCCTATCACCTGATCCCCGAGGGAGACAAGAAGGAGCCCGACCATGCGCCGACCCCCGAGGAGCGGGCGTTCGTGCGGGCCACGCGCGGCGTGCACTGGTAGCGCGATCGCATGGGCGAACACTCACCCGTTGTCACCGTCTCGGCAACTCCTCGGTAACACGAGCGTCGCATCGCGGTAACACGTGGCCCCCAGGCCCAGCTTACGATCCGCTGGCCGGGGAGTCAACGTCTCGACGTCCAGCCCGAAAGGGGGCTTCTGCATGCCCGAGGTAACCCGCCGTCGCCTGTTGAGCTCCGCCGCCGCCGGTGCGGGAGGAGTACTCGCCTCCTCGCTGCTGCCACCGGCGCTCGCGCGTGCCGCGGCCGAGGGCCCGCGACGCGGCTCGCTCAAGGACGTCAGGCACGTCGTCATCCACATGCAGGAGAACCGGTCGTTCGACCACTACTTCGGAACGCTCGCGGGGGTGGCCGGATTCGGCGACACGAACGCACTGGTCCAGACCGACCCCACTCCCCCGCTCGACACCGTCGAGGGCAAGTCGATCTTCTACCAGTACGACCCGTACAACCCGGATAACTACCTGCTGCCCTGGCATCTCGACACGCTGAACACCAGCTCGCAGGCGATCCCGTCGACCTCACACGCCTGGTACTACCAGCACTTTTCGCTGAACATCACAGTGCCGACCGCGACCGGCCAGCCGACCACCGCGCTCAACAACAACTGGATCCCGTCCCACTATCTCGCCGACAACAACTCCACGTACGGCCATTTCTACTGGTACGTGATGGGCTACTACGAGCGCCAGGACATCCCGTTCCACTTCGCGCTGGCCGAGACGTTCACGCTCTGCGACCACTACCACTGCTCGCTGCTCGGCCCGACGTGGCCCAACCGCATGTACCTGATGACCGGGATGATCGATCCGGAGGGACAGTACGGCGGCCCGGTGATCTCGAACGTGGTCCCCAGCCCGTTCAGCGGAACACCGTACACCTGGACGACCTACCCGGAGCGCCTGACCGAGGCCGGGATCAGCTGGCGTATCTATCAGGAAGAGGACGACTACGGCACCAACGTGATGGAGTTCTTCGAAGCCTTCCAGGCCGCGAAGCCGGGCTCGACCCTCTACGAAAACGGGTTGACCATCTACCCGCCGGACCGCTTCGAATGGGACGCCAAGCACGACAAGCTCCCGACCGTCTCGTGGATCATTCCGACCTCTGGCCAGAGCGAGCACCCGGCCTACCTGCCGGCCTCGGGGGCGAATTTCCTGGCCTCGAAGCTGAACGCGGTGGCCGAGAACCGCGGCCTCTGGAATTCGACCGTGTTCATCGTCAACTACGACGAGAACGACGGGCTGTTCGACCACGTCGTACCGCCGCTGCCGCCCGCCGGCACGCCGGGTGAGTTCGTCGCTGCGGGCTCGAACACGACGCCGGCATCCCCGAACTGGCCGATCGGCGGCGGCATCCGCGTGCCCGCATTCATCGTCTCGCCGTGGACGGTGGGTGGCTACGTGGCCAGCGAGCAGTTCGACCACACATCGGTGCTGCAGTTCCTCGAGCGGGTGACCGGCGTGAAGGAGACGAACATCACGGACTGGCGTCGTGAGACGTTCGGCGACCTGACCTCCGCGCTGGGATTCTCGGGCGGGAAGGCCACGACGTTCCCGCGAACGCTGCCAAACACGATCGGCGAGTTCTGGCAGGCCGAGAACGAGGTCGAGACGCTGCCGCCGGCGACGATCCCGGGCGCGAACCAGACGCCTCCGGTCCAGGAGAAGCGCCGGCCGCTGCTGCCGTGGGCTCCGCAGCCGCGGCCGTGGCTCCAAACGCGTTCGCGCAAGGCACTGCCCAGGACCGCGAGTCGCCTGGAGGAGAACCGCAGCACCCACCGCGCCGACTTCGGTCCGAGCGGCGACCAGGTCTACCTGGCCAAGATCCGCGCGGTGATGGACAAGCCGCTCATCACCGGCACGGTGTACGCCTACGTCCCCGCGATCGTCGGTGGCGTCATTGCGATCTTGAACACCTCGAGCAACGCTCTGGCGTCGGCGTCCGGCAGCACGACCAACCCGTACGGGGCCGCGGCGACGCCCGACGGGAGTCAGGTGTGGGTGACCGAGTCGGGCACCAACACGGTGTCGGTCATCACGACGACCGGCACGAAGCCAACGATCACCAACACGATCGTGGTCGGGATCTACCCGCACGGAATCGCGATCACGCCCGACGGCAAGACCGCGTACGTGGCCAACACTGGCCCGAACACGGGCCCGGGCGGTTCGCAGACGGTGTCGGTGATCGACGTCGCCAGCCAGACGGAGACGGGCACGATCAGTGTCGGGGAGGCGCCGCAGATCGTCACGGTGTCGCCCGATGGATCGCAGGTGTTCGTGACCTGCGCCGACGGCGTGTACGTCATCACCACCTCGAACGGCCGCGCCGGCAAAGTGCCTGTGCGGCTCCATCAGCCGCACGGGGTAGCGGTGACGCCCGACGGCAGGCACGCCTGGGTCACGGACTCCGAGCGCGACCAGGTAGTCGCGCTTGCCACCTCCGACCTGCGCATCGTGAGCCGCGTCGGCGTCGGCGAGACGCCGTGGAACACCGCGTTCAACTCCGACGGCGCGAGCGCGTACGTGACCAACTCCAACGACAACACGGTGTCGGTGATCAACACCGTGACGCACAAGGTGACGCAAACCATCCCGCTCGGCTCGTTCACCTACACCGACGCCAAGACGACGTTCACCCAGCCCAACCAGATTCCGACCGCGATCGCGCTGGCCCCGGACAACCGTTACATCTGGGTCGCGTGCAACGTGTCGGGTTCGCTCGCGATCATCGACACGATGACGAACGCCGTGACCAACACGGCCCAGATCGGCCTCGGTACCGAGCCGACCGCGATCGCTTTCGCGTGATCTGCCGCCACCCGTGACCCGCCACCCGGGCGCGGCGCCACGGCGCCGCGCCCGTGTGGCCGGCAACCACTACACCGGCGAGCCGGCGTCGCGGATGAGCTGACCGACCGGCACCGCCCGCAGGTGGAAGGCCACCAGGCCGCGGTCGAGCTTGGTGACCAGCATCGTCACCTGCTTGGCGTTCGTGCACTCGAGCTCGATCACCTCGCCCGGGCGCAGTTGCCCGACCTGGTCGTCCTTGTCCTGGAGCCGTACCGCACCGGCGACGAGCCGGCCGCCGGCGCCGTGGGCCATCCACCACTGTCCGACGGTCGGCCCGTTCGAGGCGTACAGGAAATGGTGACCGGAGCCCAGCTGCTCCATCAGGTCGCGGAGTTGGTCGCGCGCCCCGAGCCAGCGGACGAGCCCGCCGTTCGGAAGCCGCGGCACGGCCTGGTCCCCGTAGGCGACGACGATCGGCTCCTGCGGGTAGGCGGCCTGCTCCATCGTGAACGAGGCCCGGATGCCTCGCTCGGACAGATAGTTGGCGATCGCCGGGATCTCGCTGGAGGGCGCATCGACGAGCACGCCCACCTCGGGGCGGTCGGTCTCCACCGCCGTGACCGGGCGCATGTGCACGAAACGCGAGACGAGGCTGTAGGAGGCGCCCGTGGTCAGCGTCCAGCTGACGATCGCCACCGTGGCCGCCCCCGCCAGCGCCCATCTCGCGGTCCGCACGCGCCACGCCGGGAGCGGCGTGATCCGGCGCTCGTCGCCGAGGATCAGCGAGGCCGTCGACGGCCGGCGCGCGAACGAGCCATCAGGCTCGGGACGGTGCGCCAGCGCGCGGTCGAGCGCAGGCGCGATGTCCGAGACGTCCCGCGCCACCTGGGCCAGACCGAACCGCACCAGCGCCTGGTTGGAGACGCGGACGTGGCCGTAGCCGAACCCGTACGAGATCACCGGACAGCCGCGGATGATCGCCTCGAGCACGGTCAGGCCGGCGCTCGAGTGCACGAGCGCGTCGCTCGCGGCGAGCACGTCGCCCATCCGGTCGGTGAAGCCCATCACGCGCAGGCGCGGCTCGGAGCCGAGCTCCTTCGAGACCCGCGCGCGCAGCTTGTCGTTGCGCCCACACAGGCACAGCACGAGCGCGTCGGGGACCTGCAGCGCCGCCCGAGTGGCGCCGAGCAGGTCGCCCACGCCCCAGCCGCCGCCGGACACCGCGATCACCTTGGTATCGTCGGTCGGCAGACCGAGCGCACGGCGCGCGTCGTCCCGAGAGCGCGCCGCGAGGAACGCCGGCGAGGTCGGCGGCTTGGCCCAGCGGACGCTGCCCGGACCGGCGATGCCCTCGACCTCCTCGATCGTCTCCGGATGGGTGACGAAGTGCAGGTCGACGCCGGGGTGGGCCCAGAACTGCATGCCGGCGAGATCGGTGATCGAGGAGTAGACAGGCACCTTCAGACGGCCGGTCCTCCTCAGCTCGCCCAACACCGCGGTCACACCCGGGTACGTCGAGACGATCACGTCCGGGTTGTGCGACCGGATCAGGCGCATCAGGCCGCGGCGACCGAGCAGCGTGAGCATCTTCATCGAGAACCACCGGGTCGGCGCGAAGCTCATGAACAACCGGTACTGGAGGTCGAACAGCCACGGCACCCAGCGGAACATGAACTCCGAGTTCTCTCGCAGCAGATGCGTCAAGAACCAGCCCATCGCCGGCAGGCCGTTGACGATCGCCACCAGCGCGTCGGGGTCCTCGTCGTGGAACTCGCGCGCCACCGCGCGGGCCGGCAGGTCGTGGCCCTCGCCGATGTCGGCGGAGATGATCAGCACCTTGCGCGGTCCGGACTCCGCGTCGGGCTCGCCCGCCGGGATCACCGCAGCCGCCTCTCGCTCCGCCTGGCGAGCGGCGCGTTCCTGGCGCCACTCGACGTAGCGTCGCACACCCTCGGCAAAGGGCGTGCGCGCCGTCCACCCCAGCTCGCGCGAAGCCCGGTCCGACAACACGACCTTGCCGTTGAAGTCGCCCGGCCGCGCCGGCGTGTAGACGATCTCGACGTCGCCGATCAGCTCCCGCACGCGAACGGCGATCTGCTTGATCGTCACGTTCTCGTCGCTCGCCAGGTTGTAGACCCGGTTTCGAGCCACATCGCCGAGCCCGAGCGCGACCCCCTCGGCCAGGTCCTCGACATACACGAACCGGCGCGACTGTCCGCCGTCGCCGGCGAGCGTCAGCGGCTCGTGGCGCAGCGCCTTGCCGACGAACGCCGGGATCACCGCAGCCTCGCGCGCGCGTGGACCGTACGGGATGCCGAAGCGAAGGATCGTGTAGTCGATCCCGTACAGCTCCTGGTAGGCCTTGCAGTACAGCTCTCCCGCCAGCTTCGTGCTCGTGTACAGGTGCGACGGCGCCGGCAGCAGCGTGTCCTCGTCGACCACCTCGTCTTCGCAATCCGAATACACCCAGATCGTCGAGGCGTAGACGATCCGCTTGACCCCGGCGCGGCGGGCGGCCTCGAGCACCGTGACGGTGCCGCGGGCGTTGACGCGCTCGGCGTCCTCGGGCTCGGCGTGGACGTCGTTGACATCGGCCACCGCGGCCAGGTGGGCCACCGCGTCGCACGAATGCAAAGCCCGCTCGAGCGCCTCGCGATCGGTGATCGAGCCCAGCACCGTGTCGATTGACTCGGTCTGGGCGGGGGTGGGGCGGCCGGGATCGCCGTGCCAGGGCGATGGGCGCAGGTCGTAGATGACGGGCTCGTGGCCCTGCGCACGGAGCTTGTCGACGACGTGTGAGCCGATGAACCCCGAGCCGCCTGTGACCAGGACTCTCATTCGCTCTCCGGCCGGTAATACAGCGGAACGCAGGAATGGCTGCGCGCCACCCAGTCGGTGTTGGGCAGGTTCACGTGGTGGCCCATGATCCGGTGGCACGGCTCGTCGTACACCCGGCCGGTCGAGCGCTCGAGCCACTCGAACACGATGTACTTGTAGAGGCCGGAGGTCATCCCGCCGGGGAGCTCGAGCCGGCTCGGGTTGACCGGGTCGAGCCGCGTCCTCGCGACCTCGTTCTTCCACGCCACGATCTCGGGCAGTCGTTCGATCTCGCACAGCCCGAGCGCGGCGGTGAACTCGTTCATGCGGAAGTTGAGCCCCTGGACGTCGTAATTCGGCTTGCCGTAGTTGCGGAAGGCACTCGCAAACTCCAGAACCTCCGGCCGATTCGAGACGAGCACGCCGCCCTCACCGGTCGTGATCGTCTTGGTCGCGTACAGCGAGTAGACGCCGGCGTCCCCGTAGGTGCCCGGTTTGCGCCCGTTCCATTGGGCGCCGTGGGCGTGGGCGCAGTCTTCGATCAGGAAGATGCCGTTTTCCGAGCAGTAGTGGGCGATCTCCTCGACCTCGAACGCGAGGTGGCCGCCGATGTGCACGAGGAACGCCGCCCGCGGCTTGTGCGTGGCCGCTTTCGCCTCGAAATCCTTGAACGACATGCAGAGGTCCTCGCGATTGCAGTCGACGAACGCGACGCTCGCGCCGGCGTTGACCGCCGCCAGCGGCGTTGCCATGAACGTATTCGAGGGGCACAGCACGGTCTCCCCCTTGACGCCCGCGAAGTTGAGCGCCGCGAGCGCGCCGCCGGCCCAGCTCGACATCGCCACCGCTCCGAGACCGTTGGACAGCTCCCAGGCAGCCTCGAGCCGCGCCACCATGTCGCCCTCGGACCACCGGCCGGAGTCGAGCACGTCGTCGATCAGCGCGTGGAAACGGGCGCGATCCCGGGGGTCGAACCCGATCGCGAACCGCATGAAGTCCGGGACGCTGTCTTGCGAGGAAGCGGTTGTCATCGTCGTGTCGCGCGCCAAGGCGTCGGGATCGCTCGCTGCACCGCCGGCCGAAGCGACAATCCCTCCGCTTAGCTCGCCATCCTCTCAGGCCCTGGCGCGCACGGGCAAGCCTGTCAGACAGGCAGGACGGTACCGATTTTCTGCCGTTTGAGTTCTCTCACGATCAGCGCGAGCGCCTGCACCGTTCGCTCGTGAGAGCCTCGCGATGAGTAGAAATCGGCATCGTGCAGGAGGATCACGTCGCCCGGGCGGAGGTTCGCGGTCGCCCGAGACGCGATCCTCGCCGGCGTCGTCAACCGGCGCCAATCCTTGCCCCAGCGCGACCACAGCAGCGGCCGGAGGCTTCGCTCGCGCACGGCGTCCAGACCGGCGGGGCTGTAGAGACCGTATGGCGGCCGGTGCCAGGTCACCGCCGTGCCCACCGCGCTCTCCACCGTCACCGCGCCCCGCTCCACGTCCTGTTGCACAGCTTTCTGGCTCATCGTGGGCTGGGGGCGGTGCCGGTAGCCGTGAAGGGCGATCAGATGGCCCTGGCCGGCGATCTCGGCCGCGAGCGCCGGCCGGCGCTGCACCTGCTCGCCGACGAGGAAGAACGTGGCCTTGACGCCGGCCTCCGACAGCACCGCCAGCACGGCGGGCGTCCCCTCCGGGTGGGGCCCGTCGTCGAACGTGAGCGCCACACCCCCGGCCACCGTCCGCTGGATGCCGAGGGCGTCCGCGGCGCGCGGGACGTGGGGCGCGAGCAGGTGCGGGATCATTCTGATGATTTTTCTAGTGATCGCCGGCGACCGGGATCGCCATCGAGCGACACCGCTTGGGAAGTTTCTTCAGCATGGACGTCGTTTCTTCCCAAGCCGCTGATGCCCGACCTCGACCACTGGCTCCCGAAGCCGTCCATGCGCGTCGCCTACCGGCGCGAGACCGGCGCGCCGCCCGGGCGGCTGTGGGAGGCCGCCCGCAGCGTCCGCCTCGCCGACGCCCACATGCTCGGCCGGCTCGTGCGGTGGCGCATTCCCGGGCTGGCACATGACCTGTCGTTCGACGCGATGTTCCGCGCGCCGCCGTTCATCGTGCTGGCCGAGGAGCACGAGCGCGTGCTCGTCTCGGGCCTGGTCGGGCGGATCTGGACGCTCCGCCGCGATTATCCGCACCTGACCGACCCGGAGGAGTTTCGCCAGTGGTCGACCGGCGGCACCGCGCGTGTGCTGTTCGCGAACTGGATCGAGGACGCCCAGGCCGGGCGCGCCGCGCTCCAATCCGAGGTGCGCGTCGAGGCGATCGGCGTGCAGGGCCGGGTCGGGGTGGCCGCGGTGCGCCCGCTCGTGGGCGCGTTCGGCAGCCTGATCGGGAGCGACGGGATCGAGGCCGCGGTCCGGATGGCCGAGCGCCAGTAGGCTCGCGGGCGTGACGATCGAGGTGGGCACACGCTTCTTCGTCGTGCCCCACACCCACTGGGATCGCGAGTGGTACGTGCCATTCGAGGACTTCCAGCTGCGGCTGGCCTCGGTCGTCGATGAGGTGATCGAGGTGCTCGAGTCCGATCCGAGCTTCACCTGCTTCACGCTCGACGGGCAGGCGATCCTGCTCGAGGACTACCTCGACGCCCGGCCCGAGAACGAGGGTCGCCTCCGGGCGCTGCTGGAAGCCGGCCGGCTCGAGGTCGGGCCGAGCTACGTCCTTCCGGACGAACTGCTGGTGGGGTCCGAGCCGCTGGTCCGCAACCTGCTGATCGGGCGCGCGGTGTGCGAACGGTTCGGCGCCCGGCCGGCGCAGGTCGGCTATATGCCCGACAGCTTCGGCCATCCGCTACAGCTGCCCCAGATCCTCGCCGGGTTCGGCATCGACAGCTTCATCTTCTCGCGCGGGCTCGGGGACGAGCTCGACGACGTCGGCGTCGTGTTCCGGTGGCGCGCGCCCGACGGCAGCGAGGTTCGCGCCTTTCAGCAGCTGAGCTCGTACAGCAACTTCAACGTTGCCGGTGCCGACGCGCAGGCGCGGATCGAGCACATCGCCGCGTCGTTCGGCCCGGCCCTGCAGCGCGCCGGCGTAAGCGAGGTGCTCCTGTGCGACGGCGAAGACCACCGCCCCATCCGGCGCGACCTGCCGGCACTGTGCTCAGAGCTCGAGCGCCGGCTGGCCGGGACCAGCTTCACGATCGCCCGCTACTCCGATTACGTGGCTGCCGTCCACCCGGCCAACCTGCCGGCACACACGGGCGAGCTGCTCGGCAGCCGCCTGCAGAACGTGCTTCGTGGGGTCAACTCCGCCCGGATGTACCTGAAGCGGGCCAACGAGCGGGCCGAGCGGCGGCTGCTCGAGGTCGAGACGCTGGGCGCGCTGCGCACGCTGAGCACCGGCCACCGATTCCCGACATCCGACTTCCGGCTCGCGTGGCGCCGGCTGCTCGAGTGCCACCCACACGACTCGATCTGCGGCTGCTCGTGCGACGAGGTTCACCGCGACATGCTCGTCCGCTACGAGCAGCTCGAGCGGACGGTCTCCCAGCTGCAGCGACGCGCGCTCGAGCCGTTCGCCGCCGACGATACCGCGACCGCCGGCGTCGTCAATCTCCTCCCCCACCGCCGGCGCGGCCTCGTCGAGATCCCCGGCCACGAGCCCGCCGTGATCGCGCTCGACGGGTTCACCGCCCGCCCGGTACAGCCAGCACCGGTGCGGGCCGCGGGGCAGCCGCGCGAGGGCACGAGCATCGAGAACGATCTCATCCGCGCCGAGGCGGCGCCCGACGGCACGCTGACGATCCTCGACAAGCCGACGGGCCGGCGCTTCGCCGGGCTCCATCGCCTCGAGGACGAGCCGGACATGGGCGACCTCTACAACTTCTGCCCGGTCGAGGGGGCCGAGGTCTGGCGCCCGCGGTCCGCCGAGACCCGAGTCCTCCGTGACGGCCCGATCGTCTCCGAGCTCGAAATTCACACCGCCGGCATCACGACCGTCGTGCGGCTGATCGACGGCATCAGACGGGTCGAGTTCACGACGACGATCGACAACCAGGCGACGGATCACCGTCTCCGCGCCGTGTTCCCGTCCGGAGAGGCGAGCGAGGTCCGCGCCGAGGGACAGTTCGCGCTCGTCCACCGCCCGCTCGTGCCCGACCCGCCGAGGACCGAGTGGGTCGAGCCGCCCGACCCCACGCAGCACACGCTCGGGGCGGTGGCGACGGGACCGCTCGCGCTGCTCACCAGAGGCCTCCCTGAGTATGAGGCGCGGCCGGGCGAGCTCGTCCTCACGCTCCTGAGGTGCGTGGGCCTGATCTCGCGGCCGACCGGAGCGCTTACGACCCGCCCCCTCGGCGCCGGCCCGGCGATCGACACCCCGGACGGCCAGTGCCTCGGCCGCCACCGATTCGAGTACGCGCTGCGTCCCGGCGCCGACGAGCTCGACGACGCGGAGCTGCTGCGCGCGGCGCAGGATTACCGCTGCGGGTTCCTCGTCACCCCGCAACCCGTCCATTTCGATCCGCCGCTGTCGATCGACGGCGACGTCGTGTTCTCGTGCCTGAAGGGGGCCGAGGACGGCGACGGGCTGATCCTCCGCTGTTTCAACCCGAAGACCGCACCGGCGAGCATCGACGTCGCGGGCGACGTCACGGTGTCGCGCACGCGTCTGGACGAGAGCGGAAGTGGCAGCGGGTTTGCGGTGGGTCCCGGCGAGATCGCGACCTTCCGGCTGCGGCCACGACTCTGAGCTCCGCCGCGCGGGGACAGGGCTCCTCCATCCCTGCCCCCTGCGGACGGTTCGACTAGGAGCTCGAAGTGCTCGAGGACGTCCGCGGCGCCGCGATGAAGATCGCCCGGACGTTCCCGGTCGAGGTGCCGGTCGTCCCGGAACTGGTCGACGTGCTCGTACCGCTCGAGTTCCCACTCGACTTGCAGTGCCCGAGGCGGAAGCCGACCACCTTGACCAGGTCGCCGGCGGCGGGCGGGTTCGCACCCGGACCGAAGAACACCTTGGCGTTCGTGAACGTGTAGGTCACCTGGGTCGTCTGGGTCGGCTGGGTGCTCTGGGTCGGCTGGGCGCTCGACCCCTGGCGGGCCCAATGGGCCGTGAACGCCGGCTTCGAGACGGTGATCGACCCGCTGTAGGTGTTCGTACCCGTCTGGGTCGCACTCCAGCTGACCAGCGTTCCGAACTCGGACTGTCCGAACCTGTGACCGCGGCGCCCGAAGCGGGCGAACTGGCCGCGATCAGCACGGAACTGGACCCCCTGCTGGCCCTTCCCCTGTCCCTTCTGTCCCTGGTGGCCTTGCGTGCAGGCTTCTGCGACCGCTGGACCGGTGACGGCGAGCGCACCGATCGCGGTGACGATTCCTGCTTTGGCTCTGAAGCTCATCGTGCCTCCTGAATTCGTCGGCTTTTCAACGCGTCGACGCGCCGAGGCTGCGAAGGTCAGGTGCTATTTGTCTCGGCCGCCCGCGCCACCGTGTCCCTCGTACGCTCCACGAGCGCCGTGTCCCTCGTACGCTCCACGAGCGCCGTCCCCCTCGTACGCTCCACGAGCGCCGTCCCCCTCGTACGCTCCACGAGCGCCGTCCCCCTCGTACGCTCCGTCGCCACCGCTCTGACCCCCGACCCCGTCGACCGCGCCGCGGCCTCGCGCGCCACCGGACGGCTCGAACGCGGCGTGGTCGCGGAAACCCGGCGCCACGCGCGCGTGATGACCCGCGACCGGCCCCGCGACCGGCCTGCCCCGATGCCGGCCGGCGTCACCGCGACCATGCCGTCCGCGCTCGAACTGCCCGTCCGCGCCGAACGTCGACCGGCGCCACGCCACCGCGCGACCGTGGCCAGGCCAGGAGACGAGACGAGCGTGCCGGCCCGTGGTCGCCGTGTTCCCGCCGCTCCGAACCAGCCCCCCGCCCGTTGCGCTCACTCGCGTTGCGGTGGCATGCCGCGCCGGTCGTACGGGCGCGGCGGAGCGGACTCGCGGGGCGGACCGGACGATGGCTGCATGTCGGCCCGGGGCCTTGAACAGCCGGCCGGCGTCGGGCGCGAACCGCACCACCGCCGCCACCCCGCCCACGCTGACCGCCGCCGTCGCGAGCACCGACGCGGTCGCGAACCCCTTCGAGGTGAACGCGACCCCGATCGCCTTTCCGGCAGCACCAGCGGCGCCGCCGGCACCCGCCGCCGCGGCGCCGCCACCCCCGCTGCCGACCGCCGTCCCGAGAGCGCGCGCCAGCACCGCCGCCGAGGCGGCAGCCGGAAGCGCCGGGACCAGCGCGCGCAGATCCGATTGGCGAGCATCGATCGAGGCCGCGAATGCGGCGCACGATGCGCAGTCGCTGAGATGCGCGCGCATCCGGCGGCCCCGGAGGATCCGACGGTCTCCGTCGGAGATCGCCTGGCAGACCTCAGCGCAGGGCATCGCGCGTCCCTCGGCGCACTCGAGCAGCCCTCGACGGGCTTCGAAGATCGCCTGCTTGGCGGCGCCCGGCGTCGTGTCCAGCGCGATCGCGATCTCCTCGTGGGACAGCCCGCTGAGCTCCCTCATCACGAGCGCACTCCGGGACCGATCGGGGAGCGCCGCGAGGTCGCCGAGCAAGACCGCCATCCGCGCCCGTTCGCCCGCCTGATCCTCGGCCGAGGCCGCGGCCGGGAGCGGCGCGCCGGCGAGCGGTTCGTCCCCGCGCCGGCGCCGGCGCAGCACCGAGATCGCCTCGTTGTGGGCGATTCGGAACAGCCAGGGGCGCAGCGGCGCGCTCCGCTGGCCGCGCTGCAGGGCCGACAGTGCGCGCGCGAAGGTCGACTGCAGCGCATCCTGCGCGTCGGCGTCGTCGCGGACGATCGAGCGGCAGTAGCGAAACAGCACCTGGTGGTAGCGCTCGTACACGGCGGCGAACGCGCGCGGGCTGCCCCGGGCGGCCAGGCGGGCCAGCCGCTCGTCGCCGATCCGCGGCCACCAGACCGCCGGCCACGTGGTCGTGTCGACGTTCCATTTGTTATCTGCGACGCCGGCGCGCATTGAGAGTCAGGACCTTTGCCGGGGATCGGATCGCGGGCGCAACCGCTGCTCGCTACCCGTTCCGGCCTCCGATAGCCACGATGAGTGAACGCGGGTGCGCACTTTGTCATGTCTGTGCAACAAAGGTCGGCTTCCGCCCGCCACCGGTCTAATGTCAGGCGCGTGACCGCGTTCGAGTCCGACGTGACCATCCGCCGGATCCGCTTCGCGAACGCCGACAGCGGATGGGCCGTCATCGAGGCAGCCGCCGACGACGGAACGCCGCTCGTGCTCGTCGGCCCGCTGACCCACCTCGAGGCCGGTGAGCGCGCCCACGTCGTCGGGACATCGGTGCAGGACAGCCGCTACGGGCCGCAGGTCAAGCTGACCGAGGCGAGGCCGCTCGCCCCGACCGACGCCCAGACGGTGATCGCCTATCTGGTCCGGGTCAAGCACGTCGGCGCCAAGCGCGCCGCCGCGCTCGTCGAGAGCCACGGAGCCGGCGCGGTGTTCGACGTGATCGACCGGGACCCGCACGCGGCCTTTACCGCGGCTGGGATCCGGCGGGGCAGGGTCGCGGAGGCGACCCGGTCGTGGGAGAAGCTGCGGGTCACGCGGCGGCTGCACCTGCTGCTGGCCCCCGACGGGCTGACCAGGCTCGTCACATCGATCGAGAAGGCGCACGGCCCCTCCGCCTACCGGATCGTATGCGAGCGGCCGTACGAGCTGACGAGCGTGTTCGGCGTGGGCTTCCTCACCGCCGACCGGATCGCGCAGCGACTCGGGATCGCGCCCGACAGCCCCGACCGCACGCGAGCCGCCGTCCTCCACGTGCTGTCCGAGGCCGAGCGCGGCGGCAGCACGTGCATGCCGTCGGACCTGCTGCTGTCCACCGCGACCGAGCTGCTCGGCTCGCCGCCGGCGACCGAGCCCGCCCTCGAGCGCCTCGTCGATGCCGGCGACCTGGTCCGCGACGCGCAGTGGGTCTACCGCACCGAGACCGCCGAGCTCGAGGCGGAGCTCGCCGAGCGCGTTCAGGAGCTGGTCGGCGCATCGCCCGGCGACCGGCTCCAAGACCGGGTCGCGGACGGCGACGCCGCGCTCACCGCGGAGCAGCGCGACGGCGTCCAAAACGCCTTCACCCACCGCCTGTCGCTGATCACCGGCGGCCCCGGCACCGGCAAGACGGCGTCGATCCGGACGATCGCCACGGTCGCGGCGGGTCAGGGCGCACGCGTGCTGCTGGTCGCTCCGACGGGGCGCGCGGCGATCCGCATGCACGAGGCGAGCGGGATGCGCGCCACCACGGTCCACTCGGCACTCGGCTGGATCCCCGGCGAAGGGCCTACGCACGACGAGCACGATCCGCTGAACTGCGACCTGCTGATCGTCGACGAGACCTCGATGGCGAACCTCGAGCTGCTCGTCACGCTGTTGCGCGCGGTCGGCGGCGGCGCGCACCTCGTGCTCGTCGGCGACGCCGATCAGCTTGCCCCGGTCGGCGCCGGCAAGCCGTTCGCCGAACTCGTCGCATCCGGGTCGGTGCCGGCGACGCGGCTCACCCATATCTTCCGCCAGGCCGCGGGGAGCATGATCGTGCAGGGCGCGCATGCGATCCGTCGCGGCGAGACGCCGAACTTCGCTTCGGCGCCGGACATGCGCCGCGATCTGTTCCTGATCGAGCGCTCCAGCGCCGGCGCCGCGCTCGACGAGATCGCGTCGCTCGTGGCCGAGCGGCTTCCCGCCCACTACGGCGTCGATCCCGTGCGCGACATCCAGGTGTTCGCGCCGGTTTATCGGGGCGACCTCGGGATCGATGCGCTCAACGCGGCGCTCCGCGACAGGCTCAACCCCGACGGTCAGCCGGTTCGCGGCGGTCGCCTCCGGATCGGCGACAAGCTCATGATGACCGGGCGCAACCTGCACGATCTCGGGCTCATGAACGGGACACTGCTGCGCCTCCTGGACGAGACCGGCGGCTCGGACCGCGAGGTCGGGGAGTCCGGGAACGGACGGGCCGACGACGCCGCGCTGATCCTCGGCGCCGACGAGGGCACGATCTTCCGCCTCCCCCCCGAACAGGCCGACCGCTTACAGCTGGCATACGCGTGCTCGGTCCACCGCGGGCAGGGAATCGAGCTGCCGGTGGCCGTGATCGTGGCCCACCCCGCCGCCGGCGCGTACTTCCTGCGGCGCGAGATGCTCTACACCGCGGTCACCCGCGCCAAGCTGGCCACGGTAGTCGTCGGCACCCGCGAGGTCGTCGCTCGTGCCGCGCGGACGCCCGACACCGGCAGGCGCCACAGCCGGCTCGGCGAGAGGTTGCTCCGCGCCGCGGTCTCAAACGCCTAAGGCGCCGCCGTCAGGCGCTGGTCTCTGATGGAGAGACGTTTGTCAAGGGGTTACGCCAGATGCCCCCGATGGTGGCGGGCATCTTTGTCGGTCGGGGGCGGCGGGCTGGCCTGGCGCGCGACGCGGGTTAGACTCCTATACGCGGTTCAGCTGCCGCAGGACCGGGTTTCGTCGTGGGAGCCAGTGCGCTCTAGGTCAGGATCGTGCGTGGCCGAGGCTGCTCACGCTTAGGTCGCGGATGCTCTCGCGCGTGTGCCAGGCGCTCGAAATTGGTGTCGTTGACGTTGTTCATCGTGGTGGTTGGTGGGGCCGGGCGCCGGGTGCGAGCGCAACGATGGCTGTCACTCTGAGATGCGCGGGTCGGGACCGCAGGACAGTGTCCGGTCGTGAGCTGCCTCGTACTAACGTCGCGTCGGTCGCGAGTCGGAATCGCATAGCCACAACGAGGAGCCTTTGGACGGGTCGCACCCCGCCGCCCCGCCCCACCACTGGGGAACGTGCCCCGCTCGGTGAGGTGGCGGTAGCGGTGGTGCGGCTCTGGCCTTGCTCGGCCCTCAACAACCGCGCAGTGTCCAACCCGCGAAAGATGCGACGCACGAGGACCAGCCTCATGCGTCCATACTGACTAACCCGACCTGTAAAAGTCGCCAAAGTCCCCCGCTGTGGCCGCCCACCGGCCATATAAGCATGTCCACCATGCTTATATGGGCCGGGGGGACCGGCCGGCAGGCGGTTTGCTGCGTTGTACATGGTCTGCGCGCGGGGCTGGCCCGGACGCGGGCGCCCGCCGCCGGCCGATCCACCCCCCGCCGGCCGATCCACCCCCCGCCGGCCGATCCACCCCCCGCCGGCCGATCCACCCCCCGCGGGCCATCCCAATAACCTAGACAGGCGGTGGACGCGTCCGCGCAAACCTCGCCGTCCCCGCGCAAGCGGCACGCGCTCGAGCTGTTCGCCGGTCTCCCGCGCGCCTACGACCGGATGGGCGCCGTGCTCAGCTTCGGTCAGGATCCGCGATGGCGCGCCACGCTCGTCGACCAGGTCAATCCGCTCCCCGGTCAGCGCGTGCTCGACGTCGCCACCGGCACCGGACTGGTCGCGTTCGCGCTGGCCCGGCGCGGATGCAGCGTCATCGGCCTCGACCAGAGCGAGGACATGCTCGCGGCGGCCCGCCGCCACCTCGGCGAACGGCCTGAGCTGACGGGCCGCGTCACGTTCGTGCAGGGCGAGGCCGAGCGGCTGCCGTTCGACGACGGAGAGTTCGACGCGCTCACGTTCACCTATCTGCTCCGCTACGTCGACGACCGAGAAGCGACGATGCGCGAGCTCGCCCGCGTCGTCAAGCCGTACGGGAAGGTCGGCATGGTCGAGTTCGGCGTTCCGGCCTCGGCGCCGCTTCGCGCCGCATGGTGGGTACATACGCGCGCGGGGCTCCCGATCATCGGCCGCGCGGTGTCGCCGGCGTGGTACGAGGTCGGCCGTTTCCTCGGCCCGAGCATCGAGGAGCTGTACGCCCAGGAGCCTGACATCGCGGGGTTGTGGCGGCGATCCGGGATCGACGACGTGCACGAACGGCGGCTCAGTTTCGGATCCGGAATCGTGATGTGGGGAGTCAGGATCGGTCGTGGCGAGCGCGCCGCGTGAGTTTGCAAAGGACGCCGGCGCCTCCGCCGGCGCCTCATTTGCAAAGGACGCCGGCGCCTTGGTTGATCGCCCGGCGTTCTACGCACTGCGGTCGGGCGGCTGGCGCGACCTGGTCACGCTGCTCCACCCCCCGTACACGGCCTGGCACCTCAGCTACGTGGCGCTGGGAGCGGCGGCCGCGCCGCACATCTACGCGAACCGCCTCGCCGCGGCGCTCGGCGCGTTCTTCCTCGCCGTCGGGATCAGCGCGCACGCGCTCGACGAGCTGCACGGCCACCCCCTCGGAACCAAGCTGACCCGCTCCACCCTGATCGCGCTGGCGATTGTCGCCTTCGCCGGGGCGATCGGGATCGGGATCGCCGGGATCATCGTCGTCTCGCCGCTGCTCGCGCCGCTCGTGCTCGCCGGCGGGTTGCTCGTACCCGCGTACAACCTCGAGCTCGCCGGCGGGCGCTTCCATACCGACACCTGGTTCGCGCTCGCGTGGGGCGCCTTCCCCGCGTTCACCGGCTACTTCGTGAACTCATTGACGATCCGGCCGGCTGGGCTCCTGGTCGCCGCGGCGTGCTGGCTGCTGAGCGTGGCCCAGCGCCAGCTGAGCACGCCCGTGCGGCGGCTGCGGCGTAACACCACCGACGTGACGGGCCAGCAGCGCCTGCGCGACGGTAGCGTGATCGAGCTGACCAGTGCCGGCCTCTCGTCCCCGCTCGAAGGCGCCCTCAAAGCGCTGTGGATCGCGTTGGTGCTCCTGGCGGCCGGGCTGGTCGCGGTGCACCCGTAGTAGTTAAATAGCGCCAGCAGCCACGACGAGAATGGGGGTCGGGCGACGTGCCAGGGCCGGCGCGGCGACGCTTGACAGGTGATCGGGCCGGCACCGGGCCGAGGTGTCGAGGACTACACCAGGGTGTCCACAACGCGCACGGCGCGAGGACGAGAATCGCGCCATGTGGGTGGATGAGGACTTGACGCTCGAGGGCCTGGGGACCGCGGTCGCACCGACGCGCACCCGTCGCCGAGGCGCGGGCGCGGGCGCCGCGGCGGCCTGGGTGCGCGACCGGCTGGCGACGACCCCGGGGCGGCTCGTCCTCCTTGAGATCCTGGTCGTCCTCGGCGGTGTCTTCGTGGGCGCGATCGCCATCGGCGCCGAGCAGTCACCCGAGCGAGCGGCCAAGTCGGCCCGGAGCCAGACCGAGCCGCTCCTGGTCCAGGCCAAGAACCTGTACACATCGCTCTCGGACGCGAACGCCACGGTGGCGGCGGGGATGCTGTCGGGCGGCGTCGAAACGGCTCAGAAGCGCAATCGGTACCTGAACGACCTGGCCACCGCCTCAGGCGCGCTGTCGACGTTGACGCGAGAGGCGGGGACGGCGGGGAACGCACCCGCGGCGCTCGGGACAATCGCCGACGAGCTTCCGATGTACAGCGGGCTGATCGAGACGGCGCGCGCCAACAACCGCCTGGGGTACCCGGTCGGCGCCGCTTACCTGCGCCAGGCCGCGTTGCTGATGACGTCCCGCCTGCTTCCGGCAGCCGATCGTCTCTACACGATCGAGTCCGAACGCCTGGACAGCGACTACCGCACGGGGACCGCGACCTCGGCACTGGTCACGTTCGCGGCCGCCAGTGCCGTCGAGCTGATCCTGCTGCTGCTGGTTCAGTTGTACGTGACCCGGATCAGCAGGCGGATCCTCAACGTTCCGATGGTGGTGGCGACCGTGGCGGTGGCCGGCGCGTCGGTGTGGGGAATCGTCGGTCTCCTCAGCGCGCAGAACTCGCTCCAGACCGCACAGCGCAACGGCTCGGACCCAGTCGAGGCGCTGTCGGCGGCCACCGTCCTGGTCTCGCGCGCCCAGGGCGATCTCAGCCTCACGCTCGTCAACCGCGGCACCGACGTGATCGATCCGCTCGATTTCGCCAGGGTGCGCGGCGTACTCGAGCGCCCCGGCGGCCTGATCGCTGAGATCTCGGTGCTGGCGCGGCGAACCGGGACGACCGTCGCCGCCCAGCGATTCGACGCCGGATACGCCGCGTACCAGGCAAAGGCCCACCAGCTGACCACGCGCGAAAGCAACGGCCGGCTCAAGGCCGCGATCGCGATCGCGCCACAGGCATCGGCGATCTCCGAGCGGTTGAGCCGCGAACTCGGCCAGCAGATCGACGCGGCCCAGGGACGGTTCACACGAGCGGCCCGCGACGCCACCTCCTCGCTCGCCGGGCTGGAGTTCGCGATCCCGCTGATCACCGTGCTGGCAACGGTGCTGACGCTGATCGGACTGCGGCAGAGGATCAACGAGTACCGATGAGACATCCGCTCCGCCACCTTCTCGGACTCGCGCTCGTCGCGGTCGCGCTCTGCGGCTGCGGCTCGACCTCGGACCACGCGCTGCAGCTGACCCTGAGCGCGCTGGCCACCCCGGTCGCGAAGGCCCCTTCATCGCCCAGCGAGCCAACGGTGAAGTGCAACAACCTCAAGGCGAGCCTGCGCCCTCCGGCGATCCTCCCCGCGCCGAATCACATGCCCGCCGGGAGCTTCATGGCCAAGATTCAAAAGCAGGGGTATATCGTCGCGGGCGTCGACCCGGGCCTCTACAAATTCGCCTACCTAAACCCGGCGACCGGGAACATCGAGGGCTTCGAGATCGGCCTCGTGCGTGAGCTGGCCAAGGCGATCTTCAACAATCCCAACGCGATCCGGCTCGTCGCGCTGACCGTGCCGGAGCGACTTCCGTTCGTCCAGCAGAACAAGGTCGACATCGACGTCGACGCGATCACGATCAACTGCTACCGGCGCACGCAGGTCGACTTCTCGACCGTGTACTACGACGCTCAGCAGCGATTGCTGGTGCGGGCGGGCTCGAGCGTCACGAGCATCGGCGGACTCGCCCACAAGCGAGTCTGCGCAACGGCGGGCTCGCAGCCGATCCAGGTCATGGACGCGATGCCCGAAAGCGACCGCCCGGACCCCGTCCCCATGCCTCAGGCGATCGATTGCCTCGTGGCCCTTCAGCAGGGGACCGTCGCGGGGATCTCGACTGACTCCTCGATCCTGCTCGGCTTCAAGGCGCAGGACCCCAACGGCACCAAGTTCGTCGGGCCGAGCATCGGCGACGTGCCCTACGGGATGGCGATCAGCAAGGCCCACCCAGACTTCGTCCGGTTCGTGAACGGCGTGCTCGCCGAGCTCGAGCGCGACGGAACGTGGGAGCGGCTCCAGGCGTACTGGCTCGGCCACTTCGGCCCGCTCCAGGCCCCTCCCGCGGCCCAGTACGACGGCTGAGATGCGCCGCGAGACCCCCACACTCGAGCTGACGCGGCTGCGCGAGGCGAGCGACCGCGTCGCCGCGCTCGTCCCCGAGCAGGTCCGGCGCCACCAGGAACCGATCAGCCTCGCCGGCGCGCCCCAGGAGACGCCCAGATGAACTGCGCGCGAGCCGGTTGCACCGGGAGGATCGTCGACGGCCACTGCGACGTCTGCGGTATGGCGGCGTCCGCGGTCGGCAGCTCGGCGCTCACGCACCGGCCGGCGGCAAGCGCGCTGACGGCCCCGATGCTGGCCTCGGCGCGGCGAGCGACGACGGGCCGGACGCGCTCGAGCGCGCGAGCACACCTCGGGGCTGGGCTGGTCGAAATCGAACCGGTACCGGCCCGCGATCCGGCCGACGCGGTCCTCGGGGCGGCCGCCGTCGTGCCCGAGAGCCGCCGCTTCTGTGCCAGCTGTGACGAGCCGGTCGGGCGGGGCCGCGACGGGGCACCCGGGCGCACGTCGGGGTTCTGCCGCAACTGCGGGACGCCGTTCTCGTTCGAGCCCCAGCTCGGCGCGGGCGTCGTCGTCGCCGGCCAGTACGAGGTGGTCGGCTGCATCGCCCATGGCGGCATGGGCTGGATCTATCTCGCCCGGGACCGCAACGTGTCCGACCGCTGGGTCGTGCTCAAGGGGCTACTGAACTCGAGCGACCCCGATGCGATGACCGCTGCGCTCGCGGAGCGCCGCTTCCTGGCCGAGGTCGAGCACCCGAACATCGTCAAGATCTTCAACTTCGTCCGGCACGAGAGCTCCGGCTACATCGTCATGGAGTACGTCGGCGGCCGCAATCTCAAGCAGATCCTCACCGCTCGCCGCGACGCCAACGGCGGCGAGCCGGATCCGCTCCCGCCGGCGATGGCGATCGCTTACATGCTCGAGATCCTGCCCGCGCTCGGCTACCTGCATGAGCTCGGGCTGCTGTTCTGCGACTTCAAGATCGACAACGTCATCCAGACCCAGCATTCGCTCAAGCTGATCGACCTCGGTGGCGTCTACCGGATGGATGACCGGTCGGGCTCGGTCTTCGGAACCGTCGGCTACCAGGCGCCCGAGATCGCCTCCTCGGGCCCGTCGATCGCGTCGGACCTGTTCACGGTCGCGCGGACGCTGGCGGTACTGTGCTTCGATTTCCGCGGATACCAGAACAACTTCCGGTTCACGCTTCCGCCGCAGGAGTCGGTCCCCGTGCTGGCGCGCTACGACTCGCTGTACCAGTTCCTGCTCACGGGCACCGCGCCCGATCCAGACGACCGCTTCCAGTCGGCCGAGGAGATGGCCGACCAGCTGTACGGCGTGCTGGGCGAAATCGTCAGCGACGAGGAGGGTCGCACGGTGCCGGCGGCGAGCAAGCTGTTCACCGGTCCCGTCCGGGGCGGCAACGAGCGCCCGGAGTGGCGCGCGCTCCCCCGTCCGCGGGTCGACCGCGACGATCCCGCCGCCGGCTACCTGGCGACGATCACCTCGGCCGATCCGGAGCAGATGACCGCCGACCTGCGAGCGGCGCCGGACCGAACCGTCGAGGTGGTGCTGCGATTGGCCGCGGAGCTGATCGAGGTCGGCGACTGGGCTTCGGTCGAGGAGGCGCTGACCGAGGTCGAGGCGATCGATCGATGGGACTGGCGAACGAATTGGTACCGCGGCGTGATGGACCTGGCACGGGAGCGATTCCCCGATGCCCGGGCATGCTTCACCACCGCCTATCGAGCGCTGCCGGGTGAGCTCGCCCCCAAGCTCGCGCTCGGTTTCGCCGGCGAATCGGCCGGCGAGACCGCCGCGGCCGCTGGCTGGTACGAGATCGTGTCGCGCACCGACCCGGCCTTCACCGCCGCCACGTTCGGTCTCGCGCGGTGCCGGCTCGCAGCCGGCGAGCGCGCCGGAGCGCTTGCCGCCTACGACCGGGTGCCCGACTCCTCGAGCGCGTACCTCGAAGCGCAGACCGCTCGGATCCGGTGCCTCACCGACGGGGACGGCGCGGGAGCCGGCACCGCCGACGATCTGCTGGTGGCCGGCTCGATTCTCGAGTCGCTCCCGGTCGGGGGAGAGCAACGCGTGCGGTTGCAGGCCGACGTACTGGAGTCGGCAGTCGCACTCGTCGAGCGCGGAGGAGCGTTCGACGACGGCCGCGCCAGCCTGCTCGGCTACCGGTTCTCCGAGCGCGACCTGCGGTTCGGCGTCGAGCGCTGCTACCGGGAACTCGCGCGCTGGGCGGC
>Ga0335078_10001414_pt1 | contig 36290 bp, 29 predicted proteins | sample Lox_Sample_32_FD_206711 | JGI IMG/M metagenome (GOLD analysis project Ga0335078, IMG submission 206711) | Soil microbial communities from Loxahatchee National Wildlife Refuge, Florida, United States - Lox_Sample_3.2 | ecosystem: Environmental > Terrestrial > Soil > Wetlands | place: USA...
ACCGCGCTGCAATCAACGCCTCCTGCAACCCACCCGACGCGCTTCCGATCGTGTATCCCGCCCCATGCGCATTCACCGTCACAAACTGCAACGTCCCCGGCTGGCTATCCCCGCGGCAGGTTCCGCCAGTCACATGAACTGCCTCAAACCGATTGCGCTCACTAATAAGGATTGAATATTCCTTCTCGTTTCCTCGAACTCCCGGCGGACAGGATGACAACATCACGCTCTTCATCCCGGGACTGGCCAAATCCGTCTGAGAATTGACTGTCCAATTGTCTTCCGCCGAATAAGTAACGTTGGGAATTTTCGTTTCCTGTCCAAGCGCAATGCCGCTCAGGGCCAGCGCGAGAAAAAGAAAAGACTTGGCAGGACTTTCCAGATAACAGCGGACGCCACTCTTCATTCGTAGGAACCTCAGATCGAAAATAGTGTGTTGCCCCACCGCTTCGCGGCCTGCGGAAGTCAGTTCGATTTCCGACGCTTGCATGACCATGGTAATCAAATGCGGTACTGTGGGACACGCCCTGACGGCAGACTTCAGTACTTTGACGGCATCCATCCACCCTCCTATGATTTCACCATGCCGTGGAGAATCGCCAATGTATCGGCGGGCAAATAAACCCCTTATTTTTTGGCGCTTACGGAGAATCACAAGCCGTGCCCCAGGGCGCCGACCCGGCAGGGAACAAGAGCCGAATGGACCGCAGAAGAACACGGGGTTTCTCCCTCCTAGAGATGGCCATCGTACTCGCCATCGTGATGATCGCCAGCAGTGTTTTCTTCATGAACCTGCAGCCCGCGCTGAAGAATGTGCGTGTCACCAACGCCTACAACACCACTTTAGAGACATTGCGGCGGGCGCGCGAGGCCTCGGTTTCGACGCGATGGATTTATGTTGTGAGCTTTAGCAATTCCGGCATACCTAACACGATTACCGTCACCCAAACCACCGTGAACGGTAGCGTGCTGTTGCAGTCCAACCTGCCCACCGACATTTCGTTTCAGGTGATTTCCGGTGTACCGACTTCACAGAACGGCGCCTACACCACCCCCGACGGGTTTGGCACGGCCAGCAAAGCGATTGATTTCGACCAGCTGAATGGCGGCGGCGCTTCCACCATTTATTTCTACCCTGATGGCTCGGCGCGCAACGCCTCCGGCGGCATAAACAACGGAGTTGTGTACCTCGCCCACTCCGGAGATCTGTACAGCTCCCGCGCCATCACAGTCTGGGGCTTGACCGGGAGATTGCGGGGATTCCGGCTCTACGGCACGGGCGGTAGTACGCCGAGTACCTACTGGAGACAACAGTGAAAGTCGAAAACGGTGCCCGTTTTCGCTGCCTGAAGACCGCCAACCAGCGCGGCTTCACGCTGATTGAGGTGATGGTTTCCACCCTGGTGCTGACCGTTGGACTGGTCAGTCTTCTCGCGGTGTTTGCCTTGGCGCTCTCAGCGACGCAGGGCTCGCAGGAGGACCTGATCGCCAAGCAGCTCGCCTCCGAAGCCATGGAAAGCATTGTCACCGCGCGCGACACCACGCAAATGGTCTGGAACCAGATTCAAAATGTCGGCGCCGGCACTACTCCTGACGGAATCTTTGTGGTGGGCATGCAGCCCATCTACAACGCCGGCACAGATGGCATCGTCGGTACCGCTGATGACGCCAATGCAGGCAATGCGGTGCTCACGCTTCCCGGCCCGGACGGCATCGTCGGTACCTCGGACGATGTCGTTCTGCCACTCACCAACTACAAGCGCCAGATTCAGATCACATCGGTAAACGACAGCAACGGCAATCTGATTCCCTCCCTCCGCATGGTGACCATAACCATCCCCTATACGACCACGCAGCTCAGGGTGCAGAAGACCTATGTTCTTACGAGTTACATCTCGGAATATCACTGAGAGATCACGGGCGCGAATCGGCACGGCTGCCGGTCTCAGCATGCTCGAACTGCTGATCTCGATGTCATTAGGCATGATCGTGGTCGCTGCCGCCGTGAAGCTCTTTAGCAGCGGCTTGGGCGCGATGAACATCGTGCAACAGCGGGCGGAAATGCAGCAGGACGTTCGCGCTTCGCAGGACATGCTGGTGAAAGACATCACCCTGGCGGGCGCGGGAATTCAGACCGGCGCCGGGTTGCCCGCGGGCACCCCTACGAACCCACAATACGGCTGCGATCAAACTCCGAAGTGTTATCTCGGCTCTGCCAACAACGCCGCCATCGCCTATCCCGGCAATTACCTCTATCCGATTCAACCGGGCTATCAGAAGGGAATCACGCTGAACGGGAATCAGGGCGCCACCGACATCATCACGGTGGCCTACACGGACGCGAGTTTCTATCTGAACTGCTACAACGTCACCTTCAACAACGCGAATGGAACTTCGGTGAACTTTACTACGCCTCCTGCGCCGCTTCCGGGTTGCACCGGCTTGACGGTTCCGGCTGCGGATGATCCGCAGGTGGGCTTGGCGGCGGGCGACCTGGTTCTTTTCACCAATACCGCCGGCGGAGTCGCGATCGCCGAAGTCTCAAACGCGACCGGGGCAGCCAGCCCCTACACAGTCACCTTCAATACCGGCGATCCCCTGAAACTCAACCAAACTACGGCGACCAGCGGCAGTTTGAAACAGCTTGCCGGCAATGCGGCCGCCGCCAATGCCGTGCGATTGTACGTGATCACTTACTACCTCGACGTTCTGCCCGACCCGACCGGAGCCAGCAGCGGCACCCCGCGCCTGATGCGGCAAGTCAGCGGGCATACGCCGGTCCCCATGGCCGAGAACGTCTCTAATTTGCAGTTTACCTACGACACCTACGACAGCAGCGGCAATCTCGAGGTCGGCCTGGGCGATGCCGGCGCTTCACAGGGAGTTTCTCCGCTGGAGATTCGCAAAGTCAATATCGCGCACCTGACCTTGCGCAGCGCCGTCAAGGGCGACGCCGGTTTCCAGAGCGTGGGCTATCAGGGCTTCGATCTTCAAACATCAATCAGCGCGCGCAATTTGAGCTTTAGCAACCGCTATCAGTATTGACGAAGTCTTGTAGCAGGGCAGCAGGTTCGGCAGGATTTGGGGGAAATCGCACGATGCAACGCGCCAAAGTCTATTCACGGGGATTTACGCTGGTCGCCTCGCTGATGCTTTTATTGCTGATGTCAGGAATGGCGATCGGTCTGCTCATGATGGTCAACACCGAGAACAATGTTGGCAGCCACGATCTGCGCAACAATCTGGCCTATCACGCCGCAGAAGGCGCCATTGAAAAGCAGACCTCGGACCTGGCCAACCTGTTTCAAAACATCGAATCTCCCGGCGTTGCCGAGATCGAAGCATTGGGCACCAGCCTGCCCGCTAGCTCCGGGGGCATCACCTATCCGGACTACACTCTCACTCCCTCCACCAACGCCGATGGCAGCCTGGCCTCCAGTTATGGCCAGATTCAGAGTGGCCCTTACGCCGGTCTCTATGCCCTGATCATGCCGGTCACGCTGAATGCGACTGCGCAGGAGCCTCTGGGCGATGAAGTCAGCATGAGCCGCCAGGTGGAAGTGGCGCTGATCCCCGTATTTCAGTTTGGCGTTTTCTTCGATGGCGACCTGGGGTTCTTCAGCAGTCCGACCCTCGATTTCGCCGGCCGCGTGCATACCAACAGCGATCTCTACGTCGGCGTGGCCAACGCTTACACTTTGACCTTTCACCAGCAGATTTCAGCTTGGGGAAACGTAATCACGAAAGTTTTGCCCAACGGAGTTGATGCCACTAACAGCGGCAACAACGATCAGGGCACGGTGTACGTCCTTTCGGCTTCGGGTGGTTGCGATAATCAGTCCCGCCTGCCTTCCGGCACCTGCAAAGTCTTCAGCCAGAGTATGGGCAGCGTGACCGGCGGACCTACTTCCGGGCAGAACTCGAATTGGCCTACCGTTTCGCAGACCACCTTCCAGTACAACATTATTGACGGCAACTGGGGCAACGCCGGCGGCACCGGAGCCACCGATCTGTCTCTGCCCTTTGTGAATGGAACCACGCAGCCCTTCCAGATCATTCGCCGCCCGCCGGTCAATGAAAGCCCGGCTTCGGTCCTGGGCGGCTCGCGCCTTGGCAATCAGGCCCAGATTCGCGTCCTGTTGAGCGACAACGAAGCGGATCTGCACCTCAGCGACTGGAACGGCGACGCCAGCCAGGATGTCGAGTTGGCCAGCCTGGTGCCCGCTGGACTCTTGGCCGGGGGCGCCGGCTGGGCGCAGAACGGCATCACCGTCGGGGGCTCGACCTATTATTTTGGCGAAGCGAATACCAACTGCGCTGGCGGCTTAGGCTGCGACGCCAACTTTGTCACTCCTCCCTACTTTCACGGCGCTGCTTTCCCGGGAGGCATCAAAGAATGGCCGATGATTGACGGTTGGCTGCTTGTCGAAGTCAAGCAGGCAGACGGCAACTGGCACGGCGTGACCCAGCAGTGGCTACAGCAGGGCTTTGCTCGTGGTCTTGCGGTGCCCAATTCTGAGACCGGCACAGTCAACTCGGTGCACCCTAACGCCATCCTCATTTTCCAGCAACAGGCCGACCGCAACGACGATGGGAAACTCACCAACGCCGGTGACGTGAGCATTACCACCACCGGCGCCAACTCCCAATACAACTGGTTCCCGATCAACATTTACGATCCGCGCGAGGGCGAGCCCTGGGACGTAAGTCAGACCGGCGCCAACGTCTCCAGCTGCACGCCCAATGGCGTGATGAACGCCACTGAGCTCGATGTGGGCAATCTGCGCAAATGGTTGAAGGGCACCATAGGCACTACGGGAAATCAGGTGGACTACATCGCCCAGAACGGTTACATCCTCTACTTCTCCGACCGCCGAGGCATGCAATATCCTCCGGGACAGAACACGCTCGTCGGTGAATACGGCTTCGAGGACACCATCAATCTGGCCAACAATGGCATGCCGGATGGCAGACTCGAACCCATCCCGGCGGGCAAAACGCAGTCTCCCGAGGATGTGAACGGCGATGGCTCATTGACCAATTATGGCGTGGCGCACGTCGGCGATGCCTTCGGCCCCACCTTTCAGACGGCGACCAATACCACCAATCCGCCGAATCCCTACAACCCGCGCATTGCCAACTGCGCAACTACGGCGCGTAAGAACCGCGTGACCGGCGCGCGCCACATTCTCAAGCTGGTGGACGGCACGCTCGGCAATCTGCCGACCCGCGGCGACAATAACGCCGGAGGGTTCACCGTGACTTCGGAGAATCCTGTTTACATCCAGGCAGACTACAACACCAACTCCACCGATAAGACCTGGACTGATTCCAACGCCAGCGATCCCGCGCATTCGGCCGCCGCCGTCATTGCCGATGCGGTCACGCTGTTGTCCAACAGCTGGTCCGATCCCGGCAGTTTCAGCAGCCCGACCAGTTCCACCGCGCAGTCCGGCGCCACCACTTACTATCGGACGGCGATCGCGTCAGGCAAAACGCTCTCCTTCAACAACCCCAATGGCAACCCAACCGAGTTTTTCGGGACCGATGGCGGTCTGCATAATTTCCTGCGTTTCCTCGAAGACTGGAGCAACGCGACCCTTTACTACAAAGGCTCGCTCGTCAGTCTTTACGACTCCACCTACGCGACCGGGACCTTCAAGTGCTGCAACACGGTTTACAACCCGCCGACGCGTAACTACGTCTTCGACCCGGAGTTCGAGCTGCCGCAGAATCTGCCGCCGGGCACGCCCATGTTCCGCGATGTGGATAATTTGAGTTACCGCCAGACGGTGACGCAGAGGACCTACTAGAATTGCTTGAAGCTTGAACGTTGAACGCAGGCGGGATTGCCGCTCGCGGCATTCCCACCCGCTTACTTTCCGGCCTTCGCGGCCGCAGGCGCCGGCTTCAGGTCCTGAGCGGCTTTCTGCAGGTCGGTCACCGATTTCGCATCGAGCTGGTACAGGGCCGGCTCGTTCTCGCGCTTCGCAATGTAGTTGTCGCCGCTCTTGCTGATCAGGACTTTCTCAATCCGCTTCCCATCGCTGGAAGTCGCGGTCAGGCTGACTATCGCTGTGGTAAACCCTGAATCCACAAACTTGCTTGCCGCAAGATCGCGAACATCATCCACCAGCGTCTGGGCGCTTTCGGGGTCCAGCTTTTTCGAATCCGCCGCCCACCAGTCCTCGCCGCCCTTGGTCAGAAAATACGTCTTGGTTCCGTCCTGCACTTCAATCTTGCTGGGGTCGGTAAACCCGAAGTCAAAGAGCTTCTTGTTGCGGAAATCGTCCAGCTTTTTGTCCACGGCCTGGCCTACAGTGCTCGGCACCTTGTAAACGCCCTCAACCACGCTCGATTTTGCGTAATAGTCGCCCTTTTCTTTTCGAACTTGCAGTTCCTGCGTTCCGGAGGGACCGGTGAGCTTGGCCGTGGCCACGGGCGCGCCCGATGCGAAAGCCGCTGCCGTTTTCTTTGCGTCATCGCTGGAGCTGCTGACGTCCATGCGAGCGCCGGTGAGCTCGCGAACCAGGTCGCCCACCGCGCTGTTGTCCGCGCGCAGCGGCTTCGGCTTCAGAATCTGCCAATCGTCCTTGTTCCGCCCGAACTCGATGTCCTGATTCTTCGCAACCAGCTCCACGCGGCTCACTTTGTCGCTGTCGAGCGTTAGCAGGCGCTTGTCGCGCAGATCGTTGACCGTTTTATCGAGGCTGTTTTTTTCGTACGTCGGAATCGTAAACACCCGCGGATCGCCCGCCAGGGCCGCATACACGCCACCACCTGTGGGCGTATCATCGCCCAGCAGAAGTTTCTGGTTCTTGTTGTTTTTTTCGGAAATCTCTACTTCAACCGCAGGCTGCGCGAGCCCATACGTCTGCAGATCACTTGCCTTTGCTTCGACCAGCCGGTCGGAACTGAGCGAAGAGAGCGTGCTTACCACGCCGGAAACTGCGTCTTGGTCCGCGGCCATCGGCTTCGGTGCTGTCATCTCCCACTTGCCCGAGCTATTTCTGGCCAGCGCAAGTTCCTCGGCGCCTTTTTTCTCAATCCCAATTTTCTGGATGTCAGAGTCGGTGAGGGTAAGAATTTTCGGTGGGGTATCAGCCGACACCGCGGGAGTTTCCGAAGGCATGTGGTGATTGGACCAGTACAGCACGCCCACAAGCGCTGCCAGCACAATTCCCGCCACTGCCAAACCGCGAATATTCATCGTGCCTTTCTGATCTCCTGCGTCGTCGTGAGACACGCGCTCGCTATCGCCGGTGCCACCATACCGAAATTCCGGCGATCACCACCGCGCAGGGCAGCAGGAACTGGCTTACCGCCCGCACCCAGCTCAATTGGGCGCGAGTCATCGTAATGCGCCGGTCGTCCTGCTCTTTGGGGCGAATCGAAATCAGGTCTTCATCCGAGGACAGCCAATCCATGGTATTCAGCGCCAGATCGCGATTGCCGTTGAAGTTGAGGAACGAATTCGCCGCCCATGACGAGCTTCCTACCACCACAAACCGGCCCTGCGAGCCTTCTTTGCCGGTGGTGTACGTTCCCGCTGCCGCAATCGTCATCGGGCCTTTCAGGTTTTTCGGATCGTTGGGGTCAATTTCCGGCGAGCTCAAATTCGTCGTCGCCAGGCTGCTCTCCGAAGAATCGAACAGCTTTTCGACGCTGGTTTTGTCCGTGTTCTTTATGTCCATCGAGCGCGAGAGCGGAAATCCCGTGGCCGAGCCTTTCATTCCCGTCACGATCGGCTGGCTGCTGTAGCTCGTCACCAGCGCCACCTGCGGTCCCAGCCCCGCCAGTTGCCCAATCGGATTCAAGTCCAGAATCAAATCTTTTTTCAGGGTTACGCCCCAGCTTTCGAGAAGATTGCCGAGAGCGTCGTTCTCCGCGATCTCTGAGCGCGCCGCGCGCAAAGGCGGGTCAAGCATGAACAGCGCCCGGCCGCCATCTTCCACGTACTTCTTGATCGCATCCACTTCCGGCTGCTCGTAATTTCCGCCCGGGCCCCCGACCACCAGCGCCGTACAATCGCTGGGGACTTCGGCTTTATGCAGCAAGTCAATGGATTTCGCGTCGTACTGATCTTTGGACAGCAGGTCCTTGAAGCGCGAGAAACCGTCGCGTCCGGAATCGTCAATCTGGCGCTCGCCGCTGCCGGTCACAAAGCAAACTGTCCGCGTGTTGTTCTTCAGATCGCGAATGAACGCGCCCGTGATGCCTTCTTCCGTCAGGCTTTTCGCTTCTTCTTTCCGCATTCCGATCTGCACCACCGCCGTGCCCAGGCTCTTGATGCCCGCCGCCCGCGCCAGTTCCGGCTGTTTGTCCGGGTCCACGTATTCCACATGTACTTTGGGCGACAGGTTCTTGTACTCATCCAGTAGGTCTTTTCCTTGCCGGAAGCGCGTGGATTGGTCGAAGTACGTGATCGTGGCGTTCTGCTTCAACCCCTTTACGATCTTGTCGGTCTGATCTGAAAGGCTGTAGCGTTTGTTCGAGGTCGCGTCATACGATTTGTTGTAACGGTTGGCCAGAACATTTACGACGGCAATTGCGGTCAGCACCACAATGATGTAAACCGCGGCGTAGGCCGCGTATTTCGTCTGCCGGGCTTTGAGCAACTGGGTATTCACCTACGACCTCCAGCGCAGAGATTCCATGGAGCGCGCGGTAAAGAAAAGCCCCATGAAAATCAGCGTCACGTAGAAAATTGCGTCTTTCGAATCAATTACCCCCTTGGCGAACGACTCAAAGTGGGTGATGACCGACATATACGAGAGCACCTGCGCCCAGGTCGCCGTTTCGAAGCCGCTGACCCAGGAAAGAATCCAGAGCAGCAGGCAAACTCCGAACGTGGCCGCGCCCGCGATGATCTGGTTCTTGGTGAGCGTCGAAATGAACGTGCCGATCGCCAGCAGCCCGCCCGCCTGCAGCAACAGGCCAAGATAGCCGATTGCCAGCGGCTTCCAATCCGGGTTGCCGTAGTGGAACAGAAATGCAAAGTTCAGCGCCGTGAACAGCAGCATGCAGGCATAGAGCGTGACCGCCGCCAGCCATTTGCCAATCACGATCTCCACATCACGGATCGGCGATGTGGCGAGCAGCTCAATGGTTCCGCTGCGCTTTTCTTCCGCGAACAGCCGCATGGTGATCATGGGAATGAAGAACAGCCCGATCACGCTGGTGTTCGAGAGCAGCGGGCGAATGATCATTTCGTTCAGATTCATGGGAAACGATTCGCCTCGCATCTGCGATTCCATGCCGAACACGATGAACTGTTCGAGCGCGACCCAGAAGAAAAACCCGAAGATCAAAGCGAACATCGTGAGCAGCAAATATGCGATGGGAGAAGCAAAATAGCTGCGCATCTCCTTTCGCCAGATGATCAGCACATTCCGCATTAATCCGCCCCTTTCACGGCGAGCTCTTCGGCAGGGGCCTCGGCCGCAGCGCCAGCCGCCGTCAGCTGCAGGAAGACTTCCTCGAGGCTCATCGCCGCCGGACGCAATTCATTCAAGTCCCAGCCGGATTCAACCACAGCGCGCGCCACGTCGCCGCGCACAAAGCCGCTCTTCTGGCTCTCGACTTCGAAAAAGTTCCGGTTCTGCCGTTTTTCCTTGAAAATCACCCGGCTCACGCCGGCAATCTGCTCAAGCCTGCGTTGCACGGCGTTGGAATCCAGGTTTCCATTTCGTCCCGCGACCTCCACCAGCACCGACTCCGCTCCCCGGGCGCGGCTTTGCAGGTTCTGCACCGAGTCCGTCGCCACCAGCTTGCCTTTGTTGATGATGATGACCTGCTGGCAAGTCTGTTCCACTTCCGGCAAGATGTGCGTGCTCAGAATGATGGTGTGATCTCCCGCCAGTTTCTTGATCAGATCGCGGGTCTCGTTGATTTGCTTGGGATCCAGGCCGGCGGTGGGTTCATCGAGAATCAGCACATCGGGATTGTGAATAATCGCCTGCGCCAGGCCCACGCGCTGGCGATAGCCTTTCGACAACTTGCCGAGCAGCTTCTTGCGCACGTCGCTGATGGCGCAGCGCTCGCACACGTAATCCAGGCGCTTTTTCAGTTCCGCGCCCGAAAGTCCTTTAAGCCCTCCGACAAACGTCAGATATTCTTCGGTTTCCATTTCCGGATACAGCGGCGGGGACTCGGGCAGATATCCGATGCGTTTCTTCACTTCGAGCGGCTGTTCCAGAACATCGAAGCCCGCCACTTTCGCCTCGCCGGAACTGGGCGGCAGGAAGCACGTCAACATGCGCATCGTGGTGGTCTTACCGGCGCCATTCGGGCCCAGAAACCCTACGATCTGGCCCTTTTGCACTTCAAACGAGATACGGTCAACCGCAGTGGTGCGCGCGTACTTCTTGGTCAGCTCTTTGACGAGGATCATAGAAATTTAGCGGAATCTGGGATGCACAGCCCACATCATGGCAAAACTATTTCGAGCGGAACCTCTATGTTAACAAAGTGCAATGTGGTTATGTCAATGCCAGTCCGGCCATTGTTTTCAATTAGTTTGGGCGCACTCCCTGGTGCGCTAAAAGGCCTTGCCGCAATCCGCTGGGGCAACGCTAACGCACCGAAAACCGGTAAATCGTGGTCGTGTGCAGATGTTGCCCCGGCTTGAGCTCAGTGCTGGGAAAATCGGGATGATTGGGCGAATCCGGAAAATGCTGGGTTTCAAGGCAGAGCGCCGAACGGCGCCGGTACATGATTCCCCCCTTGCCGCGGACCGTGCCATCGAGAAAATTGCCTGTATAGAACTGAATGCCGGGCTGTGTGGTCAAAACCTCAAGCACACGCCCGCTCGCGGGCTCATAGACTTCGGCTGCCATTTCGAGAGTGCCCTTGGCTCCATTGTTGAGGACCCAATTATGGTCGTACCCGCGGCCAAATTTGAGCTGTTCATCGTCCGCATTGATGCGTGCGCCGACCTGGGTGGAATGAGTGAAATCGAAGGGCGTGCCTTTCACGCTGCGCAGCTCGCCGGTGGGAATCAGGGTTGAATCCACGGGCGTGAAGCGATCGGCGCGAAGCGTGAGCTGATTTCCCAGAATGTCGCCGTTACCTTGCCCGGCAAGGTTGAAGTAGGAGTGATTGGTCAAATTGGTGACCGTGTCTTTGTCGGTGATGGCGCTGTAGTCAATTTTCAACTCGTTCGTTTCGGCCGGGAGGGTGTAGATCACTTTGACTGACAAGTTGCCCGGGTAGCCTTCTTCGCCGTCTTTGCTGAGATAAGTGAGCTCAAGAGCCTGCCCGGCCGAACCGGAGACATCTTTCGCTGTCCAGACGCGTTTATTGAATCCTACTTTGCCGCCGTGCAGGGAGTTCGGCCCATCGTTGATAGGCACGTTGTAAGTAATACCGTCGAGAACAAATTTCCCGCGGGCGATGCGATTGCCATAGCGTCCAATCAACGCCCCGAAGTAGGCTTTATCGTTGACGTAGCCTTCGAGATCGTCGTAACCCAGAACGACATCGGCAACCGTGCCCTTCTTGTCCGGCACCTTCAACGCCTGCACCGCGCCGCCGTAGGTGATGATAGAAACTTCCATGCCCTTTTTGTTGGAGAGAGTGTAGAGACTGATTTCCTGGCCATCCGCCAGCTTGCCAAAGGGTTGGGTCTTGAGCACTGAATGAGTTTTCGATTGTGTTTTCACGCTTTCGGCACCTGCCCACGCGACCGCCAGGGTCAACAACAGGGTTAGAATAACGATTTTCGCCTGCCGCATACGCCGCCTCCAAGAGTACCATCGAAGTAATTGAGCGCCGGGGCGATTTCTCATCCCAGTCGCCTTACTGAATTTCAGAAACACGGTACAGAACACTGGCGTGGGGCGCGAGTGAGAACTTCAAGGCGCGCTGCCGGCCCAATCCCTGCTTCTGCCACAAATCGCGGATTAGCGCGCTTCGCGCCGTCAATCCGGCCTGATCGAAGGTCAGGCTGCCGTTTTCCGCGGTTTCTCCCAGGTTGAAGATTGCCAGATAGTGACTGCCGCTTTCGGCGCCGTCGGCGAGCCACGCGCGGAGGTTCCCCTGCTCGAGCGATTGATGATTGTGCGAGCTGTGCTGATCTACTTCGAGTACCTCGGAATTGGTGAGCAGCGCCGTTGTGGCCGCGTCGTTGCTGGGAAGATCGCCGCCGAAGATCAAGGGGGAGCGGAAGATGCACCACAATGTCATGAGCGTCTGCTGTTCCCCCGGCGCGAATTTGGTCGGAGCGCCACCCCCCTCTTTGGCAGTGATACGCAGCTTTCCCAGCGGGAGCATGTCGGCGTCGGGCCAGGTGTCGTTTCTGCCGACATAAGGAGCCCAGTCGCGATTCAAATCGAACTGGCGGCGCAAAAGCCGCCAATCATCCCAGAAATCGTCGGAGATGCGCCACATCTGGGCGTAGTTCTCGAAGAACGCCGCTTCCGAGATGGGCGCCGGGCCGGGCGAGATGCTCAACACGATCGGCCGGCCGGATTTGCGAATCGCCAGGCTCAAGGCGCGAATTTCGGCGGGTTGATAGAGATGGCTGCCCATATCGTCGGCCTTGATGAAGTCCACGCCCCAGGAAGCGTAGAGATCAACAATCGAGTCATAATAAGCCTGAGCGCCGGGCCTGGTGGTGTCCACGCCCCACATGTCGGGGTTCCAGGCGCAGGGATTTTGTTTGTCGGCGACATCGGCGGCGTGATACTCCGTGCCTTTGATGGGAAGATTTGCTTCGACTGCCTGGCGCGGAATGCCGCGCATGATGTGAATGCCGAATTTCAGTCCCTCAGCGTGAACATAGTCGGCCAGAGGTTTGAAGCCCTGGCCATTTGCGGCGGAAGGGAAGCGATTGACGGCGGGCGTGAGTCGGCCGTATTCATCCATGCTCAGGCTGGCGCCGGGACGATAATCGTGGCCCTCGGCATGCGGCTCATACCATTGAATATCCACGACGACATAATGCCAGCCGAATTTCGCCAAATCGCGCGCCATGGCATCGGCGTTGGCTTTGACCTGCTCTTCCCGGACGGTAGTGCCGTAGGAGTCCCAACTGTTCCAGCCCATGGGCGGAGTGGGGGCGAGCGGCTTATTCGCGGCAAAAACGGGACCGAGTATCAGGGAAATGAGAGTGAGAAACAGCCTGAGACAAGATGTGAGCCGAATTCTGAGAGATGGTTTCATCCGGTAACGCGAGACCGCTATGACGCCGCGCCCGCCCGCTTGCGCGAGATTTCGATCAGCGATGGCAAGACGTGGCCGAAACGGCTGCCACCGCCGGGTTTGCCGAAATCAAAATAAATTTCGCGATACAGCTTGTAGAGATCGCCATAGACAGCGTGTTCCGCGGGTTGCGGGCTGAAGGTCGTGTATTTCGGGCAGATGCGCTCCTGCGCTTCTTCGATCGTGCGAAAAGTTCCAGCAGCAAGAAATGCGAAGATGGCTGAGCCCACGCCGGTTACTTTGCTGGCAGGCACCAGCACCGGCCTGCCCAACACATTGGCATAAACCTGGTTGAGCACAGGATTGTTCTGGGGCACGCCGCCGCCGTTGATGACGCGGTTGGTGGGCGCGCCGTATTCGGCCATGCGATCGAGAATCACGCGAGTGTGAAAGGCGGTGCCCTCGATCGCGGCGAAAAGCTCGTCCTGCGCGGTGTGCTGCAGGTTCCAGCCTAATGTCATACCGCCAAGATTGGGGTTCACCAGCACAGTGCGGTCTCCGTTATCCCAGGTCATGCGCAGAAGGCCGGTCTGGCCGGCGCGATATTTTTCGAGGCCCTTGCTGAGCTCGGCGACGGTGGTGCCGGCGCGCTGGGCGATGGCATTGAAAATATCGCCGGTCGCGGAAAGCCCGGCTTCGATTCCAATGAACCGGGGATGCACGCTGCCTTTGACTACCCCGCAAACGCCCGGCACGAGTTGAGCCTGGCCGGCATAGGCGATGATGCAAGTGGAGGTGCCGACTACGTTGACCACATCGCCTTCCCTGGCGCCGGCGCCGATAGCGTCCCAGTGCGCATCGAAGGCGCCGACGGGAATAGGAATGCCCGCGCGTAGCCCGAGCTTTTCCGCCCATAGCGGCGAGAGCTTGCCGGCAATCTGATCGGAGGTGGCGTATTGGCCTTCGAGCTTTGCGCGCACGCCGGTGAGCAGCGGGTCAACTTGGACGAGAAAACTTTCCGGTGGAAGGCCACCCAGAGCGGCGTTCCACATCCACTTGTGGCCCATGGCGCAGATGCTGCGCTTCACCTGTTTGGGATTGGTGATGCCGCAGAGCGTGGCCGCGACCATATCGCAATGTTCGAAGGCGCTGGCGAACTGACTGCGTTTTTCAGGATTGTGGCGCAGCCAGTGCAGAAGTTTGGCAAATCCCCACTCGGAGGAATACACGCCGCCGCACCATTCGATAGCCTCGAGCTTCTCGGCGTGGGCGAGGGCGGTGATCTCGGCGGCTTCATCTTTTGCGCGATGGTCGCACCAGAGGTAGTACTCGCCGAGCGGCTGCAGGTTCTTGTCCACAGGGATTACGCTGGAGCCGGTGGTGTCAAGAGCAATCGCTTCTACCTGGTCGCCGGAAATCCCGGCTTCTTTCACGGCCTGGCGAGTAGCTTCGGCGAGCGCGCGCATGTGATCGTCATGCGACTGGGTGGCGTAGTTGGGATCTTCGCGCTTGCGGTGAAGAGGGTATTCGGCGACGGCGGAAGAAAGTAGTCCGCGCTCGCTATCCACGATGGAAACACGCACGCTGAGCGTGCCGAAATCCACCCCCGCTACGATCGCCATGAACGGTTGTTCCCCCTCGTGTTCAGTTTCGCCGCCGCGTCGTCCGGCCCAGGCGGCGCAAATTTACCTGACCTGTCCGTAATAAGCGTTTTTTCCATGCTTGCGTAAGAAGTGCTTGTCGTGCAGTTCACGCGGCAGCGGAGCGGAGCCGGCATTGATGCCGATGGTGTAGTAGGCCATGCGGGCGATGTATTCCAGGACGACCGCGTTATGAACCGCTGAAGTGACATCCTTGCCCCAGCAGAAGGGAGCATGACCGGATACGAGCGCGCCGGGAAAAGAATCAGGATCGAGTTTAGTGAAGGCGCGCCAGATGGCGACGCCGGTATTTTTCTCGTAGGCTTCGGCGATCTCGGCGGGGCTGAGATCGGCGGTTACCGGGACCGGGCCGTGAAAATAATCGGCGTGGGTGGTGCCGAAGCAGGGAATGGGACGGCGAGCCTGGGCCCAGGCAGTGGCGAATTCGGAGTGGGTGTGAGCGACGCCACCGATATTGGGAAAATGGCGGTAGAGTTCGAGGTGCGTGGGCAGATCAGAGGAAGGGCGGAGATCGCCTTCGACGATGTTTCCCTCCAAATCAGAAATCACCATGTGCTTGGGAGCGAGTTCTTCATAAGGCATGCCGCTGGGCTTGATGGCGACCAGGCCATCCTTGCGGGAAATACCGCTGGCGTTGCCGAAGGTGTAGAGCACCAGGCCGCGACGGACCAGCTCCAGATTGGCAGCGAGAACCTCCTCGCGCAGGGACGCAAGACGCATGGAAACGACTCAATTCAGGGGCAAAGATGCCGCATTAGAAAACGTTTTCCGATGCCGCGAACGTAGCGGAATCGCAAGCCTTTGTCAATCACTCGGGGCCGGCGCGACGGCGCTGGCTGCGAGTGGCCCGGGCGCGATCAGACTGCCGGAGCGCGGTTGACTCGCGCAGGATTAAATTTGTCTTCAATACATACTCGGTGCCGTCCGGCGCCGGTGCAGTTCGCTCGACGTCGGTCAGCAAGGCATGAAAGGCCAGATGCGCGAGTTCAGCCTGCGACAACTGGACCGTGGTCAAAGGCGGCAGGACGAAGCCCGCGAGACGAATATCGTCAAAGCCGATCAGCGACAGGTCGCGAGGAATAACGATGTTCAGCTCATAAGCGCGGCGCATGACGCCGATGGCCGTCATGTCATTGGAGCAGAGAATGGCGGTCGGCGGATTCGACCGGCGCAGCAACTGGGTGAGCGCGTTCATGCCGCCTTCAATGGTGTGATCGCCCTCAACCGTGAGCTCGGGATCGGCTTCCATGCCGATCTCCTGCATGGAGCGCTCAAAGGCATGCTTGCGGGCGGATGCCGAGCGCAGGCGCAAGGGCCCGGAGACAAAAGCAATGTTGTCGTGGCGGAGGGCGACCAGATGCTGCACCGCCTGGCGAATTCCGCTGAGATAATCAATGCGGATGTTGCTGACACGCGGCCGCGGCGGGCCCACGTCAACAAATACGAGAGGGACTTTGCGCAGGCGGGCATCTTCCAGCAGCAGGTCTTCCATGCCGAAGGTGATAACGGCGATGCCTTCGACGCGGCGCTCAATCATGCGCCGCACCGAGGATTCGACGCGCCGGGGATCATGCGCCGTGGAGCTCAGAAGAATTTCATAACCATGCTGGACGGCGATGTTTTCAAAGACCTGAACAATTTCCGGGAAGAAGGGATTGGTGATCTCATAAACAATAAGGCCAAAGATGCGGCTGCGGCCGGAAACCAGGGCGCGGGCCTGCGTGTTCGGGTAATAGCCGAGCTCATCGGCAACATTCCAGACGCGCTTGGCGAGTTGCGGATCAACGGTGGGAACACGATTCATGACCCGCGAGACGGTGGCGGTGGAAACGTTTGCACGTTTTGCAATTTCGCGGATATCCATTCGAGTGCAGGCCGCCGAGCTGAACTGAGCGGCTCATCGGCGCAGAAGCGCCTAATTCTAGCATCGGGCGGCAATCTCAGCGGCGAAGGGAACGGGCTGTTTCCGCAGAGCTCACCCGGCCGCGCCGGAGCCGGACGGGAAAGGTTCGGCTTTCGTGCTTAAATGGGCCGTGCAGCCGCCATCGCCCACCGTTTCGCGGTCGCCGCTAAGCTGGGTCATCCCCCTCGTGTTTGCGACGGCAATGGGGATTTATTACTTCGGAATATTTCTGCCGCATGCGGGAGCGGAACGCAGGCTCCACAACATTGCCAATGGATACTGGTTCGGCGATGACTTCTATCCGGCATGGCTGAGCTCGCGAGAATGGCTGCTGCATCATCGCAACCCGTACAGCCCGGAGATGACTCGGCAGATTCAGATCGGGCTATTCGGAAGGCCAATTGAGCCACAGCGGCTGGGAGATCCTGCCACGGACTATCGCGCCTTTTCTTATCCTGCATTCGTGGATGTGCTGGTAATTCCGCTGGTATGGCTGCCGTTTTCTTTGGCGCGAACAGTAATCGCGTTGGTTTTGCCGGTGGTGACAGGGTTCAGCGCCATATGGTGGTTGCGATTCATGAATTGGCGTTTGAGTCACGCGCAACAGGCCAGCGTGATTGTGCTCATGCTGTTCACATATCCCGTACTCGAGGGACTCTTTGCCGAACAATTGGGACTAATTGCCGCTGCCGCGCTGGCGGCATCCTTTGCTGCTTTGGCTGCCGGACGCGGGCGGCGGGCGGGAGGTTTCCTGGCGCTAGCGAGCATAAAGCCCCAAATGTGTTTGTTGACGATTGTCTTTTTGATGCTGTGGGCAGGTTCGGACTGGCGCCAGCGGCGCAAATCTGCCGTCGTTCTTGGCGTTGGAGTGACGCTGCTGTGCGCGTTGGGGCTGCTGGTTTCTCCAACCTGGCCGCAGCAATGGGCGCGGACGGTAGTGGCATACAGGCATTATTCCACGCCGCCGCTGGTGTTTGATCTTTTTGGGGCCTACCTGGGCGGCGCAGTCGCAGCCGGACTGCTGCTCGTAGCCGGCGCACTCGCCTGGAGGATGCGCGGTGTAAGTGCTGCGTCAATGGAGTTTGCCTCAGTGGTGGGCATTTTGCTCGGCATCACTGTCGTTATATTCCTGCCCGGACATGCAGTATACGACCACGTTGTGTTGCTGCCATCAGTTCTTCTGCTCGCGAAGGGCTGGCGTGAAATCGCCAGCGAAAGGCGGATTCATCAAGGTCTGCTGGCACTGGCGGCGTCCGCTCTCTTCTGGCAGTGGGCGGCTGCTTTGGCCGTTGTCGGGTTTTATCTGTTTCGGATGAGAATCCCGGACCCCGTGTTGCCGCTGCGCACGGCCAGTTCGTTGCCATTTGCGCTTCTGGTCCCGCTGCTGTGGTGGGGGTTTGATCGCTCTCGTTATGTTTTCAGCCAGCAGAGTCGAAGCTGTGAGCCAAATTGAGAAACTCTTCCCCTTTAGCCCGGTTTGACCGGCTGGCCGACGTTTTTGCATAAGGTTGCAACAACACTGAAACAAAAAATGCCGGCAGTGCTTGACGCAATTTATTGCGAAACCCTACCATTAGCTTCTGGGTAGTTGCAACCGCGTTGCAACTAGGGGCTAAGGCGAATCAGGTGCAGTTTGCCGTTCATCCGTTGGGCTAACTCGCCTTGTTCGCATCGGTGATTTCTTCGTTATTCCGCCCTTTTACAGCCAAAAGACCGTTTGGTTCTTGTAGTTGCCTGATGCCCCTTTTTTCCGCAGTCGGCGTAAGCAGTGCGCAGGAGAGAGAGTTGAGCATACAAGCAGCGCAGACCGAAGTATCCCCGGGTGATTTGCCCATCCGCAAGATGTCCTCTCCGGCAGCCCAAAACGGCCCCCGGCGTCCGGCGAAGAATCGCCTCACCGGTAAACGTAATCGCGCGGCGCGGGAGCACGCTTTGCTTACAGCCGCGGCGCGATTGTTCGCCACGCGGGGTTATGACGTTACGACTACCCGTGAGATTGCGGCGCAAGCCGGTTGTTCGGAAGGGCTGATCCATCGGTATTTTGCAAATAAATCTGGATTGCTCTTCGCACTGATCCAAAGCCGCGTCTCGCGGGAGGTTGCACATTTAGGCCAGCACCTGAAGTTGGCACGAACTCTGGAAGAAGAGTTTCAGCAATTGTTGGAATGGGAACTGGACCACATGTGGCAAGACCGCGATTTTCTGCGGGTGATCATTCCAAGAGCGATGTTGGACCCGTCTCACGCCAGGCTACTGAGGCGAGTAGGCACTTCCAGGCATGTACCGGCCATCATGGAGCGGCTGCGGAAATTCAAGCAGTGCCGCTCATTGCCGCCGCAGGAGCTCGAGGCGCTGGCCCAATTTCTCAAAGTGCTGGGATTGGTCTATGGGTTCCTGCACCCGACGGTTTTGCGGCATGATCGCGACCGCTCCCGCAAAACCGCGACTACGATTGCCAAGATGCTTGTCCGCAGTCTCTAGGAGGGCAGCAGCGCAGAGGAACAAAATCCATTTTCTAGTTTCCCGCCTGCCCGTTCCACTTTCCGAACAAAACAAACAAGCCATTTAAGGATTCTCCGAGCCACGAGATGCTATTGGCGTTCCTGAGTCGGCAGGAGGCGCCGCGCGTCCGCGCGACACAAGGAGGAAGATGTGTTGAATTTTTCGGTGCAGCAAATTGTCGCGGGGCGTGCTTTCTCGATTGTCGCTATTTGATGCTTGACAGCGTGTGCCAGATTTTGATACTTAAGTGCGCACGCGCTTACTAACGTGCAAGTCTTTTCCAGGTGCCGAATCCGGCACTTCGCGTCGGCGGGGTCCAGCTCGGGACATGTTGGCTTTGCGATTCTGTGCTAGGAGGCTTCATGACTTCATTGCATAGAAGTCTGGCAGTTTTTCTGCTGCTCGCTTTCTGCATACTGGGATCAGTGGAAAGTGCTGACGCACTGCCTGCTTTTGCCCGCAAATACGGCCTGCGATGTTCCGCCTGTCACGAAGCATGGCCCATGCTGAACTACTTCGGCCAAAAATTCAAAGACAACGGTTACCAGCTTATGAACGATCGGGACGCCCCGATCTGGCAGAACAACGGCTACTGGCCGGTGACCTTCCGCATTACGCCCAATTGGCACCGCGAGAGCGTCAACAAAGTTCCCACCGACCAATCACCCACCGGCCAGCAGGAGATCAATACCCAGGGCTTCGACCTCAGTGGTTTGGATTTTCACACCGGCGGCACCCTCGAGAAAAACATCTCCTTCTACGTTCTGCCCTCGTCGGACGCGACCGGCGCCTTCCACTTCGAGACGGTCATGGCGCGGCTCGACAACCTGCTGGGCAGCTCCTGGCTCAACTTTAAGCTGGGCAAGTTTGAGCTGGACAATCTGGTTTCTGAGAAGCGCATTCTTTTGCTCTCCGGACAGGGAGGGTTTTATCAGATCTACCACTTTATTCCGGTCGGGGACGCGAACATTTTCGGCCAGATCGGAGACAACCAACTGGGAGTGGAATTGATGGGCCACTCCTACAACGACCGCACACGCTACTCGGCCGCACTGATCAGCTCGACCGACGGCAACGTGAACCAGTTATATGGAAATGCCTACAGCGGCTTCTTTACCGCGAGCCAGGCTTTCGATGCGGGCAAGCTGGGAGTACAGCGAATTGGGGCGTACGCCATGGTTGGGCAAGCACCGGTCGCGTATCTCACGGCCGCCGGGGCGGTCATTCCCGGCAGCGGAACCAGCTTCAGGCCGTTCAACCGTGAAGGGTTTGTCGGCCAGTTTTATTTTGGCAAGCTGGACGTCCAGGTGGTCACTCAGCACGGCTGGGACAGCGCCTGGTTCGGCGCAGGCTACGGCGACACCCCCGATGGCGGACTGAATGGATTGAACATGACCTTGCCGGCAAACGCCCGCGCGCCGAGTTGGAACGGCGCCTTCGTCGAAACGCACTATGTCGTGAATCCGCAGCTGATCCTCATTCAGAAATCGGAATGGGTGCGGATGTCGCAACAGGCGCTGCCCACCAATGCCTCCAATCTAGGGAACGTGGACAACTACACGTTTGGTTATCGCTGGTATCCCATTATGACCAGCCGGGCCGGCTTTGCCTGGTTCCAAGAGTACGGTTGGACCCGGCAAAGGGGCACTGCCGTGGATGGCACTGACATCACTGCCAGCAGCCTAATCGGCGGATTCGACTTCGATTTCTAGGAAAGGAATTCGCGATGCGCACAAAACTGCCTAAGTGCTCGTTGTTGGTGGGCGCAATTGTGGTCCTTGTGTGGTCGAGTCCATCCTGGGGCCAGTTGACGACGTTCAGCATTGATTCGCGCCTGGACATGGAAAGCCATGTTGGCAACATGACCGGGCACGCCAAGGCGGCCGAGATGCACTATCGCCGGTACTGTGTCGGCTGCCACGGCCCGCTCGGCGACGGAAACGGCGAGAACGCGCAATGGCTGGATCCCAAGCCGCGCGATTTTCAACTCGCAGTGTTCAAGTGCCGGTCCACGCCGACCGGTACGTTACCGACCGATCACGATCTCTTCGACACCATCGCGCGCGGTCTGGACCGCTCGAACATGCCGCCATGGAATACCTTCACCAAACAAGAGCGGCTCGACCTGGTGGCCTACGTCAAGCATTTTTCACCCCGCTGGGCAAACGAAAAGCCCGGAACGCCGATCCAGATACCCCCCGAACCGGAAGTCACGCCGGAGCGAATCAAGGATGGGCAGGCGGTTTTCGCCAAGATGGAATGCTGGAAATGCCATGGCGTGCAGGGCATGGCGAACGGCCCTTCGGCCTCAACGCTGACGGATGACCAGAACCGCCCGATTCTGGCCTTCGACTTCACGGAAGGCGCACGGCCCAAGTGCGGTTCGAGCGACAACGACATTTACCGCATTTTCATGACCGGCCTGGATGGCACGCCCATGCCTTCATTCGCGGACAACATCAAGCCGGATGAGGCGTGGGACCTTGTGTTTTATCTGCGAACGCTGGAGCCGGAGAGCAAGGCGAATTTCAATCACAAAGAGAAAGAAATCGCACGGCAGCTGGGTTTGAAGCCGGTCAGTCCAACCACTCCTTAAAGCGCCTTACTGGGAAAGGGAACACTCATGAGAAGCCAGCAAGTGGCTCGAATCGGTATGCTGATTTTGACGTGCATTCTTCTGTCCGTTGGCGTGCTGCTATTGGAGCAGCCGGTGAATGTCAATGCCGCAGCCCAAGGCACGGTCACTGGAACGGTCAAACTTTCCGGCACGGCTCCGCATATGAAGGGCATTGATATGACCAAGGATCCGTATTGTGCGAAGTATCACGCCAGCACTCCGGCTCACCTGGAAAATGTGGTGGTTGGCAAGGACAACGGCCTGGAGAACGTGGTGATTTACATTTCGCAGGGGCTGAGCGGTGCCACAGCCGACCAGAAGCCTTCTGCCGTTCCGGTATTCGATCAGAAGGGCTGTATGTACACGCCCCACGTGCTGGCCATGGACGTTAACCAGCAATTCAAAGTCACAACCAGCGATCAGACGGCGCACAATATCCACCCCGAACCGAATCCCATGACCGGCAATATCCCCTGGAACCGGTCGCAACCGCCGGGGGCCCCGCCGATTGACACGAGTTGGAAGGCCGAAGAGGTTGCCATTCCGGTGAAGTGCAACATCCATCCTTGGATGCACGGGTATTTTGTAGTGGTGAAAGGACCATACGCGACGACGAATGAGGACGGCGGCTACACCATGCATGACGTGCCGCCGGGAAGCTACACACTGACCGCTTGGCAAGAGGAATACGGCAAGCAGACGGCGCAGGTGACGGTGGCGGCGGGAAAATCGGCGAGCGCAGATTTTACGTTCAAAGCAAAGTAGGTCCTTCGCGATAAGGCGAGACTCAGCCAGCGAACAGAGGGCGGGCTTCACCAGTTTGAGCCAGTTTCGAAAGGCATCATGGCCAAATTGTTTGCGGTGACAATTGTGATTATCGCAATTGCCTCAGCAGTTCCGATCGTGAGGCACACCTGGGTTGCGCCACCGGACATCTCCACTCACGGCGCGGAGATTGACTCGCAAATGGCGGACACGATGCTGGAGGCAGGCATTTCCTTTCTGGCGGCGCAGTTCGTGTTGGCATTCTTTATCTGGAAATTTTCCAACCGGCGCCCTGATGCGCCAATCAGAAAATTTCCGGGTGGAGCGACCGGGCTGGTGCTGGCCGCTTTTCTTTTGGTCGGGACGGAAGTGCTTGCTCTGGGCGTGTTTGGCGCGAAGGCGTGGGCGAGAGTGTACTTCACCCCTCCCGGGGCGGACGCCATGCCGATTCAAGTCCAGGCGGGGCAGTTCGCATTTTACTTCCGCTATCCCGGCCCGGACGGGAAATTCGGGCCGCTCCATCCCGACAAGATCAACGAGGCAAATGAGAATTTCTTCGGTCTCGACACAACGAATGATCCTGATTCGAAAGATGACATCGTGACCGCGGAGATGGCCATCCCGGTAAACCGGGAGATCCATTTGCTCATGCACTCGAAGGATCTGGGGCATTCTTTCTACGTGCGGGAGCTGCGCATTCAGCAGGATTTCGTCCCGGGGCTGGATTTGTCGCTGCATTTCACGGCAACCAAGACCGGCAAGTACGAGATTGTCTGTACGCAGCTCTGCGGCCTAGGCCACTACAACATGAAGACCTACCTGGAAGTCATGTCGCAAGAAGATTTCAACAACTGGTTGAAACAGCAGGCGGCATTGCAGTAGCTGCGCCCTGATATCAGGCGGCGGCGAAGAAAGATAGTGTTCTCGCAGAGGTGGATACATGCATGAAGTTTCGGCCCATGCAGCGCACCATGCGCCGCCGCAAGGCTTTATCCGGAAGCACATCTTCAGTCTCGATCACAAAGTAATCGGCAAGCAGTATTACGGGTTGGCACTGGTGGCGGTATTCACCGGGATGGTGCTCTCCTGGATCATGCGTCTTCACCTGGGATGGCCAAACCTGGCGATTCCCGGCTTGCACTGGCTCTCGAAAACGGGGGCTCCGGGCGACGTGATGACGCCAGAGTACTACCTGCAACTGATGACCATGCACGGCACGATCATGGTTTTCTTTGTGCTCACCACGGCCCCGTTTGCCGGCTTCGGCAACTTCTTCCTGCCGATTCAGGTGGGCGCTGAGGACATGCCGTTTCCCCGCTTCAACATGATGTCTTTCTGGGTAACGTTTGTTGCGTTTCTGGTGCTGATTGCAGCGTTTTTCGTCGGCGACGGTCCCCCACTTTCCGGCTGGACGGCTTACGCTCCGCTGAGCGCTGTGGGTTCAGTGGCCGGCCCGGGGCAAGGCATGGGACAAGTACTTTGGGCGGTCTCGATTGCAATCTTCTGTATCGGCCAGTTGCTGGGTTCTTTGAATTTCATCACCACCACGCTCGACATGCGGACGAAAGGCATGAGCCTGATGCGTTTGCCACTCAGCGCATGGGCGTGGTTCATTACCTCGTGCATGGGACTGACGGCATTTGCCGTCTTAATGCCGGCCTGCATTCTGTTGATTCTTGATCACGTGGCGGGCACGAGCTTCTTCATTGCCTCCGGCCTGGTGGTGAACGACCAACTGTTGTCGCACGCCGGAGGGTCCACTCTCTTGTGGCAGCACCTGTTCTGGTTCTTCGGCCATCCCGAGGTTTACATCGCCATTGTGCCGGGCATGGGGATTGTGTCGCACGTCCTGATCACCAACATGCGCCGCCCCCTGCTGAGCGCGAAGGTGATGATTGCGTCCATGGCGGCGATCGCCTTCCTCAGCTATATGGTGTACGGCCATCACATGTTCGTCAGCGGGATGAATCCGACCTCTTCGCTCGCTTTTTCTTTCCCGACTCTGATCATTACGATTCCTGCCACCATCATTACGCTGATCTGGATCGGCAGCCTGTATGGTTCGAGACTGCGCATCAACTCCGCTTCGCTGTTCGCGCTAGGCTTTATTTCGATGTTCGTCAGCGGCGGCGTGAGCGGCTTTTTCCTGGCCCAGCCTTCGATTGACATCATGCTGCACGCGACTTATTTCGTCGTCGGACATTTTCACCTGGTAATGGCGGTGGCGGCCATCTTCGGAATCTTCACGGGAACATATTTCTGGTTTCCGAAGATGACCGGAAGGATGATGAACGAAACGCTGGGGAAGCTGCACTTCTGGCTCACGTTCGTTGGCGCCTACTGTATTTTCATGCCCTTTCATTACTTGGGAATGATGGGCAACGTGAGGCGCTATGCGCAGTTCGTGGATGACTACCTGCAGCCGGTCCTGGGGGTCCACAAGTTCATCACGGTCGCCGCCTTGTGCACCGGTGCGGCGCAGTTGATCTTTCTCTACAACTTGATCCACAGCCGCTTCTGGGGTGAGAAGGCAACGGAGAACCCATGGCAGGGCACGTCGCTGGAATGGAGTACCACCTCCCCGCCGCCCTTCGATAATTTCGGCGGGCAGCATCTGGTTGTGTATCACGATCCTTATCAGTACGGCGTGCAGGGCACGGCCGGGGACTACATCATGCAGACCTCACCGGAATCGCCGGTCGTTGCGGAATAGGATCTGGATTGATGGAGTGCCGCGGAAGGAGTACAGGCTGAGCAGAATCGGGATCAGGGGCATTATGGCAACCACCGTACACGAACTACCGCAAAGCAAAGCCGGGCAAGAATCCATGCATGGCGAACGGCAATCGGGAGGCAACGACTGGGGGAACCCAGCGCCGGCGGGGCCAAACCTGCGCATGCTGCAGGATGATTCATCGCCCGCCTCGCGCACCGGAGTCTGGGTCGCGATCTTTGCCATTACCATGACGTTTCTGGCGTTTACGAGCGCCATGGTGGTTCGGCAAGGCTCGGCCGCTGACTGGCGTCATCTGGCGCTGCCGCCGATTTTGTACTTCAACACTCTCGCGTTGCTGGTCAGCAGCTTTGTTCTGGAAGTGGCCCGGCGCCGATTTCGACGATCCCTTGCTGGCGCGGAAGGCCAGCGCGCCGCCGCTTTGCGTGCTCTTTATTCGACACTATCGCTCGGACTGATTTTTATCGCCGGACAGTACGTTGCCTGGCTGCAATTGAAGGCTGCCGGCCTCTATCTCGCTTCCAATCCCAGCAGCTCATTTTTCTACGTCTTCACCGCGGTGCACGGACTGCACGTGCTGGGGGGACTGGCGGGGCTGATTTATGTCATTTGCAAGCTTCGCGATGGCACCTTGCGGACCAGCACGCTGAAAGCGACCTCACACTATTGGCATTTCATGGATGTTCTTTGGCTCTATCTTTTGCTGATCCTTCGGATGAAGCTCTAAATCAAATCAAAGGAGGGTTTGTGAGCGAAGCTGACGCGACGGCCGGGGCCCCTGGCGCGGGGTTGATGGAAGCCTCGCCGTTTGCGATTCCGGCAAAGAAGCTGGCGATGTGGCTGTTTATCATTGCGGATGCGATGACATTTGCCGCGATCCTGATCGCGTATGGGTTCCTCCGCAACAGCACACCGAACTGGCCCGCGCCTTTTAAGTTTAATCCGTCCATCATCAATGTGATGCTGATGACTTTCATCCTCATCAGCAGCAGCTTGACCATGCTGATAGCGATTCGAGCGGCGCAGGCGGGTGATAAATCCCGGGGCTTGACCTGGATTCTTGTCACGGCTTTGGGCGGCGCCATCTTTGCGCTGCTGCATATTCGCGAATGGCTGGGCATGATTGGCGAAGGCGTGCGTCTGTTCAGCAATCCCTGGGGCACGGGGCTGTTTGGGGCGGGATTCTTCAGTGTTACAGGCCTGCACCTGCTGCACGTCATCGGCGGCGTCATTGCTCTGGTGGTAGTGGGATTGCGCTACCGCGGAGGCCGATATCGCGCCGACGATATTGAAGTGGTCGGCCTTTACTGGCACTTCGTGGATATTGTCTGGATGTTCGTCGTGCCGCTCGTTTATCTACTCAGCATCCAGCGCTAAGGGAAATGAAACTCCTATGAATGTTGCCCGGAAGCAGAGTGGTGGATTGACGACCGATGTTATTGTATATCTCGTTCTCCTGGCGATGGCAGGGCTGCAGATCATTGTGGCCTATGGCTCCAGCGCCGGTGGCGAGGGACTGGCTGCGCGCATGCTGGTCATTGCTTTTGCTCAGGCCACCATCGCGGTATTGTTCTTCATGCATCTGCGCTGGGAAAAACGCACGCTGGTGATTTCCATTGCAGTGATTACATTGTTCGTCCTGGCGGCCATGCAATATGGGTGGAGCGACAGTTTCCGGCTGCTGAACGGCGTCCCCTTTGCGCACTTGCGCTGAAAAAAAGAGCATTGTTTTGAGAGAGGCAACAAAATCTGCGAAGTCGCGCTGGCTGGTGGGGATGACAGCGGTTATACTCTTGCTGGCATCGGCGCTGCCGGTTTTTGGTCAGGGTTGCGCGCTGTGCTATACGCAGGCCGCAAACTCCGGCGCGCGAATGATTCAGGCCCTGCGCAGCGGCATTTTGATTTTGATCGTTCCGCCGGCATTTTTGTACACGGCGATTGCGGTCATGGCTTATCGCAGGCGGAACCAGTTCAAGGATGATGCGGAGCAACCTGAATCCGACTTCGGCATTACTACAGGACGCCATGGCGAGCGCTAGAGGAGTGATCAGCAAGAAGTCGAACCTTGGTCTGAGTCCCCGCATTCGTGATTACTACGAGCTCACCAAGCCGGAAGTGAACCTGCTGATTCTGATTACGACATCAGCGGGATACTACCTGGGCAACCCCAGCTCTTTTCACTTTTCTGGTCTCGCCAACACTCTGATTGGAACATTACTGGTTGCCAGCGGAACGGCCACGCTGAACCAGTTCATGGAGCGCAGCTACGACGCGCAGATGCGCCGGACATCCAATCGTCCGGTGGCTTCGGGCCGGTTAGCGCCGCGCAACGCTTGCGCCTTTGGCGTTCTGCTGAGCGTAGTCGGCGGACTTTACCTGTGGTTGACGGTGAATCCTCTGGCTGCCGCTCTTGCCATTTCGACTCTGCTTTCTTACTTGCTGATCTACACCCCGCTCAAACGCGTCACTCCGCTCTGCACCTTGCTGGGTTCAATTCCGGGAGCCATGCCCACTTTAATCGGCTGGGCCGGGGCTTCCGCGAGCCTGAATCGGCAGGCAGGGGTCTTATTTGCGGTCTTATTTCTCTGGCAGTTCCCGCACTTCCTCGCGATCGCCTTGATGTACCGCGAGGATTATGAGCGGGCCGGTTACAAGATGCTTCCGGCATTCGACGTGGAGGGCCGCTTCACTCGAGCGGAGATTCTGGCTTTTACGGTGGGCCTGATGCTGGTGACGGTCTTCCCCGGAGCTGGCAAGGCTGCAGGCGTTCCATACCTTGTGGCCATGCTGGGGGCGGGAGCGTTCTTTCTGTATTACTCGGGCAAGCTGGCGCTCGCCTCCTCACGGAACGCAGCCCGCCATCTGGTGCATGCTTCCGTCGCATACCTGCCGATGGCTCTTCTCGCTATGGTAGTTTTTCGGCGCTGAAGCAGTTGACGAGATGATGGTTTCGTCCCGGCATCGTTCGCCGCAAGGGTGGGACCGGCCGCTTTCAGCCCTGGCAGTGTTAAATCTCCACAATCTCTTTTTCGCACTTTTGGCCGCAGCGTTGATGGCGGGCTCCGCCGCGCAGGCTCGCACTCGCGAGCACTTTGGCGAGGGATTCACCATTGATCTGCAAAAGCCTCCAAACATCGTAATTGGCATCGTGCGTGAGGTCGCGGAGGACGGCGTGATTCAGGGAACTTCGGAATACAGGGGCACGAGCGAGCTGGATGGCGCTACACCGGCGAATAGTTCGGACGCTTTTCCGCAGTGGACCGAAGGCGGCACGGTTTTGTTCAAGATCCGCCCGAATACGCTCGCTCCCGAGCATTTCCGTCAAAGCAACGACCAGGGCACAGTGGTGATTCGATATGTGATTCAGCCCTTAGGGCCGAACTCGGCCCATCTGCGCATTGACGCAACCTTTCAGGAAGACGCGCGCCATCACCAACACCCCTCGGACGGCCAGGTTGAAGCCAATGAGTTTGAGGTCATCGCCGCCAAACTCAGAGAACTGGATGCCGTGGCCGAGCAGCGACAGCAGGAAGATGCTCGCAAACAGGAGCAGGCGAAGATTGATGAACTGCGGGACGAATTGAAGAAAGAAGAAGAGCAGATTCAAGCTGCGAAAGCACGAGAAAAAGATTTGGAGGGGCAGGTCCAGCAGGCGCGGGGCGCACGTGTAGGGCACATCCGGACTTCAAGCGCGGATCTGAAGTCTGCACCGTACAACGCATCGAAAACTCTGGAATTGTTATCTCAGGGGGACGCGGTAAGCGTGCTCTTGGAAACTCCGCACTGGTTTCAGGTGCAGGCGGCCGATGGCCAAAAGGGTTGGATTTACGGCCTGATGCTCGAGGTGGCGCCGTGAGGAAACAGCTGCGACTGGCAGCCGCCGCTATTATTCTGATCTCCTGTCTCGCCCGACCGCAAAACGGCGCGCAGGGCACGGGCAAGATCGAACGCGAATATCCCTTTCCTATTTCCGCAGTAGAGACCAGTCTTCATGATTTGGGAGCGTATCAGGGGGCGCGGCTGCCCACACTCGACGGTTTCGTTGCGGTGGATCAAAGCAAATTGCCTCAATTTGAGCGGCCATATTATGAGTTCAAGATTGAGGTTGTGCCGGTCACTGCGGAACGCACAGTGGTTCGACTAAAGGCGAATGTTTCCGCCTGGTATCAGGATCCGCAAGGGACGCAGTCCGGCTACCAGAGTTTTCCCTCCAACGGGCGACTGGAGAATGATCTGCTGGATCGCCTCTCGGACTATCTCGCAAATAACAGATCCAAACTTATTACGGATGCCAACGCGTTGACCCGGAGGCTGGCCGAGGTCCATCTGCAGCGGGTGAACGTGGAGGACCGCGTCGCTGTGCTGGAAAAACAACTTGAGGATTTGCGGCAGACACGACGTAACGGTGATCATGTTGAGTACGTATCGGTGCTGAAGAGTCAGGTTGCCGTTTTAAGCGCTCCCGAGGAGCACGCTTCGGTTCTGCTCAAAGCTGGGGCCGAAGACGAGTTTGAGGTTCTGGAGCATCGCGATGCCTGGTTCCGGGTCGCATTGGCCGGGGGCAGCGGTTGGGTGCGCAAATCGCAGGTACGATTAGTAGCTGCAAGTTCGCCGGCTGCGGCGCAAACGGGGCCGGCTTCAAGCGAAAACGATGCCGCAGGCGGCTACAATGTTGTGCACGAAAATGTCACCGAGTTTTCCGGCGAGTGGGCCTCACTGAAAGGCAAAAACGCGCTTTACTTGTGGGCGCGTCCGGTGGGTGCGTCGTTCAACACTTCAGCTCCCGGCCGGCTGCGTTTTGCGCAGAACGTGTTTCGCGAGCGCTATCGTGAAGCCGCGCACAGTTCGCAAAGGAATTTTGACGGAGTTGTGATCATCTTTCTGGACCAGGGCGGAGGCGTCGCTGCCGCCGATCTGACCGACATCGGCCTCTGGGTTGATGGCGCTCTCACTGAGCCGGCCTTTCTGAAAAAGTGCTCGCTTGATCCTACCGCCCAGTTTCTGCCGGTCCATGCCCGCGTTTCCGACCACCATCCCGCCGAATAAATGGCTGCAGTGTCGGCGACTGCCGCGTCACCGTGTGCGACTGTGCAATAATTCGACGGACTTTCCGCGACCATTGAGACTCTTCTCGCCGGAAGTTGGTTGGCGCTGTTTCTAGAAGGAGAAAACATGCGGAGCCCCCGATTTTCATTCGCACTTCTTGCCTTTTTTGTGGCCCGAATCTCGTTCGCGCAAGGAAGTGCAGCCACATCGAGTGACGCTGAAAAACGGGTGGACTCGATCCTGAGCAAAATGACGCTTGCGCAGAAAATTGATTACCTGGGCGGAGTGAATGAGTTCTACATTCGCGCCATGCCGGAGCTGAATCTGCCCGCCTTCAAAATGGCCGATGGGCCGGTCGGGGTTCGAAATTTTGGTCCTTCCACAACGCTCGGCGCCGGCATTGCGCTCGCCGCCACGTGGGATCCGGAGTTGGTGCGGCGGGCTGGAGTGGTTCTGGGCGAGGATGCTCGCGCACGAGGTGTGCATTTTCTGCTCGGGCCGGGGGTCAACATCTACCGCGCGCCAATGGATGGGCGCAACTTTGAGTATTTCGGCGAGGACCCGTTCCTGGCAGCGCAAACGGCGGTCGCTTACATAGAAGGCCTGCAATCCCAGGGCGTCTGCGCCACCGTCAAGCACTATATGGGTAACAACTCCGAGTACGACCGCCACAACACGGATTCAATTATTGACGAACGCACGATGCGGGAAATCTACCTTCCGACATTCGAAGCGGCGGTGCACCAGGCCCACGTATGCGCCATTATGGATTCCTACAATCTTACGAATGGCGAACACATGACACAGAACAACTACCTGAACAACGAAGTCGCAAAAAAGGAATGGGGATTTGACGGAATCATCATGTCGGACTGGACTTCCACCTATGATGGCGTCGCTGCCGTGAACGGTGGGCTCGACCTTGAGATGCCCCGAGCCAGGTTCATGAATCGTGAGATATTGTTGCCGGCCATCAAGTCAGGCACGGTGAGTGAAGCAACCATTGACGAACACGTGCGCCGCATCCTGCGCAAGGCCATTGAATTTGGCTGGCTCGATCGCGATCAGACCGAGAATTCAATTCCGCTCTATAACCCCGAGGGGCGGGCAGTGGCTCTGGAAGAAGCACGTTCCGCCATGGTTCTGTTGAAGAATGACGGCAATCTGTTGCCCCTCGATAGGTCAAAGATCAAAACTGTGGCTCTGGTTGGACCCGACGCTTATCCCGCGGAGGAGGTCGGGGGCGGCAGCGCAGCAGTCCATCCGTTTCATGCAGTCAGCTTCCTCGAAGGACTGACGAATTATTTGGGCGATCAGGCTAAGGTCCTGTACCAACCCGGAATTCCCACATTAGCAGAAATGGCTGCGCACACCGCCTTTGTGAGCGACCAAGAAAGCGGCAAGTCCGGACTTAAGGTTGAATACTTTGATTCGAAAGACCTGGCTGGGCCGCCTGTGCGCACTACATTGGAGGAGCACGTCAATTTTGGAGGCGAGAATCCGCTGCCGGAAGACTTTCATTCGGCGCGTTGGACCGGATATTACGTTGCCAAAGACGCCGGCTCTTACCACGTGTTTGTGGAGGGATTGGGTGAAGAGGGCGGCGTGCGGCTCTATTTCGACGACAAGTTAATCATAGACAATTGGAACCGCTACACTGCCCTGGCCGACGATGTGCCAATGGAATTGACGGCGGGAACACACAAAATTCGCTTCGAAGCCTATCGCAGCGCGAATTGGAGCAACCCGGTTCTGCGTGTGGGGATCGTGAATGCAGCAACCGTGGTGAGTTCAGAGGCGCGGGACCTAGCCGAACATGCAGATGCAGTAATTGTGGCTGTCGGTTTCGATCCGCACAGCGAGAGCGAAGGATCGGACCGCACGTTCGCTTTGCCGTCCGGGCAGGACGAATTGATTCAAGCCATGCTGGCCGCCAACAAGAACGTGATCGTCGTGATCACCTCCGGCGGCGGCGTGGACATGAGCAAGTGGGTGGACCACACTCCGGCGTTGTTGCAGTCGTGGTATCCGGGGCAGGAAGGCGGCACGGCGCTGGCGCAGCTGCTCTTCGGTGAGTACAGTCCATCGGGCAAGCTGCCGATCAGCATCGAGCGGCGCTTCGAAGACAATCCTGTGGCGAAGAATTATTACCCGAATGACGGTGACAACCGCGTGAAATATAACGAGGGCGTGTTTCTCGGCTATCGCTATTACGATAAAAGTACGGTGAAGCCGCTATTTCCTTTCGGATACGGCCTTTCCTACACGAGCTTCAGATATACGAATCTGGTTGTCTTGCCCGAGACTGCGAGCGGGGATCACAACACAACCGTCTCGTTCGACGTGACCAACACGGGCCAACGCAAAGGAGCTGAGGTCGCGGAGCTTTACGTGGGCGAAGTGCAGGCACGCGTGCCGCGCCCGGTGAAGGAGCTCAAGGGGTTCGCCAGAGTTGATTTGAAACCGGGAGAAACGAGGAAGGTTTCGCTCACGCTCGATCGGCGTTCGCTCGCCTACTACGACCCGGCGGCGAAGCAGTGGATGGCGGTGCCGGGGGAATTCCGCCTATTCGTGGGAGGCTCGTCAACGAATATTCGGCTCAAGGGAAAACTGCTGCTGGCGCATTGATGACGAAGAGTTAGTCGCCGTTCAGTTCTTCCAACAGCGCCTGCTCGACCCGCTTGTAGAGATCGAACGTCAGCTTCGAGGCGTTGGAAGTCAGATAAAAAACATCAATCGCCATCTGGCCCTCGGTGTCAATCAGAGCGATCTCGATATTGCATTGATGATAGGAAAAGCCGGAAGCAACCCGGTGCAATAATCCGAGCTGGTCCTGCGCAATCACCTGCACCAGCGTGCTGCTTGCCGAAGATTCGTTATCAAACGTGATCTTGGTTTCAATCTTTACCTTTGCCGGACTGGCTTTTTCCTCCGATCGGCGCCGCTCTCGCAGCATGCGCTGCAAATCTTCTTCGCCCATGAGAATGTTGGCGACGCTTCGTTTGAATCTCTCCCATTCGGGCAGGTTGAGCTCCAGGGTCCGAAAGCGATCAGTAAAATAGAAAGTATCGAGCACAGTGCCGGCCTGATTCGAGAATGCATTTGCCTTCACAATGTTCATTCCCCATGCGGCCAGCGCGCCTGCAACGTTAGCGAACAGGAATGGACGATCGTTGGTGACCAGCGTCAATTCAAACCAGTGGCGTCCACGTTTCAGATCGAGTTGAACGGGATCATCCTGCAGGCGCTCTGCCAACCCCAGGTGGTGCAGAACCTCCTCCGGAGGATGGGCCCGCAAATAGCGCTTCGGCAAGCCTTCGAGAAAGGTCTTCACTTTTCTGCCTGCGACTGGCGCCAGCGTGTACAGGCGAGCGAGATTCTCGTCATGTTCGTCGGCGCGGACCCTCTGGTCGGCGGTTCGATTCAGGTGATTCGTGGCGCTGATGTAGAGCTGCCAGACGCTTTCCGCTTTCCATGGCGTGAGTGCTTCGGGATTCACAGCTTTAATGTCGGCATAGGTCAGCAGCGTGAGCATCTTCAGCCGTTCGGGTGTTCCTAGTTTTTCGGCAAAGTTCCGGACAGTTTCTGGATCGAAAATGTCGCGCCGCAATGCGGCGGACATTTCCAGATGATTTCCGATCAAGAAACGGACGGTGTCGCGATCCTGAGGAGCGAGATCGAGTCGTTCAAGACAGCCCTCGGCAATTTCCAGGCTTGCTGCAACATGGTTGCCGCCGGGCACACCTTTGCCCACATCGTGTAAAAGCAGGGCCAGGTAAAGCAGTTCGGGCTGTTCCAGTTCGCTGAGCACCTGGCCATAGCGCTTGTCCCACTCGGAAGAAGACTGGCCGGCGCGGTGAAGGCTTTCGATGGCAAGAAACGAATGCTCATCCACAGTAAAGCGATGATAAAAATCGCGCACTACGAGGGAATCAATCAGCCGCAACTCGGGCAACAACAGGCTGAGCAGCCGCAAGGAATGCATCGCGCGGAGAGCATCGGCGGCATGGGGTTCAAGAAGAATCACCTGCAGATAGCTCCACAATTCCGCGCCCTTGGGCGGAGTCGCAGCAAGCGAAGGCAGCACCTGTTCGATCCGGTATTCGGTGGTGGTGCTGAGCTTCAGCCCGTGGTGGGCCATGAAGTCAAACATCCGCAGCATTGTCTGTGGATCGCGCAGCGACGAAGGCTGTTGCAGGAAAATCAGCCCGTCCACTACGGAAAAATCGGCGTTGGAGAGACGCGACCTCCAGCTTTGAAATTGCTTGTAGAGTGAAGAACGAGCCGCCGGAATCTCCTCCAATAACTGTGTGGCCGTGCGGTGAACAGCGCGCGCGTGAGCAAAATAAACACGCATCCAGTCCGCGGCGCTGACCGCGCCGGCATCGGCCAATCCAATTTCGCGCTGGGCGGCTTCATCCTGTGCTTCCCAGGTCAACATGTTGTCGTCGCGCCCGTGGCGGAAGTGCAGGAAGGTCCGGACGGACATCAGAAAATCGAGCGCCGGATCAAAATGCCTTCGCAATTGTGATGGCAGCGGCGAATTGCTATCAGGCCACGTGCCCAATTTGTCTATGGCCGAAATCAAGGCCAGCCAACAGGCCACGTTGTAGTCGCGCAAGCCGCCGGGAGTCTCTTTGACATTCGGCTCGAGGTGATAAACCGTATTGCCATACTTCGTGTGCCGGTCGCGCGTGACTTCCGCCAGGCGCTGCACCAGGGACTGCGATTCCCGCATGATGAACTGCGGAATCAATTTGTCGTGTAACCGGGCAAACAAGTCAGAATCGCCGGCCAGGAAGCGGCAATCCAGTAACGAAATCGTGAACTCGACGTTTTCCGGGTCGAAGCGATCGCACTCGGAAAATGCACGCGAAGCAGGACTCAGCTTCATGCGCAGGTCCCAGATTTCCTGCGAGAACTGCCGTACTTTGTCCTTGTAAGCCTCTTCGGTTTGGCGATCAACAAAAAGGAAGAGCAAATCCACATCCGAGTGGGGAAATAGCCAGGCGCGGCCGAAGCCGCCAAGGGCGGCCATCGTAACGTTGCTCAACTCCTCCTCCGGTGCAATCGCTTCCCTCCAGACGCGCAGAACGATGCTTTCCACGAGAGAGGTGCGCTGGGCAACCGCAGCGCGACCGTTGCCGGTGGCGGCAAACTCCTTCTGAATGCGAGCCGATTCCTCGCCATAAAGGTCTCGCATTTCGTTGGTAAGTGATGGCACGGTCGTCATCTGCGGTTTTCGCGCTCCCTCGGAGCGCGGCTGACTGCATAAGCTTCCAAGTTAGAGCGCAATCAGGTTCAGCGGGGAAAGCCACAGCCTCAATCACTTTACGCGTGTGGCAAAAGGCCCTGAAATCGAAACTATTTATTGTTCGCATCAGGATTTGTTATAGGGAATAGGTGCGTGCATCGTACGACCGGCAGTGGGAAAGCCCTTGTTCTCAGCGACGTTCGGCCGCGGCGAGGCCGGTTCCCCAGGGCAATCAACGTGAACCGGTAGTGGTGCGGTGAATCAGGAATCCTCACGCAAGACGAAGTTGTCAGGCGTGTATCATCGAGATTCTGACACTATGCCAAGTACTACGGAAAAGATCCGGGGCAACAGGATTCGCGTCCGCGCCGTCGTGTTTGATTACGGACTGGTGCTGTCCCTGCCGCAGCAGCCGCTGGCGATGGAAAAGATGGCCACACTCTGCGGAATCGAGCTTGATCGCTTCTCCGAGCTTTACTGGAAATTTCGCCTGCCGTACGATCGGGCCGACCTGGATGGTCCTTCCTACTGGAAAACTGTTGCCCGCGAGGCCGGCGTGAGCCTCACGGGCAGCCAAATTGACGAACTCTTTCCGCTCGACGCCTGGAGTTGGTCGCGCATCAACCCCGGCTCATCGCGATGGGTCAAGCAACTGCACGGCGCCA
>Ga0335078_10001415_pt1 | contig 36279 bp, 19 predicted proteins | sample Lox_Sample_32_FD_206711 | JGI IMG/M metagenome (GOLD analysis project Ga0335078, IMG submission 206711) | Soil microbial communities from Loxahatchee National Wildlife Refuge, Florida, United States - Lox_Sample_3.2 | ecosystem: Environmental > Terrestrial > Soil > Wetlands | place: USA...
CAGAATGGCGAAATACTCCCGGCGGGCCGCAAAGGTATAGCGCAGCAGGCGCATCTGGGAATCGATCACGGCGGCCGGATGCCGGTAGATCAACACGAACCGGGCCTGCGGGAACATCTCCCGGAGGCGCAGAAAATTGGTGGCGTCAAACGGGTTCTTCAGCAGCAGCGGGCGCGCCGGATCCTGCACCGCCTGCACCTTCTGGCAGAACTGGCGGAATCCGGGCAGGTTCTTCTCGTCCAGCGCCGGCCGGCGGCCGGGATAGTCGAAAGCGTAGCAATACTCCTCGAGAAAATCGGGGCTGATGACGGACCCGTTCAACTCGGTCCCCTGCAAGCCATGACTCTCGAACAGGCGGGCGAGCTCAGCGCGCGCCTGTTGCTCCTGCCCGCTGAAGTGCAACTGTAGCAGCCGGCGCCGGTTCAGAATATGGAAGACGCTGGTGACGTTGAAGCTGCCGCTAGACGCCAGCACCCGGTACAGCAGCGTAGTGCCGGAACGGTGCGGTCCGGTGATGAAAACCGGACGGAACGTCACGTTTTGGATGCGGTCCAGGTAGTCGTGCTCAGAACCGATGCCGGGGGCTGGAGCGGTCATAATCGGCCAAGTCAAAGCTTAGAGTGTACCATTTCAGGGTCCTTTTCTGAGCCGTACTAGTACACCAGCGGACACTTGGAGCGACCCTGGTCGACTTTCGGTTGGCCTCAAACGTATAATTAAAACGTACGTCTGATTGAATCGGCTGGAAAACCCATGAACCTACGACGCACGCGCGCCATTTTCTACAAAGAAGCCCGCCACATTCTGCGGGATCCGCGCAGCCTGATCATGGCCCTGGGCCTGCCGCTGATCGATCTGCTGCTTTTCGGCTACGCCCTGGATCTGGACGTGGACCGCATCCCCACGCTCATCTTCGATGGCGACCATAGCGCCATCAGCCAACAATTGATTCAACGTTTCCAAGGCTCCCGGTTCTTTGAAATCGAGGGTTTCGTGAACAATTACGCCGCCATCGAGAAGGGCATCGACCGGGACAAGATCCTCATGGGGGTGGCCATTCCGCAGGATTACTCGCGGCACATCGCGTCCGGGGAAAAGGCCCAGGTACAGATTCTGATCGACGGCAGCGACGCCAATACCGCCTCCATTGCTTTGGGCTATGCGGAGGCGACAGTGCGCGGCTATTCGTACCAGTTGCGCTCGCAGGGGGAGAATCTTCACGCAGGCATGCAGCCGAACATCCCGGTGGAGGCGCAACTGCGGGTCTGGTACAACTCTTCGATGGAATCGAAGAACTACATTGTGCCGGGGCTGATTGCGGTGATTCTGATGGTCATCGCCGCATTGCTGACGTCGCTGACCATCGCTCGCGAACGCGAAATGGGCACCCTCGAGCAACTGCTTTCCACGCCCGTCCGTCCGGCTGAAATAGTCCTCGGCAAGATGCTGGCGTTTTTCGTGGTAGGCGTGCTGGACACGCTCATCTCCATCGTGCTCGGAGTGTTTGTGTTCCACGTGCCGTTCCGTGGCAGCTTTCTGCTGCTGGCGCTGACCGGCTGTATCTTCTTGTCCAGCGCCTTTTTCCTGGGCATCCTGATCTCCACCGTGGCGCGCTCGCAGTTGCAGGCCTACCAACTGGGCATTCTCAGCTCGTTCTTGCCTTCCATGCTGCTTTCCGGTTTCATTTACGCCATAGAGAACATGCCCCCGGCGGTGCAGGCCATTACCTACCTGGTGCCGGCCCGCTACTTCGCGGACATCATCAAAGGGATTTTGCTGAAAGGCGTGGGGGTGCAGGTGTTGTGGGCGAACATCCTGTTTCTAGTGGCGTTTTCGACCCTGGTGTTTCTGCTGGCCACGCGCCGGCTGCGGCAGAAACTGGCGTAAGGAGCGCGAAGGCCGATGTGGGGACGGATTGGAGTCATCGTTCGCAAAGAGTTCAGCCAATTGTTCCGCTCGCCGCGCACGCGCACACTGCTGTTCATCCCGCCGATCATTCAGCTCATCGTGTTCGGATATGCGGTCAACATGGATGTGGACAATGTTCACATGGCCTGGCTGGACAGGGATCAAAGCCCCGCCAGTCAGAACCTGTTAGCCGATTTTGTTGGTTCGGGCCGTTTTGAACTGGTGGCCCTGCCGCAGACCGAAACCGACGTACAGCGCCTGCTGGATGCTGGCGATGTCAAGTGCGTGGTGCAGGTGCTGCCGGGATTCGCCCGGGACATCTTGCGCGGGCGTCCTACGGCGGTGCAGATTCTGGTGGACGGCACCAATTCCAACACCGCGTCGCTTGTCTCCGCCTATGCCAGCCAGATTGTGGCGGCCTATGCGGGCTCCGTAGGGGTCCAGCAGGCCATGCCGCGGGTGATGGCGCGCCTGGAGAGCAACGAGCGGATCAGCCTGCGTGCTCCCAGTGTGGAGGCCAGTACGCGGGTCTGGTTCAATCCGGACTTGCGTAGCCGCAACTACTTCGTGCCCGGGGTGATCGCCAACATCATCATGGTGGTGACGGTGATGCTGACGGCCATGGCCATCGTGCGCGAAAAAGAAATCGGCACCATGGAGCAGTTGATCGTGACGCCCATCCGGCCGCTCGAGCTGATGATCGGCAAGATGCTGCCGGCGGCGCTGGTGGGGTTGATGGACGTGACCATGATTAGCGTGGGGGCGCAGCTTATCTTTCACGTGCCTTTCCGCGGCGCGGCGGTGATGTTGCTGGCGTGCGCGGCGTTGTTTCTGCTGACCAGCCTGGGGGCCGGGCTATTCATTTCCACCATTGCGCAGACCCAGCAGCAGGCTATGATGTCCTCCACCCTGTTTGCGGCTCCCACCTTCATGCTGAGCGGCTTCGCGTTTCCCATTCACAACATGCCGCTGCCGGTACAGTATTTTACCTATCTGAACCCCAACCGCTATTTTGTGGAGATTCTGCGCAGCATTTTTCTGAAGGGCGCCGGCCTGAACATCCTGTGGCCGGACATGGCCGCGCTGCTGGCCGAAGGGCTGGCCATCATGCTGCTGAGTTCCTGGCGGTTCCGCAAGCGGCTGGATTAGGAAGCGGGCAAGCTTACCGGCGGGACATGGTGGTCTCCGGAATCCCTTGCCAGATCTCCGTGCCGTAGTATGGGTTGGCGGTTCCAAAGAAAAGTCCGTACGGCGTACTGACTGCGGTACGAAATCCGTAGTTGAATTCATCCTCGAAGCCGCGAGTATCGATGGCCGAGAAATGGATGCCGTCACAAGAAGACCACAGGTCGGCGCCCAGTTCCGGCGCCACCTCCTGGGAATACGGCGGTGTGTTTCGAAAGAGCGTGCTGTCATCGAACGTGCCCACGTACAGACAACCGTCGAAGACCGCCATGCGCCACATATGGTCATTCAGGTTCCAGCCGAAACCCGGCCCCAGGCCGCTCAGAGAAGGTTTGGGGCCATCCGGCGTATTGCGCGACACGCCTACAATCAAATCCCAGGAGTTGTCCGGGTTGATGCGATATAACTCCGCTCCATTGATGCCATACGGGCCGTTTATGTAGACACCGTTGCCGCCCAGGTACAAGCTTCCGTTGAACTCGATCATCGACAGAATCTCGTGGTTGGGGAAAGTTTTGTAGCCGCCATTGGTGATGACCGGCACATATGTGTAGGGAAGAGTGCCCTGCGCGTCGGTGTAATCCACCTCGAAACCGGTGTCTTCGTTGCGGTAGCCCACGTAAAGATGGCCGTTATAAGGGGCTATCTCGCTGACCGGCATGCCGGGCGGTGAAACCACCTGAAAGGCATTGTCGCCCTGTTCGGGATTGGCGGCTTCCAGGAGCTCCCATCCCAGCGGCTTGCTGTTCAAGGGCGCCACATCCGCGGCCACGATATACATTTTATTGTTATAGGTCACGATGTCCCGGAACGACTGCGTATGCAGATCTCCCAGAAACGTGCCGGGGTCCTGCGGCACGGGACTAAAGTTCACACCGTCGGTACTGCGCAACAGCCGCGCGCCGGGCAGCTTCGGCCAGACCTCGATCGGACTGAAGCCGCCCACATACAAGGCCTGGGTGCCGCTCTGTTCGACGAAAGTCGCCATGCCCCGGAATCCGCCGTCCGGCGCCGTGAATACGTGGGGCCAGGGCGGCATCGGCACGCTCAACGGCGATTGGAAGACCCGGGTCCATACGCTGGTGATCGGGTTCCAGGACCAGATTTCCGCCTGCAAAGTGGGAGGCAATTCCGGAAGAGTGGATGGGCACGAGATGTCCGGGTCTGGCGGAGGGTAGGAGCTGCCATCCTGCACGTAGTGTCCGGCGGCGCCAACGCAGGCCTGTGCGCGATCGGTGCCCACGAAGAGTTGGTTGTTAAACCAGGCCATTGACCAGGCATAACTGTTCTGCCGGTCACCGAAGCCCTGCGGCGCCACCATAAGGAAATCCTGACGGCTTAAAGAACTCGGGGGGCTTTGGCCCCAACTGTTCTGGACCAGTAAAAGTACAGCCAAGATCAACGTACGGCTCATAACGGATCCTCCCAGTCAAGCCTGGTGGCCCCGGCCGCCAGAGGATCTCCCGGCAGGCAGAATGCATCAACTCTACCATGTTCCAAGCTCACTGGGATGCGGCCCGCGAGATGTCTTGTATTATTCAGTGCATTGCCGGAAGCAAGGACGCTGACGTCTCCGGAATCCCTTGCCAGATCTCCAAGCCGTAATACGGGTTGACGGTTCCGATGAAGAGTCCATAGGGCGTGTCGATCATGCTGCGCAAGCCATAGTTGAATTCGTCCTCGAAACCGTGGGTATCGATGGGCGAGAAGTGGATGCCATCGCAGGAGGACCACAGGTCGGCACCCAACTGTGGCGCCACGGCCTGGGCGTACATCGGATCATTCCGATACAGCGTACTTTCGTCAAACGTGCCCACATAAAGACAGCCATTGTAGACAGCCATACGCCACATATGGTCATTCAAGTGCCAGCCGAAACCGGCATCCAGCCCGCTCAGCGCCGTTACAGGTCCGTTTGGAGTGTTACGCGGCGCACCTACAATGAGATCCCAAGAGTTGTCCGGATTGATACGATATAGCTCGGCCCCGTTGATACCATAGGGGCCGTGCGGGTAAACACCGTTGCCGCCCAGGTACAGGCTGCCGTTGAACTCGATCATCGAGAGAATTTCATGGTTCGGATAGGTCTTATAAGCGCCGTTAGTGATGACCGGGGTATAAGTGTACGGAGGGGTGCCCTGGGCGTCGGTATAATCCACTTCGAAGCCGGTGGTTTCGTTGCGGTAGCCCACGTAGAGATGGCCGTTATAGGCCGCCACTTGACTAACCGCCACGCCGGGCGGCGAGACTACTTGAAAGGCATTGTCGCCCTGTTCCGGATTTGCCGCTTCCAGAAGCTCCCACCCTTGCGGCGGGCTGTGCACGGGAGAGACGCCCGCGGCTACCAGATACATTTTGCCGTTGTAGGTGGCGAAATCGCGAAACGACTTGGCGTGCAGCGTTCCCATAAATGTGCCGTACTGTTGGGGCACCGGAGCAAAGTGAACGCCGTCGGTGCTGCGCAGCAGGCGCGCTCCAGGAAGGTTCGGCCAGACGTCACTCACCGAGTAACCGCCCACATAAAGCGCCTGTGTGCCACTTTGTTCGGTGAAGACACCGATACTGCGGAACCCGGCGTCCGGCGCGGTGTACACGCCGGGATACGCAGGCATGGGAACGTTCAACGGGGACTGGAAAACCATGGTCCAGACATTGGTCAGGGGATTCCACGACCAGATCTCGGCCTGCAGCCAGGGGCCCAACTGGTCCAGAGCCGGTGGGCACAAGATGTCGGGATCGGTTGGGGGATAGGGACTAATCGGGTTCTCGATGTTGTTCTTGGCGGCCGTGACACACGTCTCGGCACGGTCGGCTCCAACGAAGAGTTGGTTGTTAAACCAACCCATCGACCAGGCCCAACTGTTCTGCCGGTCGCCAAAGCCTTGCAAAGCAGACATCAAAAAGTCATTGCGTCCCAGGGAAACCGGTGAAGTCTGGCTCCAACCCTCCGGAACGAGCAGGAAGAGAGCAAATATCGCAGCACGGCGCATTGTGGCATCCTCCTTAATTACTGAACAGGCGCGGCGTACAGATTAGTCGTACCGAAAACCCTATAGCTTCCCACTCCCTCCATGTCATAGACCGGAACGCCCGCAGGAGTGACTTCAATAGCGTAGCTGTTTTGAGGGATCTGCGTGTCAGTCAATCCAGCCTGGAACAAATAGTCGCCATCCGGCAAGAGCTGCGCGCTGCCCAAACCGACGCTGAATACACCCAGATCCACGCTCAACTGCAAGGTGGCCTGCATAGTTGTCTCATCGATATTGAGCACTTGGCCGCGGCTGGTGGCATTCGGATATTGCGCGTGACGAAGGTTGCCGTTATCAAAGACGGACAGGACCTGGGTACCGCCGTTTTCATACTTCACGTCGTGCTGGTGAGAGAACCAGGGATAATTCAGGTTCGATGTCATGGTGAAGTCGCCTCCCAGGCCCAGGCGCCAAAGAATGTTTCCGGTCCCGGATCCATCCTGGTAGTCAACCTTATATACAAAGTCCTGGTTGCGTGAGGACACCAGCAGATCGCCCGAGGAGGGAATGTAGTAAATGCTATTGGTGTGGGTCCAGTCATTGGCCACGGGAGCCAAGTAAATGGGCGGGCAGTATTTCTGTCCGGACGGGCAGAGTTCGCCTAGCGTTGCCGGCCGGTTGATGTCCAGCTCAGGAGCGCCTCCATCATGCTCGAACTCATCGAAGTACCAGAGCACCTGAAAGTTCGGGTCCAGGATGATTACCATGCTGCCCAGGATGTCCACGGGCTGGCCGGTAGTGCTGCCCTGCGTGCCGGCCGGAAAAAGGCGTTCCACCGATCCGAGCACGGCGGTATTCCCGTTCGGCAGGCGGATGGCTTCGTGGTGGAAAGCTCCGACAGTGTCGGGCGACCCCATGGCCATGAGCTGGCGCGAAATAATGCCGGCGTTGGTCTCTCGCACGACGTTGCCGGCAAGATCGATTTCCCGGATGCACTGCTGCTTGGTGGACGAAAGCAACGAGGTGCAATTGGTAATAGCCAGGAACGTGCCCCCGCTTACCGGGCGCGTCAGCAGCGTGTTGCCGGTAGGATCATCGTAGTACCAAAGCGGCTGGCCGGCGAGATCAGTGGCCACGGGAAAGCCTGGCTCGAACGAGACAAATGCGTGAAGTAACGTGGTTACGCCGGCATCCGCGCCGCTGCCGGGCGGCATCAGAACGTCTACCGGCGGAAAGGCTACGGCGGGCGTCCCAGTTGTAAATTCGATTGGATTAGGCCCGGGTGTTACCGTAGATCCCGTCAAGATCTGGTAATTGAGCGTATATTGCGATTGCGCATACATTCCCGCAATATAGAGATTCATGCTGTTGGGCGGATGACAGGCATTCCAGTTCGTGTAGTTGATCGTGCTGGAGCCGTTGAGCTGAAACGTGCCCCGGAGGAAGCTGCCCGCCGGACAGGAAGGTGCGCTGAACAAGGCCACCAGCGGATTGACAGTGGGAGTGGCGACGGGTTTCGATCCGGCCACCAGGGACGTGACCAGGAACGGCACGGTCAGAGTGCCATACTCTCCGGAGCTGAAGTCTTTGGCGACTACCATGAGTTGATAAGTGCCGTCGCTCCGGGTGACGGCGTACTGGAAGGAAGCCGAGGGACTGAAATCGCGAACAATACTCCACGGCTGGCCTCCATATCTGACGCGAAATTGGTAGGCTATTGGTCCCGGGCCGGAGTCAGATGCCACGGCGGTCCAGGTGGCGGGTGTACCCACGGGCTGGGGGAATGAGACCGAGGACGTCAATTGTGTAACAGTAACAGTGGCGTGCAGGTATGATACCGGTACAGCCAACAGCAGACATGAAAGAGATGTAAAACGCATGGCCCCTCTATAGCAACCTTTCCGAGTCATCGGATGGGTCGCCTCGTGATTTCCCGATAGTATGGCATGTTTCCGCATGTGGAGCAACTCCCGTAATCCGTTTTGCTGGTCTATTGGCAGCGCGCTGTTCTTATAGGGACCCGGATCACTCGCCGGTCTTGAAGGGCGCCCGGTCCTTCTTAGTACAACTGCATGTTGGATATTTCATCACCGGCGGGGCGTAGAGCTGGTTTTTCAGCAGCCAAAACACGGTGAAATGCGGGCCGTTCAGAGGAGCGGTAACGAAGGGCACCAGCGGCGTCGCGCCGTTTCGCCAGGGAGATTCGCTCGGGGTATCCCAATGGTACTAAATGTGCCGTTGGGTACGCCTCAACACGGCTGGCCAGATTTAAGATTAGGCGAATCAACACGTTGCAAGAGGTGTGAGCGCACACAGGGCAGCCTGTGATCGATATTACAGTAGAGAATTTACTCGTCTGAGCGCGCTCTTCCGGTACTACGGGTAAGAGTTGACAGGCTGGGGGCGAGGCTTGCGTTACCCACGTTGACGTGGTAGCCGCGGGGGCTGTTGTGGGGAATGCCCTTGGATGACTCGGACGAACGCGTGCGCAACGTGCGTGACCCCGGAACGATCCTCCAGGACTCCTGGATGGTCCCATTGGCCAGCTCAGTTCTGCGCCATCTAGTGGGCTATCACGACGCCAGCGTTCAACGGCGGCAATGGGTGTTTGGCCTGACAAGCTAAGCGGTTGCGCCGCGCCCTAGCGAGGTCAGCCTGCGATCTGTGACCGGCGGAGTCGAGGTACATGCATGCGTTGTGGGTGGATTACACGAAGGACTGCTTGGCCGGCTCCGCACAGCGAACGCAGCGCCTGTCAACGCCCATCAGGCCGGGAATGGGACCGGCACAATTCGGACGCTGCCTATCATGGCGGCTCCGGTCCAGCGTCCATCAGAATTCCCGCGGCTGACCGTAACCCGGCCACGCGCGGCGAACCACGGGCATCTCGAGTACCGGTTGCACGCATTCCGCCCATAGACCCGGCGACTTTCAGCGAGCCGCGCCGCGCTCGTCTTCGCTCCCGCGCTACAGGCCACATTCCCGCCGGCTCTTTTGGATCGGCCTCTTCTTCCCGATGCGCCGCTCAGAACGAAGACCCAGCCCGCAGCACATACTTCAGTCAAGTAGGTTTATATCTTTCGACAATAGGTAGCGATCCCAGGCGTGCCCCGACGCACATACCAGCCCAAATGCAATGGCCGAGAGCGTCGACACAGCAACCCCCTTGACTCCGCGGCACTTGTTCCGCAACTGTTCGCCGGCTTGTCCGGCTTTTTGAAGGAGCTCTAAAACTCCGCCTCCAGTGCCGATAAGAGAGTTTCAGGTCTCATATACCACTAATGTCGCAGAGATGCCTACAGGATAGTCAAGACGTGGACACTACTGGCAAAAGTTAATAGCACTGTCATGAGAGAAAGAAACTGGTTCCGCCTGATCATCTTATTTGCAAGTATGACAGCGGTTCTCGTGCCGCTGTGCGCTCTTACTCCACCCCCCGCCGTGCCGCCGGAGTTCCAAGACCTTTACCCGGTGTTACAGACCGACCTGGATACGTTTCAGCAAACGCTTGACGGTCTTTGGAATAAGGTTCCTGCGCAAACCAGTTTTGCCGCGGACCTCCTGGCGGCCGATTCGAACCAGGGATCGGGCTTGTTGGGTCCGTACTCGCAGGCGGCTGTGCAGGCCGAGCTCACCGCCATGCAAAAAATGGGGATCACGACGGCCACCGTCACCGTGCACTTTCCCATCGTCTACGCTCCCTATTACGTCTCCCCGCAGGGGGGGCTCGGCACCGGAAACACCGCCGCGGAGTATATCAGCTTCTACCAATCGGTAGTGAATACGGCACATAGCATGAACCCGCCCATGAGAGTGGCCATGGAAAGCTATGTCGATTTCACCAACGGTATCACGCCGGGTTTACCGAATCTGCTCTCCTACTATCAATCGCTCGGGCTGAATGGCTATATGGCAGCGCGGGCCGCCATGGAAGTGACCATCGCGCAGCAGATTCATCCGGACTTTCTATCCCTTCAGGGCGAGCCGGATACCGAAGCCACGCAGTCCGGCTATTCCGACTTCAACAACCCCAGCACCGACATCCAGTTCGTCAATCAGATGACGGCGGCGCTGGAAAACGCCAGTCCGGCGATTAGCGGACTGCACACCTCGCTGAAAATCAGCGCGGGCATCGGAACCTGGAGTTGGAGCACGTTTGAAAGTCTGATTGACGCCGAAGCGGCCATGGCAGGTCTCGATGAACTGACCATGCATATTCTCACCGTCAATGCTCCGCCCGGCAACGACTTATTGGGGAACGCCTTACCGTTCATTCAAGTGGCTCAACAAAATCACAAACCCATAGCGCTCGCGCAGGCCTGGCTCATCAAGATCCGGGACAGCGAGCTTCCCCAGGGGGCTAATTCGCCTGACATGTTAGGACGCAGCGTGTACAGTTTCTGGACTCCCTTGGATGAAGAATTCTTGCAGGTGCTGACCAAGTTGGCGTATTACGGACCGATGGATTTCATCAGCCCATTTTGGGGCGACTGGTATTTTTATACATATCTGGACTACAGCAACATCCCCGGCTGCCCGTACAACCCGGCGGCAAATCCGCCCGCCAGCGGCTATCCGGATGCTACATGCGCTGGAACGGTCTTGGAGAACATCGAGGCGACCAATGCCGGGGCCATTATCGGAGACGGGGGACCGGTCGATGAGACGGGCCAGATCTATGAGCAATTGATTGCCGGCCACCTGCTGCCGGAAGTTACCAGCGGTCCGGCAGTTTCGGCGTACCCGATCGTCGGAAAGGCGTCCCAGCTTTCCGTGACCGGAAATGACGGCTCGGGCGGTTCCGATGTCAGCTATCTGTGGGAAGTCACGGGGAATCCGCCGGCCCTCCCTCAGATCGCGACGCCCGCCGCAGCCACCACAAACGTGACTTTCAGTGTCGCTGGAACTTATTCCTTCCAGGTGGCGGTAACCGGGCCGGATGGCCTGTCCATAATCCGCAGCCTCAGCTTTCCGGTCAGTGCCAGTGGGCCGGGGTCTCCGATCATCACGAGCAAGCACAGCATGCAAGGAGCCGCGGGCGAGACCTTTAGTTATCAGATCACGGCCAGTCCTGCGGCCACCGGTTTCGGCGCTGCCGGGCTGCCCTCCGGATTGCTGATCGATACCCGTTCGGGATTGATCGGCGGCGCGCCGCTGGTCTATGGCAGCTTTCCGGTGACGCTGAGTGCCTCTAATTCGGCCGGCATGGGCACCGCCATGCTGAACCTGACCATCGCCGCGCCAGACCCGGGAGTTGCCATGTACCGCATCAACTGCGGCGCAACCAGCGCCTATACGGATCCGGCGGGCAACGTCTGGTCCCCGGATGAAGGCTACAGCGGCGGCGCGGCCATCTCAACCACCCAGACCATCAGCGGGACTACCTCGCCGGTGATCTATCAGACCGCGCGACAGGCCTTGCCGGTTTACACCATTCCGCTGCCGGACGGCGCTTACACGGTGGTGCTCAAGTTCGCCGAGATTCAATACCGGGTCACCGGCAAACGCCTGTTCAACGTGAGCATCAACGGCACGCAGGTGCTGACCAATTTCGACATCCTGGCCGCCGCCGGCGGGCCCAACACCGCCGTGGACCTGCCATTCCCGGCCACGGCCAGTGGCGGCGCCCTGACCATCGCGCTGACCTCCGGCGCAGCCAGTGCGCCCCTGCTCAACGGCATTGAGATTCAAGCCGCCAGTGCGACGCAATCTCCGCACATTACCAGCCCTCTGACAGTCCAGGCGACCGCCGGCACGCCCTTCACTTACCAGATCACCAGTTCTCCCGCCGCCACCAGTTTCTACGCCATCGGGCTGCCCCCAGGCCTGACCCTCAATGCGACTTCCGGAGCGATCTCCGGCACGCCGGCGTTATACGGCAGCTACTCGGTCACCCTGGGCGCGTCGAATTCCTACGGAACCACCAACGCAGTGCTCAACCTGACCGTCACCGCGCCGGCGACCGGGGCCACACTCTATCGCATCAACTGCGGGGCCACCAGCAGCTACACCGACCCGGCGGGCAATGTCTGGAGTCCGGACCAGGATTTTCTCGGGGGATCTGCCGTCTCGACCACCAACGTCATCAGCGGAACCATCACGCCGGTGGTCTATCAAACCGCGCGGCAAGCCTTACCGACCTACACCATTCCGCTACCGGACGGCGCTTACACGGTGGTGCTCAAATTCGCTGAGATCCAATACCGGGCGGCCGGCAAACGCCTGTTCAATGCAGCTATCAACGGTACACAGGTGCTGACCAACTTCGATATCACGGCCGCCGCTGGCGCAGCCAACACAGCTGTGGACGTGCCATTCCCAGCCACTGCTAGCGGCGGCGCCATCAGCATTCAGTTCACCTCCGGCGCGGCCGGTGTTCCGCTGATTAACGGAATCGTAATCAAAACCGCAAACGTCGCGCAATCTCCTCACATCACCAGCGCTCTGACGGCCCAGGGAATGGCCGGCACACCCTTCACTTACCAGATGACCACCGCGCCAGCGGCCACCAGCTTTTACGCTACCGGGCTGCCCTCCGGCTTGACGCTCAATGCGAGTTCCGGACTGGTCTCCGGCACGCCGGCGGTGTATGGCAGTTTCTCAGTCACCCTGGGCGCGTCAAATGCATACGGAACCTGCACCGCCGTGCTCACGCTGACCATCGCCGCGCCGGTGGCGGGGGCGGCGCTCTATCGCATCAACTGCGGGGCCGGCAGCAGCTATGCCGACCCGGCGGGCAAAGTTTGGGACTCGGATGAGGACTACAGCGGAGGCTCGGCTATCTCCACCTCCCAGACCATCAGCGGAACCACTACACCTGTGGTCTATCAGAGCGCGCGGCAAGCTCTACCGGCCTACACCATTCCACTCCCGAACGGCACCTACACGGTGGTGCTCAAGTTCGCCGAGATTCAATACCAGGCCACCGGCAAACGCCTGTTCAACGTGAGCATCAACGGCACGCAGGTGCTGACCAATTTCGATATCGTGGCCGCCGCTGGAGCGCCCGGCACGGCCGTGGATCTGCCTTTCCCGGCCACCGCGACCGGTGGCGCCATCACCATTCAGTTGACCTCCGGAGCGGCTGGAGCGCCCCTGCTTAACGGCATCGAGATTGACGCCGCCAGCGCTGCCCAGTCCCCTCACATCACCAGTTCCCTCACGGCCCAGGCGACCGCCAGCGTGGCTTTCACGTATCAAATCACCACTTCCCCAACGGCTACCAGCTTCTACGCTATCGGGCTGCCCTCCGGCCTGGCCCTCAATGCAACTTCGGGGCTGATCTCCGGCACCCCGGCAGTGTACGGCAGCTTCCCGGTCACCCTGGGCGCATCGAATTCCCATGGAACCAGCAACGCGTTGCTCAACCTGACAATCGCCGCGCCGGCCACCGGGACCGCGCTCTATCGCATCAACTGCGGGGCCACGAGCAGTTACACCGATCCGGCGGGCAACGTCTGGAGTGCGGATGAGGATTTTGTCGGGGGATCCTCGGTATCCTCGACCAATGCCATCAGCGGAACGACCACACCAGTGGTCTACCAGACCGCCCGGCAGGCCTTGCCGACTTACACCTTTCCTCTTCCGGACGGCACTTATACAGTGGTGCTCAAGTTTGCCGAGATCCAATACGGCGCAACCGGCAAACGGCTGTTCAACGTGAGCATCAACGGCGCGCAGGTACTGACCAACTTCGATATCGCGGCTGCCGCCGGCGCGGCCAACACGGCCGTGGACCTGTCTTTCCCAGCCACTACCAGTGGCGGCGCCATCACCATTCAGTTCAGCTCCGGGGCTGCCGGTGTTCCGCTGATTAACGGCATTGCGATCCGGACGGCTAACGCTGCGCAATCGCCGCACGTCACGAGCCCCCTGACAGCCCAGGGAAGGGCCGGCACGGCCTTCACCTACCAGACCACTACCTCACCGACAGCTACCAGCTTTTACGCTATCGGGCTGCCCCCTGGCTTGACCTTTAATGCGAGTTCCGGGTTGATCTCCGGCACCACGGCGGTGTATGGCAGCTTCCCGGTCACCTTGGGTGCGTCAAATGCTTACGGAACCTGCACCGCGGTGCTCAACCTGACCGTCGCCGCGGCGGCGCCAGGAGCCACACTCTATCGCATCAACTCCGGGACCCCCAGCAGCTACACGGATCCGGCAGGCAACGTCTGGAGTCCGGATGAGGATTTCAACGGGGGATCCGCCGCATCCACCACAAATGCCATCAGCGGAACCACCACACCAGTGGTCTATCAGACCGCGCGGCAAGGCTGGCCAACCTACACCCTGCCAGTTAACAACGGCGCTTACACGGTCGTGTTGAAGTTCGCAGAAATCCAATACGGCTCGGCTGGCAAGCGCCAGTTCAACGTGAGCATCAACGGCGTGCAGGTACTGACGAACTTCGATATCGTGGCCGCCGCGGGAGCAGCCAACACGGCTGTGGACATGTCTTTCCCGGCTACCGTTAACAGCGGCACCATCACCATCCAGTTGGCCTCCGGCGCGGCCGGTGGGCCCCTGCTGAACGGCATCCAGGTTTCGACTGCAAATTGAAGAGCGGTCCTCAATCTTCCCGGACGAGCAGCTGTAGGGCGTGTGGAAAGCGGCGGCGGTCCTTCATAAAGAGCTGGAAAAGCACAACCAGAATTACGCCGGGAACCGCCGTGAGCCAACTGGCGGGCTCCGGCGCCGATGCATCATCGGAACCGTAAAGCTGTAACGCAACTTCAACGAACCCCGGCCCGCTGTAGGTAGGCACCCCGAAATTCACGTAGTTTGAATTCCCCGTCAACAAGGCAGTCAGGCCGTTCTGCGTGACCGGCACAGAAGGTGTGATGTACTGGACATTCAGACTATTGTCACTAATCACACCGAAATAATAAATATCCCCCGCCGACAGATTGAAGGAGAACGGTGCGGATTGCACGAATACTGGGGTGTTGCTTGCGGCGACCGCCTGCTCCTCGCTGAACAGAAGCACGCTGTTCGTGTTATTCCAGATCATGTACTGGATGTCGCCGCCAGCCGGCATGAAAAGATCCATTGCCATTCCGGTTATGGTGATGGCATCCGAGGCAAGGACGGGCTGGCCGAGACCGGAATCGGAGGTCCGATACGTAATGACGTTTCCCGGACCCGTGTCAAGGACAATTGTGCTGGCATGACACGGAGTGGCGCAGATTGCCATCCCGACCAGAACCAGCAAACAAGATTCCCTCATGCCAGCACCTCCGACATCCCAGTTCATTTTGAAGCGATTCTACCACCGGGCGCACCGATTGCCAAGCAGCGCCCACCGTAGCACGCCAGAGTCCCGGCCCGCTTTCGCACGTTCCGGAACGCAGGAAGGACATTGACGCAGATGCAAAAGTGAGAGTTATCACAAGCGGACTCATCAGGAGTTTACCGGCACCAGGCGCCCACAGCTATCCGTTGGAGTTGATGGCTGCCTTTACGTTTGCTTTACGCCCGCCTGGAAAAGTGGCGTATCTTTTTACAGAACCTTACTTAAAGTGGATGAAAGTTCCTATTGCGCATCGTAGATGAGCATGATAGAGTAGTGGAGTTTTTCAAAACTGAGCCAAGCTGTTGATTAGTTCACCATGCTGGGGGGGGGAAGATGATCCGGCAAAGCCACTCTCATGAGGCTGGTTGTATCTATGTTTACATGCCGAGGTGCATGCGATATTTGTTGGCTGCCTCTTTGCTGCTGCCGGTGACGGCCCTCGCGGCCATCCAGGTACAGCTTACTCCGTCCGTTCCATCGCCGCAATTTGTCGGCACTACCGTGACATGGACTGCCACCGTGACAGATTCAAACTCCGGGTTGCTAACCTACCGCTACGCGGTGACCTTCAGCAATTCTCCGAGGATTGTAAGGGACTACAGCCAGGCGAACACTTTTGACTGGACGGCGAGTGTCTGGGAAGGTATCTACATCATACAGGTCACCGTCCGGAATAACAGCACCCAGGAAACGGCGCAGGCAAGCATGCCGTTCCGCCTGACATCCCGCGTCTCTGGTGCAACGCCGGTGGCCACCGCCGGCGCCAATCCGCTGGTCGCCTTGTTCAGCGCGCCGGCCTGCGCCTCCGGAAGCGCCATGAGAGTTCGATTTCAGCGCGCTGGCGCAGCCACTGCGGACTACACGAACTGGCGGTCCTGCAATCCGCCCTTGAGTATGAATTTCTACGTGGCGGGCATGGAGGCCAATTCCTTTTACTCCCTGACTCCGGAGACCAGCACCAGCGGGGTAGTGACCGCTGGAACGACGATCCGCTTCCAGACCGGCACCCCCAATGTTACTTTTCCGAGCATTACGATACCGGTTCCCGCCACCACGCAGGACAGCTTGACCGACCATGTGCTGCTCACGGACGGCTTGCTCCAGAGCGGCGGGTTTCCCCTGGCCACCGACCTAAACGGCAATGTGATCTGGTATTACGCGGCTTTTGACAATCCTGATCAGAACGGCTCCCTACTGACCAGGGTCGTGCCGGGTGGAAGCATGCTGGTAATTGCGAACGGGCCCAACTCATCCAATTCCGTGACCAACAACCAGGTCCTGCGCGAGATCGACCTGGCCGGCAACACGTTGCGGGAAACCAACGCGACCCGTATCCGGCAACAACTGGTGGCCATGGGCAGAAAGTCCGCTTGTACCATGGGCTCCACCGTTTGCACTTTCGGCGGCTTCCACCACGACGCCATCCGTTTGCCGAACGGCCACACCATGGCGTTTGGCGACGTCGAACAGGTCTTCCCAGCGGGTACGCAGGGATCCAAGGGACCCGTCGACATCGTCGGCGACATCATCGTAGAACTGGACGACAACTTCCAGGTGGTCTGGTCCTGGAGCACCTTCGATCATGACGGCGGTGGCACGCAACTCGACATCAATCGCCCCGCCGTTCTGGGCGAGACCTGCGCGATGAACCAACCGGGCTGTCCGCCGATCTTTCTGGCACCCATTGCCAACGACTGGCTGCATTCCAACAGCCTCCAATACCGCACCACCGACCATAACCTGATCATGTCGCTCCGCCATCAGGACTGGGTGATCAAGATCGATTACCAGGACGGCCGGGGCACCGGCAACATTCTCTGGCGCCTGGGCAATGGGGGGGACTTCTCCATCGTCTCCACCGATCCCTGGCCCTGGTTCTCCCACCAGCATGACGCCGGCTTCGAACTCAACGGCGTTTTTGACGTTTTTGACGACGGCAACACCCGTGTGGCTGATAATCCGGGGGTGACCGAGAACAGCCGTGGGCAGGCGTATAACATTGATGAAACCAACCTGGTGGCGACCCAGATTTTGAACGCCGATCTGGGTGTGTACTCGTTTGCGCTGGGCAGCGCGCAGTTGCTCAGCAACGGCAACTACCACTTCCTGCCGGGCATCAACAATAGCCCATCCGGTATGTTCAGCCAGTCGATTGAAGTGCTGCCCGACGGGACCATCGGGTTCATCGAGCAATCCACCGCCACGGCGTACCGCAGCTTCCGCATGCCGAATCTGTACTCGCCGCCTATAACATAGGCCGATGCGGCCGCGAAGTGTAATAAGCAGAACAGGTACTATGTGGGGTACTATACGGAAGGCTTCCGTCCCACATGTGTTGTATACTCTCTTCACACCAGCTTAAGTGCTAGAGGGAGCCTTTCATGTATCAGACCGTGCCTCACTATTCTTCGAAATCACGCCGGCAGTTTCAACTTGTCATCCGCATGCTGGCTGTTTTCCTGACTTTGGCGCCAGCGGCGCTGGCGGCTCAGTACGCCAACTTTGCCGCGCGCAGAGACACTCAAGTCGCCAGGAAGCCCGTCTCGATTGCCGCCGCCGACCTGAACCGTGACGGCAACATCGACATGGCCGTCGTCAACCAGGGATCCAACAACATAACCATCCTAAAGGGAAATAGTACCGGTTTTTTCCAGGCAGCCGGCGTTGTCACGGCGGGCACCACTCCCCAGCGCGTGACAATCGCCGACCTGAACCGGGATGGGGTTCCGGATCTGGCGGTGACCAATAACGGCTCCGGCAACGTGTCAGTCTTTTTGGGAAATGGCAATCTGACCTTCCAACCGGCGGTCAGCTACAATGCGGGAAGCACGCCGCTGGCCCTCGTAGTGGCCGATGTGAACAACGACGGCAAATTAGATCTGGTGGTCACCAACAACCAGGTAGAAGGCACGGTTTCAGTTCTCCTGGGGAATGGTGACGGGACCTTCCAGTCCCCTATCAACTCCGCATCCGGTGCGGACAATCCGGTATCGATCGCCCTGGGTGATTTCAACGGCGATGGCAAGATGGATGCCGCGGTTGCCGATCGGCTCGCCGGGGATGTCTTCATCCTTTTGGGGAACGGCGACGGCACCTTTCAGCCGCCCACGCTGTTGACGGTGGGCGGCGGCCCGGCTTCCGTGATCGCGGCCGATTTCAATGGCGATGGCAAGCTGGACCTGGCCGTGGCCGGCTCTTTCTTCAATTCCGTATACGTCCTGTTAGGCAACGGCGACGGAACCTTTCAGCCCAAAACGAGCTATACCGCCGACAGTGGCCCCCTCTTCGTAGTAGCGGCCGATTTGAACGGCGACGGCAAGCTGGATCTGGCCGTGGCCAACAACGTAGGGAACGATGTCGCGGTCCTTTTCGGAAACGGCGATGGGACCTTTCAGCCAGCCACCCTGTGGACCACGGGCACCGGCCCAGGCTGTTTAGCAGTGGCTTCTTTTCACTCGGGCAGCCAGGCGGATCTGGCCGTGGCCAACTCTGCCACTTCCACTGTCTCGGTCTTTCTGAACCAGAATGGCACCTTTCAGAATGCTCCCAGCTATGCAGCAGGTGTTACCGGACCGCAGGCGGTAACCAGCGCGGATTTCAATGGCGATGGCAAACTGGATGTGGCCGTGACCGGATCGGCCTCCGGAATCGCCGTGCTGCTGGGCAATGGCGACGGCAGTTTTCAGGCGCCTATACTGGTGCCGTCAAGCTCGGGGCGGGTGTCCCTGGTGGCGGGCGATTTCAATGGCGACCATCTGCCGGACCTGGCTGGCATCGACATGTCCAGCGGTAGAGTAGCGGTCTGGCTAGGGAAGGGCGATGGAACATTCCAGAATCCGGGTACTTACCCGGCCGGAAGCGGCGCGATCTTCGTAATTGCGGCGGATTTCAACAATGATGGCAAGCTCGACCTGGCGGTGGCCAACCAGGCGTCCGGCACGGTTTCCGTCTTACTGGGCAATGGGGATGGAAGTTTCCAGACACCCCGCATGTTTGCCGTGGGTGCGAAGCCCGTGGCTTTAGCCTCCGGCGACTTGCGGGGCAGCGGCACGATTGATTTGATGGTGGCCAATTCCGGCTCCAATAACGTTTCCGTACTACTGGGGAACGGCGATGGCACATTCCAGCCCGCGGTGAATTATGCCGTGGGCGTCGGCCCGTCCTCGCTCGCCATTGGCAGCTTCAACAGCGACACCAGAGCAGATCTAGTGGTAGCCAATGGCGGCGCTCAGACTTTTTCCATTCTGCTCGGCAATGGCGACGGCACTTTTCGCGCGGCCAGCACGATCGGGGGCGAAGCCGCGCCGGTTTCCGTGGCGGTGAGCGACTTCAACGGAGATGGCCGGCAGGACGTGGCGCTGTTAAGCGCGGTGCAAGGTGACGTGGATATCCGGCTGGGGAACGGCAATGGCACCTTCCAACCCTCCACACGCTTCGGGGCCGGTACCAACCCGCTTTCCATGGTAGCCGGCTTCTTCAGCCGGCCGAAGGTTGCCAACCTGGTGGTGGTCAACAACGCCTCTGCCAATATCTCGAGCCTGGTTAACCTCGTCGAGTGAGCATCGCGGCCGCACGCCGCCGGCGCCAGCCGGCATAACTCAGGACGGCCAGTAGCCCGGCACCCATCAGCAGCAGGCTGGCCGGTTCGGGCACCTGCGCCTGGACCCCATTGCTGTGATAGGTGACGTCGTCCATCACGTACAGGCCGTTCGCAGGAGAAAATACGGCCACCTCATCCACCTGGCCGCTATAGCCGGATGCCAAAAAGACCGGGTTGACCACGGGACCATCCGGCGTATCCACCGTGCCTGACGAAACGTCGATGGAAGGGCTCTGAAAGACCAGCGTGCCGTCGTCGTAGAGATTGAAATACACCGTCTCATCCGGCACTCCGGCGAACCAGGCGCCGTCGAAGACTTGCGGGGTCACGAAGAAGAACGGCACTTCTCCATAGGTGCCGTACGCGGTCGTAAACACGCGTACACTACCGGATTCCGGGGTGTACGGATACTGTGGGAAATCGAAATATTCCCAGAGGCCTCCCCAGCTGATGCCACCGTAGCCGTCCGGCACGTACCCCACACACCCGTTTTGGTCGCAGTCACCCTGGCCCGCCAGCGACTCAAACGTGACCACGTCGGCCTGGGCCATCATCGTGAGAGAACCGAGCAGTAGAGCGGCGCAAATGAAGACTTTCATGTTCTCAATCTTAAGTGTCCTGTAGGATTAAAGACAATCGTCGGGGGTACTATACGTTGCGAATCGGGCCTTGGTACCCTTCCCGGCGATCCTTTATTGCAGCAGCGCACTCACCTGCAGGAGCCCGCCCTGCACAAGTTGCGTCCGGGTCACCAGACGGCTAATCGCCAGATTGAGGTCCTGGAGCAGATACGACGGCAGAAGCTGCGTCCCCTCAGATTGGACTGTCTGCCAAAGACTCAGTAGTGTAGCGAAATCCCCCTGCTGGGCGGCGGTCTCTGCCTGAGTCAGAAGATCTTCAATCTGTTGTGCCGCAGAAAGTGACGTAAACCTGCCATTAGCGGCCAGTTGTTTCACGAAATCGAGGATGAGCAGGAACGTGGGAGGGGGGTTGTTGGCGGGATAACTGACGTAGTTTGACGGTCCGGAGACAGCTCCCTGCGCGTTTTGAGCCTTAACCTGGTAGGCGTAATCGTAGCTTGCACTCACATTTGTGTCTGCGTAATAGGTGTTCGTAGTCGTTGCTATTTCCTGGTAGACGACGGGCGCGGCCACCGGGCCGTCAGCCGGCGAGGAAGGAGCGATCCCAGTGTTGGTATCAAACGTCCAGCGATAGATTTGATACTGTGTGGCCCCCCCCCGCAGCGGCGCATTCCAGGAGAGCAGAATAGGACCGCCCTGGCTGCCCTCCAGTTGCAATCCCTGGGGCGGATCCGGCGTGGTCATGTAGGTGGGGCTGCCCGGCCGCCCCAGCATCAAGCCTCCCATGGTGGCGGGAACGCCCTGATAGATCTTCAGCCCCTCGCTATCGTTGGCGCTGCCCAGGAACAAGCCGTAAGGAGTATCCACCATGGTGCGGGCGCCGATATTGAACTCATCCCCGAAACCAGTCTGATCGACCAGCGTAAAGTAATTCCCATCCGCTGTCCACCAAAGGTCGAAGCCCATCTCTGGCGTGACCCACCTTACCGTGGACGGATAAGTCCGGAGCGAAGTAGCAGCGTCGAACGTGCCGATATAAAGCCGGCCGTCGTAAATCCGCATGCGCCACATGTGATCGTTGAGTTGCCAGCCTAGACCGATGCCCAAACCGCTGGTCGCGTTCTTTTGGCCATCGGGCGTATTCCGGGACTCTCCGGACACCAGGTCCCAACTGTCGTCTGGATTGATGCGGAACAGTTCCGCGCCCTGCGCCTGCAAGCTGGCGGTCCGCTGTACGCCGTCGCCCCCTACGTACAGGCATCCTTGAAAAACCTGCATGCTCAGAGCGATGGGGTTGGGGTACCATTGCCGATAGCCGCCGTCCTGCAGCACAGTGGTGTAAGCATACGGCGGCTGGCCGTTGGTCTTGGCTACACTAAAGCCGTTCGTCTCGTCCACGAAGGTCACATACAGAGACCCATTGAAAGAGGCGAACTCATATACTTGTTGGTCCGCCGGCGAGATCTGCTGAAAGGAATTATCGCCTTGCTTCGGGTTGGCCGACTCCACTACCACCCCCATGCCCTTCCACGATCCGGCCACTGCAACTAGCTCATTGTTGAATGTATCGATGCCCCGGAAGCAGGTATTTCCCAGATCGCCCAAGAAACTACCTGCATCCTGCGGAACCGGCGTGAAAGTCACTCCGTCGGTGCTGCGCAACAGCCGCGCGCCGGGTACGCCGGGATGTATCACCGCCGAGGAGCAACCGCCGACGTAAAGTGCCTGCGTGCCATCCGGCTCGGTGAAGGTGTTCATACCCCGGAAACCAATATCGCGGGCCACGTACTTGACCGGATCGGTGCCGGGAATCGGCACATCCTGCGGCGATTGGAAGACGCGGGCCCAGGCCTTGGTAGCAGGGCTCCAGGACCATATCTCGGCCTGCAGCGGTAAATCGTTCGGGTCGGGCGTGCAGGAAATGCTGGGATCCGTGGGCGGATAGACGCCCAGATTTCCCAGCGCTTCGGCCGCAGAGGTTACACACTGTTCGGCCCGGTTCGTCCCCACATACAGCTTGCCCTTAAACCAAGCCATTGACCAGGCCCAGGAATTCTGCCGGTCACCAAACCCTTGCGGAGCGCTAAGTGTGAAATTGCTGCTCTGGAGCGGCGGATATTGACTTTGCGCTTGCAAGCCAGGTATTGCCAGACACAGAATAGCGGCGGCCATGCCCGCCTTTCGCATCGTTACCCTCGGACTCGTTTCAAGCATAAGTATCCAGTGTAAGAAGTAAACAGCAAATCAACCAATCGCACGGGTACTGCAAACTCCTCGGTCGAGCCGGCAGGATCGGACGTGTCAGGCCGGCTGTCTTCACAACTTGTTGACAGCGCTGAATGTGCGGGTAATGGTACGGGATCTTCCGGATGCGTGGCTACTTGCCGCGAATGACCTCGCTGTAGAATCGTCCCGTAGGTGTGATCTGATGGCGCAGCATCGCATACATCGCCGTCCAGACGGACTGCCGAACGGTTGCGTCGGCATTCCCGCGATGTCGCACCTGATCGTAAGGCACATATGACCAGAAATACCGGCTCCAGTAGGGCGAGCAGTAGAGAAGGTGCTTCCAATTGGCGTACTTCACTAGCGCGCCCAGGAACTTCTGGTCTAAGGGCGCCCAGAAACTGTAGGAGTCCCTCGAAAACGCGGTGCGGTTCCGGGCGGCATGCATGTGCCCCAGCTCGCGGTCGCGGACCTTCATCATCCAGGCCTCGCTGATGGCCACCTGCTTGCCGGCCGCGTGTGCCATATCGGCATAAGTAATGGCGTTTTCCAGATAATCCTCGTTGACCGGATAAATATGCAGGTCCAGATAAGTGATCCCGGTCGCCAGGAGGCGTTTGACAAAGGCGCGTCCGTCCGGCTGCCAGGTCCCGATGCCCGCCCCAATAGGAAGGTCCGCGGCGTCCGCCTTGTGCAACTGTTCCAGAAAATCGCGAATGATTCCGGCGTAACCGCCGGGCGTCTTGAAAACGGCCTGGCCGCTGAGAAGGGCCTGTGTGTCCGGCTCCGAGCCGAGATTCAGGAAGTCGGGACGAACCTCTTTGGCAATCGTCACGAAATTCTGCGCTCGGCCCTCGATCCACTGGCGGCTGTGCAACGTATGGTAGTATTCGGACAGCTTAAAGCCCGAATCAGCGGAGTAAGGTCCCGGGAACAGGAGGGAGCTTTCCACAATCATCTTCAGACCGCGGCTGTGGATCTCCTCCGCCAGTTGCCGGTAGAACCTCAGCAGCCGCGGATAATCCTGGGGATCACCGTTAAAATCGTAAAACGGCCGGTAGAGAATCGGGAAACCGATGCACAAGGTGACGCCTTTTACGCCGAGTCCTTGCAAGCGGTCGAGTTCCCGCAGAGTGCTGCGGTAAGCTTGCGGCCGCAGCAGGCTGAGTCCGCGATTGCAGTTGGCGATGAGCAGCTCCGTGCTCCAGACAACCGGAGCTTTCTGGCCGTTCCATTGGGAGCTCACGTCGTGGTCGAAAGCGCTCACTTTCTGATCGAGTGACGCATAGAGTTCCCGGAAATCCGCCGGTACGGCCGCGGATTTGCCGCAAGCCAACGCTCCCGAAAAAAGTAAGATCGCGGCAACGTGTCCGACTCTCATCCTGTAACCGTATCCCGTTGCCTTGGTGAGTTGCAAGGAAGGCGGGGGCGGAACTGTAATGCTGCGAACGGTGCCGAAAGGCTTACTGGCTTTTGCGTTCCTCGGCCTCAATGAGGGCCACGAAGACATCTTCCATGGAGGCCGGGATGGGTTCCAGGCGGTGGATAGGGATGTCATTGTGCTGCAGGGCCTGACGGATGACCGGCATCGCCTGAGCCGGGTCGCGCACAGTGACGTGCAGGCCGCCACCGAACACAGCTACGTCGGTGACTTCAGGCCGGCCCTCGAGCGCGCGCATGGTTTCGAGCGGAGCGGGCGTATCCAGTTGCAGAATCTGGTAGGCCCTCAAATCCTGTTTCAGGGAAGCGGGCACCCCAAGCGCAATCAGCTTGCCGTGATACATGAGGCCCAAGCGATGGCAGTACTCGGCTTCGTCCATGTAATGGGTTGTGACAAAAATCGTGCGCCCGGCCTCGGACAGTTGGTAGATGAGGTCCCAAAAGCTGCGGCGGGCGATGGGATCCACGCCCGAAGTGGGCTCGTCCAAAAACAAAATCGGGGGTTCATGTACGATAGCGCACCCCAGCGCCAGCCGCTGCTTCCAGCCTCCGGAGAGCAGGCGCGTCAGGCTCTGGCGCCTTTCCCGCAGCCCGGACATGCCCAGCACGTAGTCCTTGCGCTCCGCGCGCAGATGCTTGGGCACGCCATAAATGCCGCTGAAAAAATCGATATTTTCTTCCACGCTCAAATCGTCGTAGAGCGAAAACTTCTGCGACATGTAGCCGATTTGCGTGCGAATGGTCTCCGGGTCTTTGGTCACATCGTAGTCCGCCACGAACGCCTTGCCGGAACTGGGCTGCAACAATCCGCACAACACCCGGATGACCGTGGATTTGCCGGCCCCGTTGGGTCCCAGGAAGCCGAAAATCTCGCCCTTCCGCACCTGGAACGAGACCCGGTCGACAGCCACAAATCCGCCGAATTTCTTGACCAGATCCTGGACTTCCATGGCCCAGGCGCCGTTGGCGCCGCTCATGCGGCCCGCTCCGCCTGGCGGATCAGGGCGATGAACACGTCCTCGAGCGACGGCAGAATGGGGCGGAAAACAGCCGGTCCCAGGCGCTTTTCGTCGAGCTTTTTGGTCAGGGCTTCCGGAGAGGTGTCGGCAGGCTCCAGGAACAGGTGTAGGGCGGCGCCGGAAGGCTCCGCGCTCACCACACCGGCGCAGGATTGCAACAGTTCCCGCGCGGCGCGCAGGTTGGCCGCCTCCAGTTCGTAGCAGTTGGCCTGCATCTGCCGGCGCAGGTTCTCCGGCGCATCGCAATGGATCAGCCGACCGCGGTCCATCAGGCCCACGCGATTGCAGCGTTCGGCTTCGTCCAGGTAAGCCGTAGTCACGAAAACCGTGATGCCGTCCTTCACCAGTTGGTACAGAATGGCCCAGAAATCCCGGCGCGAAACCGGGTCTACACCGTTGGTAGGCTCATCCAAAAACAGGATTTCCGGACGATGCAGCAACGTACACATCAAGCCGAGCTTTTGTTTCATGCCGCCGGAAAGCTTGCCGGCTTGGCGCTGGCGGAAAGGCTCCATGCGGGTCATGTGCAGCAGTTCCGGCAAGAGGCGCGCGCGCTGGTCGCGGGAGATCCCGAACAGGTCGGCGTAGAACTGCATGTTCTCGTCCACGCTCAGGTCGTGATACAGCCCGAAGCGCTGGGCCATGTAACCGATGCGGTCCTTGACGGCCTCGGTGGCGCGGGTCACATCCTGGCCGGCCACCCAGGCTTCGCCTTCGCTGGGGTCCAGCAAACCGCATAGCAGGCGCAGCGTGGTGGTTTTGCCGGCTCCATCCGGGCCCACCAGGCCAAAGATCTCCCCGCGCGCCACTTCGAGGTTCAGGTGGTCCACGGCGGTCAAGGCGTCGAAACGCCGGGTGAGATTGCGGGTGCGGATAATGCCTTCCATCAATTCCTCCGGGTTCCGGCGTCCGCCGGCTGTTCTATGGCCGTATGGATGCCCACAGGTGCGCGCAATCCGCCGCTGATAAATGCGATCAGACGATTGAGCGTCAGCTCCGCGCCGGACTCGCGCAGGGGGCTGTCGGCCACCTCCCAGTCGCGCGCGCCGCGCAGCGCTTGGGTGACGGCGCCGAATGCGAAATGAATGCGCCAGTACAACTCCTCCGGCGGTAGCTCCGGCAAGGCCCGTTGCAGCGCTACTCCAAAACGCTCCAGCAAAGGCCGGAAATGGCTGGCCAGGATCCGCGGCATGATATCGCCTTCCGCATACAGCCGGCCGATCATCTGCCGGAACAATGGGCCGCCGCGGGCAGGGTCGCGGGCCACCCGGAACGCTGGCGCGGCAAAAGCTTCAATTACCTTCTCCAGGGCCAGGGGGCGGCCGCCGGCCTCCCGCTCGAACCGTTCCAGCAATTCCAGGCGCTCCCGGTTGGCCGGTTCGGCGCGGCGAAGCACGATGGCTTCCAGCAGCGCCTCTTTAGAGTGGAAATGGTAGTGCACCGCCGCCAGGTTAACACCCGCTTCCGAAATGATGGTGCGTAAAGAGGTTCCGGCGTACCCCTGCGCGGCAAACAGCCGCTCGGCGGTATCGAGGATGCGTTCTTTAGTGTCAGCCATGCGTGCTTAAATCAAACGAATGATTTAATCATTATACGCCGCCTGCGCTGGAGGGCGCATCTGCCGAGTGCGGAGTAGGGGGGCGGTTCGGCCTTGTCTTAGTACTTCCGCCCGGCAGCGCCCGAGCATGCCGGTGACTGCGGAGATCCACTTCGTCCCACGTCCAAAGGGCGGCGACGCCGCGCCATTCATCAATTGTCTTCTTTTCTACTAATGGCGCACGCGGTGTGAAGGCTGGTCCTAGTACCGGTGCCCGCGCGGAGGAGCTTCATCCGCCTGAATCTCATGGTAAAGTTTAGCCCTAGGGCAAGAGGGATTCGAGGAGGGACCTATTGATGCGATTCGTGCGTATACATTCATTGCCACTTCTTAAGTATGTGGCAGCAAGTCTAACACTTGGTTTTTGTGTAACTGCTCTTGCGGTGGGCGCCAGTAGTCCTCCTCCTGTAAGCTTCAACGCGCGCGTCGATTCGTCGGCCGGCGGCGCTCCATTCTTCATGGCAGCCGGCGCTTTCGGCCCATCCGGGACGCTCGGATTCGCCCTGAGCGCGCCGCAGGCAAACCAGGTGTTGGTCATGGGTCCTCAATCCGGTGGACGGTATATCACGGTAGCTACTCTTACCGCTGGCACGAACCCGCAAGGCATCGCGGTGGGGGACCTGAACCATGACGGGCATCCGGACATTGTGGTGGCCAATAACGGTTCGCAAAATGTGTCAGTCTTCTTAGGCACGGGCAAGTTCGGCTTCCAGGCAGGCGTCACGTATGCCGCCGGAAGCCTGCCGAAAGGGGTAGCCCTGGGAGATGTGAACGGCGATGGCATCCTCGATATCGTAGTAACCAACGACGCTCCGGTGGGCGGCCTCACTGTCCTTTTGGGCAACGGCAACGGCACCTTCAAAGCACCTACTACATTCTCCGACGGCAGCAGTCCGAGCGCCGTCGTGCTGGGAAACTTCAGCAGTTCGACGACGTTGGATGCCATCACCGTAAACCAGTACGCCTCGGCCGTGTTCTTCCTCAAGGGAAACGGAGATGGGACTTTTCAAACGCCCGTCATGATTTCGACCGGAGGAGGTCCCATCGCCGTGGCCGCCGCGGATCTCAATCACGACGGCAATCTGGACCTGGCGATCGCCAATTATACTCTCAACAACATTCAGGTTGTGCTGGGCAATGGAGATGGCAGTTTCCAGCCGGCGATGAGTTACGCAGTGGGCACGGCGCCGAAGTCGATCGCCGTGGGGGACTTGAATAACGATGGCCAGCCTGACTTGGCCGTGGCAGATTCGGGCAGCAATGATGTGTTCGTCCTGCCCGGCAACGGCGACGGCACATTTGGCGCGGGTACCGCTTATCCCGCCGGCCAACAGCCCGTGGCGGTGTTGATGGCGCCCGTCACCAAATACAATTGCGTGTTGTTCGCCAACGCTGGTTCCGGCACTCTCTCTCTGTTGGTGAACAATGGCAACGGCACGTTCCAGTCGGCGGTGGAGACTGCGACCAACCCCATGCCACTGGGCATAGCCACCACCGATTTCAACAACGATGGACTCCTGGATATGGTTGTCACCAGTCCGAATTCCAACAGCGTCTCGATCTACCTCGGCCAAGGCGCGGGGCGATTCGGACCTCCGCGGACCTATACTTCCTCCAATAATCCGACCGGCGTGGCCGCCGTGGACCTCAACAACGACGGCAAGCCGGATTTGGCTGTCCTCAACTCTTACTCGAACACGGTCAAGGTCTGGAAGGGCAATGGCGACGGCACCCTCACATACGTGAATACGTACGTGGTGTGCAGCGGCCCGCAATATGTCACAGCCGGCGATTTCAACAACGACCACAATCCGGATCTGGCTGTCGCTTGCACCAACTCCGGCACCATCGACGTCCTGTTGGGCAACGGCGACGGGACCTTCCAGCCGCCAACCGGCGCGGTGGTGGGAAGTCAGCCTGTCTCTCTCGCGGTGGGCGATTTCAATCTGGACGGCAAGCTCGATCTGGCAGTGGCTAACATGGGCTCGAATAATATCTCTGTGCTGATGGGCAACGGCGACGGCACTTTTCAGGCGGCTGTGAACTACACCGTGGGCGCGGGTCCCTCATCAGTGGCGGCGGGCGATTTCAACGGGGACGGCTTCCTGGATCTGGTCGCGTCCAGCAGCGGACACACCTTCTCCGTGCTGATGAATGCCGGCGCGGGTGTGTTCAGCGCAGCAGCCAACCTGCCGGAGCTGTCTACCACCTATGCCGCGGTGGATGACTTCAATGGCGACGGAAAGGCCGATATCGTCCTGCTCACGCCCGTGACCAACGGCGTTGTGGTGCGCCTGGGCAATGGCGACGGCACCTTCGGCGGCTCGCTGCGGTTCGGCGCCAACACTACGCCCTCTGCACTGGCGGTCGGCCCGATTTATTCGGGCGCCAAGCCCGGCATACTGGTGCTGAACTACGTCGCCGGCTCGGTCTCCACTCTGGCCAACCGCACTCCGTAGTGCGTTTGGCCCCGACCTTCTTACGGAGTTCGTCAAGGACGGACGGCCTATTCGGAGAGCAGCCACGCTCTTTACGCATGTTGCGCTAACCCAACACAATAAACGTAATACGTATCGTCAAGCACCTCCGTAGGAAGTGTTTCAGTTCAAGACTGTTACCTGTCTTCGTTAGTGGTCTAATCCATCACTCAGATGGTTACGGAGGCGGTGAACTGTGCTGAATATTCCCTAGAAGCGAGAAAAGACAACTTAAGTTTTCACAATGACACTTGACCCTCATCTAAGCGGACGGCAGAATGGCGATATGGGGTCGAGATGGCGAAGCTGCTGATGACCGTCTGGCCGATAGAGACACATATCAGCGGCTTCATTCCGGTAGCGCGTGTTCTACGCGACCGCGGCCACCGGGTGGCGTTCTATTCGGGAAACGAGTTGCAGCCGGAATTGGAGCGCGAGGGGTTCCGGGTGTTTCCTTTCCGGGACCTGGACCACCGCTTCAGCCGATGCAATCCGGGCACGGCCGTCACACGGAAGATGGGACCCCGCGCGCGGGTGCGTGTATGGCAGAACTTTCTGCTGGGCAGCGTTCCGGGACAGCTTCAGGACCTGGAACGGATCGGCGCGGAATGGCAGCCCGATGGGATAGTATGCGACATGACCATGTGGGGCCCCATTCTTGTGCTGCACGAAGCGATGCAACTGCCGGTCGCCGTGCTGGCACACACGGCGTACTGCATCATTCCCGGGCGGGAGAATCCGGCGCCCGGAATCCCGCTGCCGCTGCCGCGCAGCCGGCGCATGCGGCTGGCTGAACGCGCTCTCTCCTGGGGCCTGGACCGTATCGCCGCCGGCGTGCCGCGGGAGGCCAATCGCATTCGGCGGCAGTATGGGCTGCCGGCGCTTTCCGGTACGGTCGTGGATTTCACCGGGCGGATGCCTTTGTACCTGGTGCCCAGCGCGCCGGAGTTCGACTACGAGCGCTGCGACTTGCCCGGTTGTGTGCACTATATCGGCCCGTGTGTTGCTGAGGATGAGATGACACCGGCGCCGGTGCGGACCATGCGCCTCGACGCCGGCCGCCCACGCGTGCTGGCAGTGGATGAGGCTCATGGCGACGATTCGCAGTTGCTGCGAATCGCCGCGCGGGCCTTCGCCGGCAGCGCCGTAGAACTCACTCTGCTGGCCCGCCAAGGGCGCGATCTTGCGACACTCGAACTCGCTGTAACTGCGCCCAATGTGCACGTGGAGTCCTGCCTGCCGCTTCGGCAAGCGCTGCCTGCGGCCGACGTGGTGGTGGCAGACGGCCACTCCGAAACAGTCCTGGCGGCGCTCAGCCACGGCGTCCCGCTTGTCGTAGTGCCGCACATGCTGGAACAGCCCCAGGTAGCCTGGCGGGTGACTGCCAGCGGCACGGGCATCCGGCTGCCTGCGCGCCGTTCGACGCCGCAGCGCCTACGGGAAGCCGTCGAGCGCGTCATCGCCTCGGAGTGGTACACGCGCAACGCCCAGCGCATGGGCGCCGCACTGGCACGCCAGGGCGGCGCCGCGCGCGCCGCCGGCTGGATCGAAACCATGCTCGGCCCGAATGCCCGCCTCTCTTGCGATGCAGCAGCGGGCCGCGGGTTGAGCCACTCAAGTGTTACAACTCACTAATTTACTTTCCTTTCTAACTTGGAAAGAACAGAAAGCAAACACATTTTTCTGAAAACATCCCGGCAGCGGCTGTACTAGTACCGCCATTCGCCACCGGCTGGCCTTTTTCCTTGAATGCTCTCTGGACAGTCCAGTAGAATACGTCCATGCGACTCCACAACTTATCGCGCCTTTCATGCGCGTTGATGCTGTCGGCCGCCGGGCACCTGGTGTTGGCCGCACCGCCTGTTCTTAACAGCAGGGATACCGACGCAGCCACCCGGAACAAAGCGGCTATTCGTTATGCGCAATTGCCCATCGCCTTTGAATTGAATCGGGGTCAGAGCAATCCCCAAGTCAAGGCTTTGGCCCGTGGCGCCGGCTACGGACTATTTCTAACAGCCGATGAGTCTGTCCTGGTGCTGGCCCGCGGCCTAACAAATACCTCCGTCGTGCGCACGAAACTGTTGGGCGCCAACACGTCCGCACAGGTGCTCCCCATCGGACGCCTGCCAGGCAGCGTGAATTCGTTCATTGGCCGCGACAAGGCTAAGTGGCAGACCGATGTTCCCACTTTTGCCAAAATGAAATACCAGAGCATCTATCCCGGCGTGGACTTGATCTACTACGGCAATCAGGGGCAACTGGAATACGATTTCGTAGTCAGCCCCGGCGCCGATCCTCACGCCATTCGCTTCGCCGTCAAGGGAGCCAAGATCCACATCGACGGGCAGGGCGACCTGGTGATGCGCACGCCTCTGGGTGAAGTAGTGCATCATAAGCCGGTCATCTATCAGGAAATCGATGGCGTGCGTCACTCGGTGGACGGCCACTTTGTCAGGCACGCCAATCAGGTAAGCTTTCAACTGGCATCTTATGACCGCCGGCATAATCTGGTGATCGATCCGTCCCTGGTCTTCTCGACTTATCTGGGCGGCAGTGTCGCGGATGAGGCCCGCGCCGTGATTGTGGACGCAGAGGGTAACACGCTCATCGGCGGGTATACCAGTTCGCTGAATTTTCCGGTACAGGAGTGCGCCGTTCCGCCCGTCGAGCCGTGCGCCGCGAATCCTCCTCCGTATGGCACATATCAAGGCGGCGGCACGGATGCCTTCTTCACCGTGATTTTCTTCCAGCCGCTGAATCTGGGCGGCCCGCTCGGCAGCGAATTGTTCATCTCCACCTATTACGGCGGCAGCGGCAACGACAGCCTGAACGCTTTCACGATTCTCCAGAACGCGTTTGTCCCGACCATCTTTGCGGTAGGCACCACCACGTCTACGGACATTCCGCTCACGAATCCCCTGCAAGCTACGCTGGGTGGGGGATCCGATGCTTTTGTCGCGGTTTTGAATTTCCCGAACGTGGTGACATTTGCCACTTACCTGGGCGGCAGCGGCAACGATAGTGGAAACACTATCGCTCTGGACGGCTTGGGCAACATCGTCGTGGGCGGCTCCACTACCTCTACGGACTTTCCCACGGTGAACGCCATGCAGCCAACTAACGCAGGCGGGATGGACGGCTTTGTGACTTCGATCAACAACGTCTACAATGCCTACGTTTATTCCACTTACCTCGGCGGCGCTGGCGCCGATTCAGTGAACTCCATTGCGGAGAACCAGTTCACCGATGTGGCGTATATTGTTGGCCAAACCACCTCGGCCGGCTTCGCGGCGGCCCACCAGGCTACGGGCGCGACCGGGTCGGTTTACAAAGCGTTCCTGATGGCCCTGAGCTCCGACGGCCAGACGACGCCCATCGCACCGCTGATCTTCGGCGGTAATGGCGCCGCCTACGCCAAGGCTACGGCCTTGGACCCGGCCGGAAATATCTGGATCACCGGCTATACGAATTCCACCAACCTCCCCACCCTGCACCCTGTGCAGGCGGCCAATGGCGGCGGCGCGGACGCATTCTTGATGGAATTCGACCCCACCGGCAACCTCCAGTTCTCGACGTACTACGGCGGCAGCGGCAGTGATGAATCGCTGGCCATCACGATCATACCTTCCAATAAGCCGCACTCCACCTGCACGACGAGCCTGGCCTGTCTGTTCATCGCCGGCACCACGAACTCCACGAACTTCCCCGTGGTGACCCCCCTGGAAGGGGCCCGGGGCGGCTATGACGGTTTCGTGACCGAGTTCCTGGTGAACACTGGCGCTCCTCCCAGGGTTGGTTATTCCACTTATCTGGGCGCCGGGGGCGACGACACGATTACTTCCGTGTCAGCCAGCCTCCAGGGAGACGCCACGGTGGTCGGTTATACCAACTCGCCCAAGTTCCCGGTTACTACCGGCGTCGTGCAGCCGCAAAATGCCGGCGGTATCGATAGCTTTGCCACGAAAATCAGGACTAAGTAAGAACGCGGAAAACACCGCTTAATTGGGGCGCGGCTCAGTACATTCACCGTGTTACTGAGCTGCGACTGTGAGGAAGCAGATTTTGCCGGGCGGGCTTGTCACTCAGCGGGCCCGCCGGGCGATCAATTGGTCATTGTGATGGAAAGCGAGGAATAAGCATGATTCGGAAGATCGGCGGCAGAATAGTGATCTTAGGTGGCAGCGGGAGCCTCGCGGCGGTCGCGCTGCTGCTTCTCATCCGGGGCGCTTCGGCGCAGAGCCAGTATCCCCCACTGTTTCGCAACAATTGGACACAGACCGCGCCGCAAGGCTTTGGGGACCGGCAGAATAGCTGGCCTTGGTCGATGGCTTGGTTCCAAGGGAAGCTTTTTGTAGGAACGGTGCGTTCGGAGCAGTGTGTCACGGATTGGGGCGCGCATGTGTTGCAGCCTGCTTATCCTTATCCGCCAACAGATCCGGATCTGTCTTGCACGCCGGACCCCAACGACCTGCCTTTACAAGCGGAAATCTGGTCCTGGGACCCCTCTACCAACGCCTGGACGCGGGTGTTTCAGTCACCCAACAACCTTGTAATCCCGGGCACGAACCCGGTCAAGTACACGGCCCCCGATATTGGCTTCCGCAGCATGCTGGTCTACACCGAGGCCGACGGCACGCAGGCTCTCTACGTGGGCGGCTGCTCGTCGAAAGAGATCCATCCAACCTTGCCCGGCGGGCGGCTACTGCGCACCACCGATGGGGTGAATTTCACGTCGGTTCCGCAGGATTCCGGTACCTTCCTGGGTGATTTGAGCAATGCTTGTTTCCGCGGCATGGTGGTCTACAATCCCCAGAACCCCAGCAATCCCCCGCCGGGTTCGCCCCTCTTCATCATGGCCGTGGATTGGAAGGGCGAAGGCACGGTGCTGCAAGCGTCCAATCCCAGCGCCGGCGACAACGCCTTCATGCAGGTTTCCAATCCGGCCACTCCGGCCTATGAACTGGGTGTCTTTAACAATCTCTTATATGTCACATTCGTCGGCAGCCAAAGCGGCTTTGATGTGGACTATACCAATGCTTCCGGTCCGCTGCCCTACACTTACACGCCGGTCATTCTGAATGGCGGCTACCGGAATCCCTTCCCCAACCCGATCGCTCTCAGCATGCAAGTGTTCAATGGCAGTCTGTACGTGGGCGGCGACGGCGTGCGGCGCGGCGTCGCCGTCCAGAATCAAGGCGCAGAGTTGTTCCGCATTAATCCGGACAACAGTTGGGACCTGATCGCCGGCATATCCCGCAGCACGCCGAACGGTTACAAGTCGTCGCAAAGCGGGCTGGGTCCTGGCTTGGGCTGGATTCTGAACGACCACATGTGGCGCATGGACATCTACGACGGCCGCCTCTACGTGGGGACTTTCGACGACTCCACCACTCTGCGCCTGAATCCCACGTACGCTAGCGCAGTGGCCCCGGAACTGGGCTTCGACCTGTGGTGGACGTCGGACGGTTCGTACTACTCGCTGATCGACCAGAACGGCTTCGAAGACCAGTTCAGTTTTGGCGTGCGCTCGCTGCAGCACACCCCCTACGGCGAATTTCTTGGGGCCGCCAACCCGTACTATGGCTTGAAGGTGTACATGGGCATTCCCACAGGCATGGGGCCGGCCGGAAAGCGCCGCGCGGACCTGGTGGCGCCCCCCGAGCGCCTGCAAGTGGAAACCGCCGGCACGTCCAACCTGCTGGTCTGGGATCCGCCGACCAGTGGCGCCAGCAAGTACCACGTCTTCCGCTGGACCTTTAATCCGAATAATCCTCTGGGCACCCCTTCAACCTATGAAGAGGTCGGGACCACCACCCATCCGTATTACGCGGATAACAGCACCAACAGCACCTTGGAATACGCCTATCAGATCAAGGCGGAGGACCTGCACGGGAATCTCTCCAGCGCCTCCAACTACGTGCGGACGCCAGCGGCCGCTCCGCCCGCCACATTCGCCAGCGTTGCGAGTTATATGCGAACACTGGAGGACCGCGGTCAGTTCATTTCTCCGGACGCCCGGCTGCAAGTCAAGAGTTCGCTGGCGCAGGCTCAGGCGGGTGTATCCACGGGCGACCTCCGCCGGCTGCACACCTTGTGGCAGACGGTGAAAAACAGTAAGAGCCAGATTGTGTTGGCTAACTACGCGCGCAGCGATCTGGAGATCATGATCAGCCGGTTGCTCAAGCGCGCGGAACTGGTGCAGGCCGGCCTGTTGCCGGCGGGGGTTCTAGGAGAATGATGGCCCCATCTATTTTTTGAAACGGAGACCCAACCGATGAGCAAATCGAAAATCATTACCCGGCTTGTGCTATGCGGAACGCTGCTATGCGCTTTCCACGCGTTGGCGCAGACGCAGCCGCCTATCACCGCGCCCGGCCAGCCCGTCGCCGGCCCGGGCGGCAGCACCTATCCGCATGCGGGAGTCACTACCAACGGCCCCTATTGGGCGAACAACCGCACAACCAACAACAACCTGCAGTATTACATTTTCGAGCCCAACACGCCCACCCCGGCGCAAGCGCCCGTGATCTTGTTCCTGCACGGGTACGGCGCGCTGTTGCCCGCTAACTATCAGGCTTGGATCAACCACATGTGCAAGAAAGGCTACATCGTTGTGTGGGTGAAGTTCCAGGCCACTCCCTCTTCGCCCTTTTCCGGTTATCCGGCTAATGCCCAGGCGGCCTGGACCGACGCCCTGTACCGGCTCCAGAACTACTGGTGGGAGCATCACGTCCAACCACAGAAAAACGCCCAAGGCGTTCTCGAAACAGTCATCGTGGGCCACTCTTTCGGCGGCTGGATCGCCGCCTCCCTCGCTGGCTCCCAGCCCACCGCGGTCCCGCATTTTCCGCCTCCGCTGGGCTTGGTCATGATCGAGCCGGCCAGCCTAAGCCTGCTGCCGGCGATTAATTACGCCGGCATTCCGTCCACCATCAAGATGCTGTTCGTCTCCGGAGACCAGGACAATGTGGCCTGCTCCAAGGAC
>Ga0335078_10001416_pt1 | contig 36278 bp, 33 predicted proteins | sample Lox_Sample_32_FD_206711 | JGI IMG/M metagenome (GOLD analysis project Ga0335078, IMG submission 206711) | Soil microbial communities from Loxahatchee National Wildlife Refuge, Florida, United States - Lox_Sample_3.2 | ecosystem: Environmental > Terrestrial > Soil > Wetlands | place: USA...
CCAGCCCCAGAGCGTGATAGCGTTTGTAAAAGGCGTCCAAAGCCGGCATTTCCTTCCGACATGGCGGACACCAGGTCGCCCAGACATTCACGATCGTCACCTTGCCCCGCTCGGCCGCAAGATCGAATGTATGGCCGCTCAGTTCTTCGACTACGAGCGCCGGTTCCGCTTGTCCAACGCTGGTAGCGCAGAGCAGGTCGGAAGGCTTCATTAATGTTGCGAGTACCAACGGCAACGCGATGAGGAGAAGTCTCGATGTTGATGTCATTCTCTATATCCTCAGAAATCATAACTGAAGATCGTCTTGATTAAGTAAGGAGTGGTTAACTGGTTTCCGTTTACAAACTGGAAGATGGGGAACTCAATGTCGGCATACCAGCGAAAATTCCGGAAGCCGATCTCACCACCCGGGGCGAGCAGCATGCGGTCATAACCGCTGTTGGGAGTGTCTGCCTCCGAACCCAGATCGTGCGTGCGAACTGAACCGAGTATCGATAGAAACGGAGAAAGTTCCACAATCGGTCCGACGTTGCCAAAGTTGTAGAAGGCACCGAGCGCACCGTTAAACTCTTTCCCGGGAGTGTAGTTGCCCGTTGTGCTGAACGGATATTCGTACGCCGCCTGTATGTACCAGTTAAACGGGCGATCGCGGAACGTAAGGCCAACATTTCCAATCCGGTTGGGCAGATTTCCAATCTTGTAGGCACCCAGCAAGAGATCGGTGCTCCCGGTTCCGATCGAGGTGTCGCGATCAAAATCGTTGTATGTGTGGTCGCCGGTTGGAAGCTTGAATCCAGCGAGCAAACCAAGCGACATGTCCTCTGACAAGCCCGTGTACATGCCCCAAATTCGCACGTCGCCAAAATTGGCATGGTTGTACTGGTTGATGTCGTTGCCGTCGCCCTGGGTTCGGAACGTTCTGATCGTGTAGGGGACGGTCACCATCAATCCCCAGTCGCGATTGAACATGTATTGGGCACCTGCGGTCAAAAAGTGGGTCTTGATCTGCTTGTCATCATTGTTGTTGCCGGAGGACGGTCCGGTGGCGTGCCAATTGATGTACTGGTTCATGAAGTCATACTCCAACCACACCGTGCCGCCGGCGCCGTTCGGTATAAGCGATGGAGTGCCCACGTCGAAGACGCTGCATCCACAGGCGCAGGCCCAGCTCAAACTTGGGGTCAGAGTTAAAAGCAGTCCCGCCAAGAGCGACAGCCGTCCGATCGTGCGCCAGAAACTGGACGCGCCCCAACGTTGTCGCCACGAAAACCGGATCGGCCGAATGGGCCTCATAAATTTCTCCCCGCGGCACTGCCGCACAGAAAGGCATCGACTCCCCGCTGCTGGAGCAGCGTCCGGAGTCAAAGGAACAAATTTGTTGATGCGGAGGGGTCTTAGGCGAAACGCTTTGGCGGCGGAGTGTCAGGAGAAAGGTCGCGTTCCAATATTCTCGCAGAAGGTTTGAACGTGATCGAACCTGAAAAGAGCAGAACGAACGGCAATGCATAGTCTGCCGAACGAGCGAAAACAATCGTCGACGGACAGGTAAAGGACTGAACCGGTTGGCAGATATTGAGTGTGAATTCCGGCTGGCTTGTACCCGCGACAACGACAACTCCAGTTGTTAGCGGCGCGCCGCTCAGCACCAGCATGAGAGCCACTATCGAACTGAGTATTCTGAGCTCCGCCTTTGAAAACACCCGCTCCATCGCAACGCCCTCAGAAGAGCCCTTTTCCCCGTTCGAGGTCCGCCGGCCTGATGTTCACGGTTTGTCTGACAATCCGCGTGGGCAGTTTTACGGGGACGCACGACGCCAAACCCGCTTCAATCGTCTCCAAGCGGTAGTGGTTGCGGCAGTATTTGCAGACCAAATCTCCATCCGAGCTGACGTAGCCCTTGTGATAGAGGTAGCACCGCTGGCAGGCATCGAAGGCGGCTTTCGTTTGCCCGGTGGAGTCGCGCGCGAGAAGGAAGCGGATTCGTTCGCCCGCACGATCACGGTACACGAAGAAGCGTACCTCTCCAGGCCGCAGGTTGTTGATCCCGATACTTATCTGCGGATTCGCGGTGACCTGGGTGAATCGAGGAGCCCTCGCCATCCCAAGCAGGAGGACCGCGGCCGCAGCGAGAATAGCGCCCGAGGCCGGGAGAGCCATCCAGGGACGAAACTTTCGCGTCGAACGATTCACGGTTTCATTTCCTACGCCACTTCAAAACCGGCGTCAACGAGAGCTTCGAGGGGAGGTTTCCAATTGCACGAAAACACATTCCCGTTCATTTGCGAAATTCCGACGCGTGAGACTCGTCCAGCGAGGCTTGCTTGACGGGCCAGACCGAAGGCGGCACACTCGATATGGTCCGATAAGAATCGGTGCCCAATGTAGTATGCGGTCAGGGTATCAGATAGGTCGGTGGCGATGGACGCGCGGCGCGGCTGCGTTTCTAGCAGTCGTCCTTTTGCTCGCGCAGACAGCGGGCGCCGCGCATTTCCATCCTTTTCCGTCGGCCGAGAAATATGCGACTCCCGCCGCCGTCAGCCTCGACAACGGCCTGTGCGCGCTCTGTTTAGTTCGTTTCCATAGTCCGATAGCGTTCGTCATCGCGCCGCATCCAGCGGTGCCGTCGCCTGAGCGATGGAGCCCGCGTCGCGCAGCTCGGGTAGCGCCGTGTTCCGTCCGCAGTTCGCATCTGTTCGGCCGGGCTCCGCCCGCGTCGGTCTGACTCTCCTCGATTCCCAAAGCTGAGTAATCGCGTGCGGTCTTTTGGCCGTGCGCAGCGCCGCGCGCGCGATCGCGGCGGCGCGATGTTTCGCTCTTGGAGGAGTGTGAGATGCGACGTTTGCATATTCTTGTATCCGGACTGGCAAGCCTCCTGTTCCTGGTGCCGCTTGCCGCCAGTGCGCGGGCGGCCAAGGCGCTATCGGAGACGACTGCCCGGCAGGCAATAACCGGGACGGTCACCGACGCGCTCGGGCGTCCGGTTCAGGGCGCGACGGTCGAACTTCAGAACAGCGCGGGCAAGACGGTCGCGAAAGCGCAGAGCGACGCGGCGGGCCGTTTCACTTTCCCCGGCATAGCGCCCGGCGTGTATGCGGTAACGGCAAGCAAGGAGACCTTCAAAATCGCTACCGCGATCGTTAGCGTGAGCGCAAAGGGGTCTAAACCCTTGACGCTCGCGCTGCAATCGGAAGCGGCGCATCAGCATGGCGGTGGTGGCGCAGCGCCTCAACAGGGCCCGCAACGAGCTGTCGCCGGAGACCGGCGGCAGCGTCTATCGTTTCAGCCAGCAGGCGATACAGGATTTACCCCAGGGCTCGAACACGGGTCTGAATGACGTGCTGCTTTCAGGCGCCCGGCGTGGTGCAGGATTCATACGGCCAGCTTCACGTGCGCGGCGACCATGCCAACCTTCAATACCGCATTAATGGCGTCCAGTTGCCGGAGGGGATAACAGGATTCGGGCAGGTGTTGAGTCCCCGCTTCGCGCAAAATATCAGCCTGCTGACCGGCGCCCTGCCGGCGGAGTTCGGGCTCCGAACGGCAGGCGTGGTTGACATCAAGACCAAGGACGGATTGCTCGATAACGGTGGCGACGTCGAGTTTTACGGCGGACAGCGCTCGACCATCCAGCCGAGCTTCGAGTACGGCGGTTCAGTTGGCAAGCTGAGCTACTTCGTGACTGGCCAGTACCTCAGCACGACCCGCGGGGTCGAACCGCCGACGCCGGGCCCTTCGCCGATTCACGATCAATCCTATCAGGGACAGGCGTTCGGTTATTTTTCTTATTTTCTGAACTCGACCACGCGCCTCAGCCTCATTACCGGATCGGATGCAAACCATTTCCAGATCCCGGCGAATCCGGACCAGCCGCAGGTCTTTACGCTCTCGGGCGTTCCGGCTTATCCGTCGGCGGGTGTCGATGAAAACCAGTTTGAGCAAAACTATTTCGGAGTATTCGCTCTTCAGGGGACGATCGGCTCCAAGTTCGATTATCAGATCGCTCCGTTCAGCCGCTATTCGACGGTTTCGTTCTACCCGGATTTCGACGGCGACCTGATTTACGACGGTGCCGCTTCCAGGGTGTTCCGCAGCGATTGGGGAAACGGCTTCCAGGTCGATACGACCTACCGGGCGTTCGCGACCCATACGTTTCGCCTCGGCGGATACTTCGACGCGGAGCGCGCGGAGATCGACAACCACGAGGCGACCTTTCCGATAAACCAGACGACGGGGATTCCTTCGACGGTTCCGGTTTCGATTACCGACAACAGAGCCCTCCAGACCTGGATCTATAGTCTCTACGCGCAGGATGAATGGAAGCCAATTGAGAAGCTGACCATAAATTACGGCGTGCGATTCGATCTCTACGACGGTCTGACTCGAGCCGACCAGGCCAGCCCCCGCATCGGCGCCACCTACAACCTGTTCAAGAACACGACGCTTCATGCCGCGTACGCGCGCTACTTCACGCCGCCGCCGACAGAGTTGGTATCGGTCAGCGACATCGAGAAGTTTACCAATACCACGGGCGCGGCCGCGTCGCTTGCCAACGGCAACCCGACCGTCGAGCGCGATCACTATTTCGACGCTGGAGTCACGCAGCAGGTCGTCCCCGGCCTGACCCTGGGGATCGATTCCTACTACAAAAAGGCGAGCGACCTGATCGACGAGGGACAGTTTGGGCCCGCGCTCATCTATCAAACGTTCAACTATGCCAAGGGCCGTGTATATGGCGTAGAACAGACCGGCTCATACAATCACGAGAATCTCTATCTGTACGAGAACTTCGACTATAGTGTCGCGCAAGGCACCCAGGTTGAGTCCGGGCAATTCAATTTTGCGCCCGATGAACTCGCCGATATAGCGAATCACTATATATTTCTGGACCATGACCAGACGTTCTCGGCATCCGCCGGAGCGGTGTACATCTGGCAGGGCTTCAGATTCAGCATCGACGGAATTTACGGCAGCGGCCTTAGAGATGGCTTCGCCAACACCGGAAATCTGCCATACTACATTCAGATCGACGCTGGTATCACCAAGCGCATGATTTTGCCCCACGCCGGGCCGGTTGAAGTGCGCGCGGCGGTGATCAATCTCAACGACCGCACCTACCAGATTCGCAACGGCACGGGGATCGGCGTGTTCGCCGCGCAATACGGACCGCGCCGCGCGTTCTACGGCGGGATAAAATGGGAACTTCCCTCGTTTGGCCATACGGCGGTCCAGTGAGGATTAGCGAAAACCGAATCACCGAAGACTGATGAGACTGACACAGATGCGAGGTTGCGGCTATGAGTGAACTGAGAGGCGCTCTTAACGAACTGCAATACGGCGGCGCGATAGTATATCCGCTGCTTTTTCTGGGCGTGGTCGCCGTACTGATCATTCTCGATCGCGCGGTAGCGTACTATCGCTCCCTGCGCCTGCCGCGCTCGCTGTCGGCGCTGGTGGAGACCTACGGGTTTCAGTGGGACGAGCTCGAGCGGCATCTGGCAGCTCTCGCGCCGGTTAACGTTTACCGGCGATTCTTCAAAGTGATTAGCGAAAATCGCGGCAAGCCGGCGTGGTGGGTCGAATCGCGCGCCGGCGACGAGGCCGGCGATATCGAGAAGCATCTGAGCCGCGGGCTCTGGATACTCGAGACCGTGGTCACCGCGGCGCCGCTGCTCGGTCTGCTCGGAACGATCACCGGCATGATGCAGGCGTTCAAGGTAATCGGCGGGTCGGGGCTAGTGGCGCCCACGCAGGTGACGTCGGGCGTGGCGCAGGCTCTGATCTCGACCGCGCTGGGCCTCCTGATCGCACTTTTCGCGCTCTTCGGGTTCAACTTTTTCGCGCGAACGCAATCGCAGGCGCTCGACCATCTCGAGCGCCTCGGCTCGAAGCTGATCGACCATATTCGCCTCGACGAAGAGGAGGGCGAGGCGAAGGAACCGGTTGCGGGCGTGACTGCGCTGACGGCGCGCGAGGGGAGGGCGAAGCGATGAAACTGCGCAGGGGACGGGGCTACCGGCGCGGCCGGATAGAGATCATCCCGATGATCGACGTGATGTTCTTTCTGCTGGTGACGTTCATGCTGGCCTCGCTGTCGATGCAGAGCCTCAATTCGATCACCGTCAACCTTCCGCAGGGGGAAGCGCCCAACCTTCAGCACAAGGAGCCGGTCGCCCTGACGATTACCAAGGACAGCAAGATATTTCTCGACAAGACTCCGGCGACGCTGGAGACGATGGCTTTTGCGCTGAAGAGCATGTTGCAGGGGAGCAGCGATCGCGGAGTCGTGGTCAACGCGGATAGCGCCGCGCCCGAGGGTATCGTCGTGGAAGCGATGCTGCAGGCGCGCCGCGCCGGCGTCGAGCATTTTCTGATCGCGGTCAAGCGCCAATGAGCGGCGCCCTTCAAACAGCATCGCCCTTCCTGGACGAGCCCTGGCGGCGGCTGGCGTGGACGGCGCCGCTCGCGGTCGCGATCTGGGCGGGGGTGCTGCTCGCTTTTGCGCTGGTTCTCAAGCAGACGTCCCCGCCGCTGCCCGAGCTCACGCCGATCGAGGCGCGGATCGTGGAAGTGCCCCCGCCCGCGGGCCTCCAGGGCGGTCCCGCCGCCGCTCCGCATCCCGTGGCGCCGGCACTGCCCAAGCCGAAGCCCGAGGTCCGGCGCAAAGCGATTCCGCCACCGGTTCCGCATAAGGCGAGAGCCATACCGCAGGCCCCGCCGTCCATCGCTGGAACGAGCAAGGCTCCGGCCGAATCCAGCGCGCCGTCCAAGGCGGCGACGGGCGCGAGCGCCGAAAGCAGCAGCGCGCCGCAGGGAAAGGAGGGCACGGGCGGGCCGGGACTCGGCAGCGACAGCCTCGGCGCGCGGGCGATCTATTCGCCGACGCCGAAAATTCCCGACGACCTGCGCGAAGAGGCTTTCCAGGCGGTGGCGGTCGCTCACTTCGAGGTTTCCTACGACGGCAGCGTGAAGGTGACGCTGGCGCAGCCGACGCCGGACCCGCGGCTGAACCAGATTCTGCTCGATACGCTCAAGCAGTGGCGTTTCTTTCCCGCGATGAGGGGCGGCGTGGCGATCGATTCCGTTTTCGATTTGCGGATTCCGATAACCGTGCAGTAAGCGGCCCCGTTTACTGGTATTCGAGAAGGCTTTTTGACAGAGATCGGTCGGGGCCGCGCGCACTGGCGCACGGCCCATAAGTACGCGCGGGAGATCATGATCATGAAAATCGGACTGCTGATGCCGTTCACCGAGGATACCGCCAACCCCGCCGACTTCTGCCGCACGGCAGAGGCGCTGGGCTTCGAATCGATGTGGGTGCCCGAGCATCCGATACTCCCCGTCAATCCCAAGACGCCTTTCCCGCAAGGCGGACCGATTCCGCCGGTCTATTCGCATATGGGCGATCAGTTCGTCGCGCTCAGCATGGCTGCCGCGGCGACAAAGAGGTTGAAACTCGCGACCGGCATCTGCCTGGTGCCCGAGCACAACCCGATGATCCTGGCCAAGCAGATCGGCAGCCTCGACAGCTTTTCCAGCGGCCGCTTCATCTTCGGCGTCGGCGCGGGATGGCTGCGCGAAGAGACCGAGCTGCTCGGCGGCGACTTTCCGCGTCGCTGGACGCAGACCGCCGAATACGTCGCGGCGATGCGCGAGCTGTGGAGCAAAGGCGAAGCGTCGTTCGAAGGAAAGTACGTGCGCTTTCCCGCGATCCGCTCGTATCCGCGGCCGGCCCAGCCGGCCGGACCTCCGGTGCTGCTCGGCAGCCGCGACAAGAACGCGCTCAAGCGCGTTGCCAAGTGGGGCGACGGATGGTGCCCGATTCGCATCACCGTCGATGAGATGAAGCAGGCGACCGCCGAGTTGCGCGAGGAATGCCACAAGGCCGGCCGCGACTACAGCAGGCTCGATCTCACGGTGATGGGTTCGCTCGGCGACGAGCACGCCAAAGCCCATGACGAACTTGGCAAGTATGCCGCGCTTGGCGTCGGCCGTTTCGTGATCGCGCTGGTCGCCGGTGCGCTCGGGCCGGAGAAGTACGCGCCGGAACTCGAACGGCTGGCCAAGGTGTATCTCTGAAATCCTGCGGCCCAAGCGCGGACATCTTTGCGCCGGGGAAGGCGGAGTCGATCGAAAGCAAGGCGCTGGCGCGATGATGCTGCGCGGAGCGATCTCAGGCTTCGGCGAGGTTGCCGCGCAGGCCCATCTGGCCGGATGGCGCACGCGCCCCGACGTCAATATCGTTGCGATTCACGACCCGGTCTCCGAACGGCGCCATCACGCGATGCGTCTCATCCCGAACATACGCGTGTATGACGATCTCGAACTGATGCTCGACGGCGAGCGGCTGGACTTTGTGGACGTGGCAAGTCCGCCCACCTATCACGCGGCGACGGCGCGGATGGCGCTTGAAGCCGGTGCTCACGTCCTGGTCGAGAAGCCGCTTTGCCTCGCGCGCGACGAGTTCGATTCGTTGCTCGACTCCGCCACAAGCCGCGGCCGCGTGCTGATGTGCGTCCACAACTGGAAGTACGCCGCCACCTATCGGCTTGCGCACGACCTCGTGGCGGCAGGGCGGGTCGGCAAAATTGGGTACCTCGCGCTCGACCGCCTACGGACGGCGCCTGCCGGTGGCGGCACCGGCATGGGTGGGCGATGGCGCCTCGGCGCGGCGAGCGGCGGCGGAATCCTGGTGGATCACGGATGGCACGTCTTCTACCTGATGCGGTGGCTGATGGGCGGTATCGACCCCGAGGCGGTCACGGCCGTCCTCAGCGCCGGGCAGGCGGCGCCGGTCGAGGAGGTCGCCGACCTCCGCGTGATTTTTCCCGGCGACAGGATCGCCTCCACTCATCTGAGTTGGCGCGCGCCGGTGCGCCGCACTCGCGCGATGCTCTACGGCAGCGAGGCGGCGCTTGAAATCGAGGATGGCCGCGTCGTCCTGACCGCGCGGTCCGGGACATCCGAGGATCTCTCGCCTGCGCCCGAAGCCGACGACTCCTACCATTCCGCATGGTTCGCTGGGATGGCCGCCGACTTTGAGCGGGCAATTCGCAATGAAGCTACGGCGGGGGTCGTTGCGGCGGAAAACCTGGCCGAGGCGCATGCCGCGCTCGCCTTGACGCTGGGCGCCCAGGAATCAGCCCGGCAAGGCGGCAATCAGGTTAAGCTTCGATGAATTGCCTGTTACTTCAAGGCTTCCGCCCCTATTGACTTTGGGCAACCGGCCTATAAAAGTGCTCATTGACCGGTAGGTTAGCGACGGGCCGAGGGCTATTTTCACAGCCTTCTAGGGCTTTCCATCGCCTCACCGATGAAATCGGTAAGGGTGGTCGAGAGAGACAGCCACGGTGCATCCTGCCAGAGTATATGGCGTCCGATTCGCAGCCGACTTTGCAGGAAAAACCTCAGGATTCGCGGGATGAAATCCTTAACGCGGCGATCCCCCTGTTCGCCCGCCGCGGATTTCATGAAACTTCGATGTCCGAGGTTGCGCGCGAGGCGAAGGTCAGCAAGGCGCTGATCTTTTGGCATTTCAAGACCAAGGAGGATCTCTTCCTCGCGGTCCTCAACCGGTTGCTTGAGCCGTATTTCATCGACTTTGCCGAAGAGGTCGGAGCGCTTGACGAGCGCGCGCAGCTCCGCAAGCTGGTGCAATCGTACCTGCTTTTCGTGCGCGAGAACGCTCCTTCGGTGCGCTTCTTCCTTGGCCAACTGCTGCACGGCGAGAAGGTCCCCGAGGAACTCGCCACTCAGGTGATGAAACTGTATGACGGCTACCGTGAACTGATGGTCGACATCGTCCGCCGCGCGCAGGAGAAGAATCTTTGCTCGCGCGACATCGCGCCCGAGGCGGCTGCCAACTTCACCGTCTCGGCGCTCAACGGCTCGCTGCTGGGCTTCCTGTTCACAGGCAGCACGTCCGAAGACTTGAGCCGGGCGGTCACGATGCTCGAGGAGTGGCTGTTCCGCGATTCTGCGAATCGCCCCGCGGAAGGCGGCAAGGCTGTCGCTTGACCCTGCTTTCCACGAACCGAATCCGGAGAATGCTCTCACTATGCGAATACCGCTGAAGCTGATGCTGGACCTCGGACGCTACATGCGCCGCAAGCGGCGTGCGGGCGAGAAATACTTCCCGCTGGTGCTGATGCTGGAACCGCTGCATGCGTGCAACCTCGCTTGTATCGGATGCGGCCGGATCGTCGAATACAAGGACACGATCCGCGACCAGATGCCGCTGGAGGAGGCGCTCGGCGCAGCAGAGGAAGCCGACGCGCCGATCGTTTCGGTCTGCGGCGGCGAACCGCTGATGTACAAGCATATTGTGCCGCTGGCCAGCGGGTTGATCGAGCAAAAGCGGCACGTGCAGATCTGCACCAACGCGATCCTGCTCGAACGCTTCGTGCGGCAGGTCGGTCCCAGCCCCTATCTGAGCTTCAACGTTCATATCGACGGCATGCGCGAGACTCACGACCGCGTGGTCGATCGCGCCGGCGTGTTCGACACCTGCGTGCGCATGATCAAACTTCTCAAGGAGAAGGGCTATCGCGTGCAGACCAACTCGACGATCTTCCGCGAAACCGGCGCGGAAGAGATCGAGGAGCTGGTCAGGATGCTCGGCGGGCTCGGCGTCGACGGGATGCTGCTCACACCGGGTTATCACTACCAGGTGCTGACCAACGACGAGATATACCTCAAGCGCGAAGAGATGCCGTTGAAGTTCAAGCGCGTGCGCAAGCTCGCCGACGACTATAAGATCATCAATACTCCGATATATCTCGACTACCTGGTGGGTGACCGCGACCTTTTGTGCAGCCCGTGGACCACCGTCACGCGTAATCCACAAGGCTGGAAGGGCCCCTGTTACCTCATCACCAACGGCCACTACAAGACCTTCAGCCAGATGCATCAGGCGACCGATTGGGAGTACTACCGCACCAAGCAGGACGTTCGATGCCGCGATTGCAAGCTGCATTCGGGCTTCGAGGGGACCGTGGCGCTGCAGTTCGGGGAGAATCTGAAGGATTCGTGGCGGATGGTGCGCCACTATATGTCCTGACCGGGGCTGCCGCGCGCCGGCGGATGTCGCGCGCCGCGGGGTAAGAACGATCTTGTGATGAGGCCAGAGTAGAGTTCGATGGCGGAGGAAGTGAAATCCGACCGGCGGGATCATGCGCACGACCATGAGCGAGTGCATGGCGCTGCCGCAGCTGCGAATAACGGTCAGCACACTGCCGCGGCCGACGGCCATCCGCGGGCGCAGAGCAATGCGCCGGCGTTTGAACTCGACCGCTACCTGCGCGAACGCGCGGCGCTCGTCGAGCGCGCGCTCACCGGCGCAGTCAACGGCAGCGGTGGCGCAAGCGCTCCGGCCGGCCGCCTGTTCGAGGCGATGCGCTACAGCCTGCTGGCGGGCGGCAAACGGCTGCGCCCGGTGCTGGCTCTCGCGGCGTGCGAAGCGGTAGGCGGCAGGCTCGAGGCCGCGATGGGCTTCGCGTGCGCGATCGAGATGATTCATACCTATTCGCTCATCCACGACGATTTGCCCTGCATGGACGACGACGACTTGCGCCGCGGCCGTCCGACCAATCACAAGATTTACGGTGAAGCGGTCGCGACGCTCGCCGGTGACGCATTGTTGACCGACGCCTTCACGGTTCTGGCGCGCTCCGGCGTGGCTTCGAGCGCCGCGCCGCCGGCGGCCCTGCTCACGACTGTCGCCGAACTGGCCGAGGCCGCGGGATCGGCCGGGATGGTGGCGGGGCAGGTGATCGATCTGCTCGGTGAAGGCCGCAACCTGACGGTGCAGGAACTGGAGTACCTGCATCGCAGGAAAACCGGGGCGTTGTTCATCGCCGCAGTGCGCGGCGGCGCGCGATTGGGCGGAGCCGGCGGGGCCGAACTCGCCGCGCTCGAGGCCTACGCGCGCGCGCTCGGCCTCGCCTTCCAGGTGATCGACGACATCCTCGACGTCGAAGCTTCGACCGAGCAGATGGGCAAGCGCACCGGCAAGGACGTGGCGCACGGAAAGAATACCTATCCGCGCCTCATCGGGCTCGACAAATCATGGCAGCTCGCGCGCGACCTCGAGCGCCGCGCTCTGCACGCGCTCGACGCTTTCGACCATCGCGCCGAACCGCTGCGGGCGCTCGCGAGTTTCACCGTGGAGCGGAGGCTGTGATGCCGGTCGCCGCCCGGAATTTGTCCCGGCCACTCACGCCCGCCTCTGACGTGAGTCGCATCGTGGCGCGGCAGGCTGTGCTCTTTGCGCCGCGAGACCTTCGGCTTTGCGATTTCACGCCGCCCCGTCCCGGTGCCGGCGAGCTTTTGCTGCGTGTCAAATGCGCGCTCAGTTGCGGCACCGATCTCAAGACTTATCGCCGCGGCCATCCGGTGTGGCGGTTGCCCACGCCGTTTGGGCACGAGTTTTCTGGCGTGGTGGCCGAGGTCGGCGAGGGCGTGCGCGGCTTCAATGAGGGCGACGAGCTGATGGCGGCGCCCACCGCGCCCTGTGGCGCTTGCTTCCATTGCCTGCGCGGGCAGGAAAATCTCTGTCCGCAGGCGATGGAGAAGATGGTGATGGGCGCGTATGCGGATTTTCTGCTGCTGCCCGCCCATGTGGTCGCGCGCAATGCTTTTCGCAAGCCGCCGGCGCTCGCATTCGAAGAGGCCGCTTTGCTCGAACCGCTCTCCTGCGTCGTTCACGCGCAGGCGCTCGCGCGGCCCGAGGCCTTCGAGAGCGTCCTGATAATCGGTGCCGGCGCCTTTGGTCTGCTCCACATGCTCGCGCTCCGCGCGGGTGGAGTGAGCGAGATCGCAATCGCCGGACGCGGCGCGGACCGCCTGGAGTGGGCGGGACGATTGGGCGCGGACCGCGTGATCGACGTTGCCAAGGGCGATCCGGCGGCCGAGGTGGCGCGGCTCAACGGCGGTTTCGGCCCCGACCTGGTGATCGAGTGCACGGGGCAGGTCGAGGGATGGCGTGACGCGTTCGCGCGCGTGCGCCGCGGCGGCCGGGTGGTGTTCTTCGGCGGATGCGCGGCGGGTACCGCGCTCGAGATCGACACGCGGCGCATGCACTACGACAATCTGACGCTGATTGCGCCGTTTCACTTTCGTCCGCGCGACGTGCGCCGCGCGTACGAGTTGCTCGCGGACGGCCGCCTGGGTGCCGGCCGCATCATCAATGCGCATAGTTCGCTTGCGGATATCGCTGGAGTCTTTGCGATGCTCGAGCGAGGCACGGTGTTGAAATGCGCAGTTACGCCTTGAGGGTTGCGCCCTCGGGAGCGTGGCGGCGCGAGGTGGCGGGGATGTTTGGGGAATCCGAATCCAGCGGCCCGGCCGAATAACGAGCGGGAATTCCGAAGCCTATGAGTGAAGCTATCGACATGGTCAACGGCAGAGTTGCGGAGCCGGCGCCGGAGCACGCCGCCGAGCAGAGGTCGGCGGCGGCGTCGCCGCGCGACGAATTTGCCGCCAAGCTCCAGTCCTGCATCGACCGCGCGCAGCGCGCGCTGCTCGCGCTGCAGCGTCCCGAGGGCTACTGGCAGGGTGCGCTCGAAGCCAATGCCGAGATGAACTCGGAGTACATCATCTTCAACCGCTTTATGGGCGTGCACGATCCCGAAACGGACGCCAAGCTCAAGCGCCATCTGCTCGATCTGCAGCAGGCCGACGGAAGCTGGAATCTGTTTCCGGGCGGCGAGGGCGATCTCTCGACCTCGATCGAAGCTTACTTCGCGCTCAAGCTGACCGGACTGCGCGCCGGTGACGAACAGCTGATGCAGGCGCGGCGATGGATCCTCTCGCGCGGTGGAATCGCCCGCTCGGGCACGCTCGCGCGCTTCTACCTCGCGGCGATGAACCAGGTGCCGTGGGATTGCACGACCGCGGTGCCGGTGGAGTGGCTGCTCACGCCCAACTGGCTCCCGGTCAATATCTACGAGCTTTCTTCATGGGCGCGCGGCACGCTGGTTGCCCTGATGCTGCTCCGCGCGGGGCGTCCGGTGGTCGAAACCGACTGGCGCGAGGGCGTCCTCGAACTCTATATCCAGCCGCCGCATTTCACCAAGTTCGAATTGCCGCGCCCGCGTCGCTTCTGGTCGCCGCGCCATCTTTTCAATCTCGCCGACCGGCTCCTGCGCCTCTACGATCGCCATCACCTCAAGGGCATGCGGCGCAGGGCGATCGCGGAGGCGGAGCGCTGGTTGCTCGAGCATCAGGACGCCAACGGATCGTGGGGCGGAATTCAGCCCTGCTACCTGCTGAGCACGATGGCGCTCAAGGGGCTCGGCTACCGCAACGACCATCCGGTGATCGAAAAAGCACTCGCGGCGACGCTAGAGCTGATCTGGGATCAGGGCGATTCGATTCTCTTTCAGCCGTGCGTGTCGCCCAATTGGGACACCGGGCTCGCCGCCAAGGCCTTGATCGATTCGGGCCTCGCGCCCGACCATCCGGCGCTGCGTGACGCGGCCAAATGGCTCATCGATCATCAGATACTCAAGCGCGGCGACTGGTCGGTCAAGCGGCCCCACCTCGAGCCCGGCGGATGGGCGTTCGAGTTCTACAACGACTGGTATCCCGACGTCGACGACGCCGCAGTCATTCTGATGGCGCTCGCGGATTCCGACGCGGACGACGCCGCCGCGCGCGAGCGCGCGATCAGCCGCGGCGCCAACTGGGTGATGGGTATGCAATCGAAGGACGGCGGTTTCGCCGCTTTCGATGTCGACAACGATGCCACCTGGTTCAACTACGCGACCTTCGCCGCCGACACCGAGGCAGCCACCGATCCGAGCTGTCCCGATTTGACCGGCCGCGTGCTCGAGATGATGGCGGCGGTCGGCTACCGCTCCGACCACCCGGTTGCGCGCCGCGCTATCCGATGGCTCAAGCACGAGCAGGAGAGCGACGGTTCGTGGTGGGGGCGATGGGGCGTCAACCATATCTACGGCACCAGCGCCGCACTGTCGGGGTTGCGGGCGATCGGCATGAGTCCCTCCGAGCCGTGGATTCAGCGTGCCGCAGCCTGGCTCAAGTCGAAACAGAACGCGGACGGCGGATGGGGCGAGAGCTGTCTGAGCGACAAGGAACCGGCGTGGCGCGGCCGCGGGACCAGCACACCGTCGCAGACCGCGTGGGCGATGATCGGGCTGCTGGCCGCCGAGGACGGTATCAGCCCCTACCTGGTCCGCGGTCTGCAATGGTTCGTCGAGCGACAGCGCGAAACCGGCGATTGGGAGGAGACCGAGTTTACCGGAACCGGCTTTCCCAATCATTTCTACCTGCGCTATCACCTCTATGCGCATTATTTTCCCCTGATGGCGCTGGGACGCCTGCGCAAGCGGATGATGGAGCTCGCTGCCAACTGAAGCTCGAGAGGCAGGCGTGAAGGCGGTCGCAATTCTCGGCTCGACAGGCTCGGTCGGCGTCACCACGCTTGACGTGGTGGAACGTTTCCACGACCGGTTTCGCGTAGTCGCGATGGCCGCGGGCAGCAATATCGACCTGCTCGTCAAACAGATCGAGCGCCACCGGCCCGAAATCGTTTCGGTGGCGACCGCCGAGCTCGCGAGCGAACTGAAGCGCCGCCTCGGGCCGGCGTGTGGCGTGGAGATTTGTCATGGACGCGAGGGTGCGATCGCCGTGGCAACGCATCCGGCGGCCGTGATCGTCGTTTCGGCCTTGGTCGGTGCGCTCGGCTTGGGCCCCACGCTGGCCGCGATCGCTGCCGGCAAGGATATCGCGTTCGCCAACAAGGAAGTGCTGGTGGTCGCGGGCGAGATGATGACCGCCGCAGTGCGCGAGCGCGGAGTGCGCCTGCTGCCGGTGGACAGCGAGCACAACGCGATTTTCCAGTGTCTCGAGGGCCGCGGGCGCGCCGGCCTCAAGCGCATCGTCCTGACCGCGTCGGGCGGCCCGTTTCTCCGCCTGCCGGCCGATCGCTTCGCGTCGATAACCGTGGCCGAGGCACTCAACCATCCCACCTGGCGGATGGGCAACAAGATCACCATCGACTCGGCGACCCTGATGAACAAGGGATTGGAAGTGATCGAAGCGCGCTGGCTGTTCGATCTTCCCGCCGAGCGCATCGACGTCGTCATCCATCCGCAAAGCGTCATTCATTCGATGGTCGAGATGATCGACGGTTCGGTGATCGCCGAGATGGCCGAGCCCGACATGGCGATCCCGGTTGCCTACGCGCTCGCGTTTCCCGATCGCCTGCCGCTTGACCATCTGAAGCCGCTCTCGCTGGTCGAGCGCGGCAACCTGACTTTCGAAGAGCCCGACCCGGCGCGCTTTCCGTGCCTTGGTCTCGCCTACCATGCGCTCGAGGCGGGCGGCACGATGGCGGCCTGTCTCAACGCGGCGAACGAGGAGCTGGTCGCGGCCTTTCTCGGCGGGCGTTCGCGCTTCGCCGACATTCCGCGCCATCTCGAAACCGTGATGACGCGTCACACGAACTGCCCTGCGCGCACGCTCGAGGATCTCTACGAGGTCGACGGGTGGGCGCGCGCCCAGGCGCGGGAGCTGATCGGACAGGCGCCTGCCGCAAGCCTCTGACGTGGACGCCGAGGGCGCGAACCACCCGAACTCCGCCGTGCTGGCAGACGGCGCGCGCGACGCTGCAGTGACGCCGGCCGCGGAGTCCGATTCCGCAGCGCTCGCCGCAGCTTACCAATTATGCGGGCGGCTCGCGCGCTCGCACTACGAGAACTTCACCGTCGCGTCCTGGCTGATGCCGCGTGCGATGCGCAAGCACTTGCATGCGATTTACGCTTACGCGCGCATGGCCGACGACTTTGCCGACGAGGAGCGTAGCCTCGCCCGGCTCGACGAATGGGAGCGCGAGCTCGATTTCGCCTACGCCGGGGCGCCGCGCCATCCGGTGTTCGTGGCGCTCGCCGACACCGCGCGCCGTTTCGATATTCCGCGCGAGCCCTTCGCAGACCTGCTGCGCGCGTTTCGCTCCGATCTCGACTTTCGCGGCTTCGAGACCATCGACGACCTGCTGGGCTATTCGCGCTACTCGGCCGATCCGGTCGGGCGCATCGTGCTCTACCTGTTCGGCTACCGCGACGCCGAGCGGCAGCATCTGTCCGACCGGGTGTGCAGCGGCCTGCAACTTGCGAACTTCTGGCAGGACGTCGCGATCGATCTCGAAAAGGGGCGCGTCTATCTGCCGCGGGCGGACATGGCGCGGTTCGGGGTAACGGTCGAGGACCTCCGCGTGCACAACGCCAACTCGAGCTTCGCGGCGTTGATGCGGCATGAAGTTGCCTGCGCGCGCGGATTGCTGCTCGCGGGCGCGCAGCTCGCCGCGATGGTGGACAAGCGGCTCTCGCGCGACATCAGGATGTTCGCCGGCGGCGGGCTCGCGATCCTGCGTGCGATCGAGCACGCGGGCTACGACGTGCTGCACCGCCGTCCGGCGCTCGGCAAGGTCGATTACCTGCGCCTGGGATGGCGGGCGCTGCGAGGACGGCTTGAAGCCTGAGGGCATCGCGGTTGCCTCGATGCCCGCGGCGGATGCGGCGCTGCGGGAGGATTACGCGCGCTGCGCGTCGATCACGCGCCGCTCCTCGTCGAATTTCTACTATGCCTTCATGCTGTTGCCGGCCGAGCGGCGCTATGCGCTCTACTCGGTCTATGCCTTTTGCCGATTCGTTGACGATATTGCCGACGATGACGCCGGCGGGGAGGCGAAGCGCAAGCCGGCCGAGTTGCTGGCGCTCTGGCGCGGCGAGCTCGATCGCGTGTACACCGGCGCGCCGACTCATCCGATCTCACGCGCGCTAGCGCACAACGTGCGCCGCTTCGCGATCCCGCGCCACTACTTCGAGGAAATTATCGACGGCGTCGAGATGGACCTCGGGCGCAAGCGCTACGCGACCTTCGAAGAGCTGCGCCTGTACTGCTACCGCGTCGCCTCGGCGGTCGGTCTGGTGTGTATCGAGATTTTCGGTTACCGCAATCCGCGCACGCGCGAGTACGCGGAAAATCTCGGCCTCGCCTTCCAGCTTACCAATATTATCCGCGACCTGAGCGAGGACGCGGCCCGCGGCCGAATCTATCTGCCGCTCGAGGACCTCGCGCGTTTCGGCGTGAGCGAAGACGATATCCTCGGCGGCGCCGACACGCTCGAGCTGCGCGGCCTGCTCGAGTACGAAGTCGAACGCGCGCGCGCATTCTACACGCTGGCCGAGAGCGCGCTTCCCGCGGAAGACCGCGCCGCCCTGGTCTGTGCCGAAGCGATGCACTCGATCTATCGCGCGCTGCTCGAGCGGATCGCGAGCAAAGGATGCGGCGTGGTCGGCCGCCGTCATCGTATCTCCACTCCGCGCAAGCTCTACCTGGTCGGCCGCACCTGGGCGGGCACGCGGCTGATGACGCGGGGGCAGGTGCGCGATGGTTGAGGATCGCGACGTGGTCGTGATCGGCGGCGGATTCGCCGGGCTCAGCGCGGCCGTGGCGCTTGCCCAAGTCGGGTTTCGTGTCGCCGTGCTCGAGAGCAAGCCCGCGCTCGGCGGCCGCGCATATTCATTTGCCGACCCCGAGACCGGCGATTTCGTCGACAACGGCCAGCACGTGCTGATGGGATGCTATGCCGAGACGCTCAGGTTTCTCGACCGTATCGGGCAGACCGGCCAGCTCGTGTTTCATCCCAACCTGGCGATCGAGATGCTCGAGCGCGACGGACGCGCGGGCGTGCTCAGGACCGCGCGCTTGCCGGGGCCGCTGCACATGACCGCCGGGCTGATGCGGTACGGGCTGCTGACCCCGCGCGAGCGGATGAGCGTGCTGGTGGCGGGGCTCAGGATGCTCCGGATGCGTCGGCGCGACCGTGCACGGCTGGCCCGGACGACCGTCAGCGGCGTGATGGACCTGCTGGGGCAGGGCGAACGGGCGCGGCGGTGTCTCTGGTATCCGCTCGCGATCGCGACGCTCAACGAGGACCCTGAAGTGGCCTCGGCCGCTCTGCTGGCCGAAGTGCTGAAGCGGGCGTTTTTTTCGCGCCGCGCCGATTCCGCCTTCGTCTACGCGAAGGTCGGACTTAGCGATTTATATTGTCCCGCCTCGGTGCGGATGATCGAGGCGGGCGGTGGTCTGGTCGAAACCCGCACGAGGGTCGATGCGCTCGAGCTCGGCGCCGACGGCAGAGTATCGTGCGCGCGCCTGCGCGACGGACGCCGCCTGAAAGCGAGCAACTTTATCGCCACGGTCCCGCCCGCGCAGCTCGTGCGTCTGCTGCCGGAAGAAGCCGCTGCGGGCCCGTTCTTTGCCCAGCTGGGCGAGATTGAGTATTCGCCGATCGTTTGCGTCCACGCGTGGTACGATCGCGAAGTGACCGACGCGCCGTTCGTCGGTTTCGTCGGCACGACTACTCAATGGTTGTTCAACAAGCGGCGCATCTTCGCCGAAAACGGCGCGCGCGCCAACGGCTATTTGAGCTTCGTCATCAGCGGCGCGCGTAGGCTGGTCGACGTCGGCAATGAAGAACTGCTCGACCAGGTCACGGACGATTTGCATACGATGATCCCCGCGGCGCGCCAAGCGCGTCTGATCAAAGCGCTGGTCCTCAAAGAAAAACAGGCCACGATGGCGCCGTCGCCCGACTGCGATCGTTTGCGGCCAGGCCTCGCGACTCCGATCGACAACTTCTTTCTCGCCGGCGACTGGATCCAGACCGGCCTGCCGGCGACGATCGAAAGCGCCGTCAAATCCGGGCAGGCCGCGGCCGCCGCCGTTGCCGCGCGCGTCAGCGGTTGGGCCCTTTCCGCCTGAGCAAGGCATATGGCTTCGCAACCCGCATTGGTAACAGGCGCGAACGGCTTCGTCGGATGCTACGTGGTGCGGGCGCTGCTCGCGCGCCAAAGACCGGTGCGCGCGCTGGTACGCAAGGGCGCGGATCTGCGGGCGCTCGAAGGCCTGGCGTGCGAATTCGCGTGGGGCGACCTGCGCGATGCAGCGGCAGTGGAGCAAGCGGCGCGCGGATGCGAGGAGATCTATCACGTCGCGGCGGACTATCGATTGTGGGTGCCCGATCCTGCGCCGATGTACGCCGCCAACGTCGAAGGCACGCGCAATGTGATGGCCGCGGCGCGCCACGTCAAGGTCCGCCGCGTGATTCATACCAGCACGGTCGGCGCAATCGGTATCCCGCACGGCGAGTCCGGACGCGAGGATACGCCGGTGACGCTCGCCGACATGGTGGGGCCGTACAAGCGATCGAAATTCATGGCCGAGCAGGTGGCGCTCAAGGCGGCGCGCGAAGGCCTGCCGGTCGTGATTGTCAACCCGTCCACGCCGATTGGCGCGAGCGATTACAAGCCGACGCCGACCGGCCGGATCATCGTCGATTTTTTAAACCGCAGGATGCCGGCGTTCGTGGATACCGGGCTTAACCTGGTTGACGTCGAAGACGCCGCAGCCGGGCATCTGCTGGCCGCCGAGCGCGGCTTGATTGGCGAGAAATATATCCTCGGCGGCGAAAACCTGACGCTCGAAGAGATGCTCGGCCGCCTGGCAAAGCTGTCGGGGCTGAGTGCACCCAAGATTCGCATTCCCTATGCCGTCGCGTGGACGTTCGCGCTCGGCGCCGAGGCGGTCGCGCGCACGATAACGCGGCGCGCGCCGCGCGCGAGCCTGACCGAGGTGCGGATGGCGCGCAAGCGGATGTTCTTCGATTCGTCAAAGGCGCGCGCCGCACTCGGATACGCGCCGCGCTCAATCGACGACGCGCTCGCGCGTGCGATCGAATTTTTTCGCGCCACCGGCGCCGTGCGCGAGGGGCAGGGTGCGTCGGCGGCGACACGCCGTGCCTGAGGTCTAAGAGAGCCTAGGCGATGCATCTGCTGCTTTCGACAATAGCGCTCAGACCATACGTGTTCGTGTTCCTCGGCTGCTACCTCGTAATTGCGATCGTCAACTTCGGCCTGCCCACCACGGCTCTGTTCAGCGCGCTGACTTATACCGTGGCGTGGGCCTGCGAATGGAGTTCCGTGCACAACGGCTTTCCCTTCGGGCTCTATCATTACATCCCGGCGACGCGCGGCCGCGAGATCTGGATCGCCGGCGTGCCGTTCATGGATTCGATTTCGTTCACGTTTCTGTCGTTCGCGAGCTACACGCTCGCGCTCCTGCTGAGCGCCCCGCTCTATCGGCGCGGATTCGACGTGCGCACGCTCGACACGTGGGCGATTCGGCGCTCGCCGCGGGTGTGGCTGATGGCGGCACTGTTCATGGTGATGATCGATATGCTGGCCGACCCGCTGAGCGTGCTCGGCAATCGCTGGTTTCTCGGCCGGATCTTCTGGTACGACCCGCCGGGACCACATTTCGGCGTGCCGATCAGCAACTACCTCGGATGGCTCTTCGTCGCCGCGATCACGGTCGCGATTTTCCAATGGCTGGATCGGCGGCTGAATCGCGGCGGCACGAGGCCGTTTGGCGCGATGCCGGCGGCGCCGTCGCGCGCGCTGTGGGGGCCGGGGCTGTATGGCGGAGTGGTCGGCTTTGCGATCGTGATGCTCTTTCGCGTCGGCCCAGGCGAAATCGCCTGGTCGGGAATGTTTATTTTCATCCCGCTCATCGCACTTGCGCTGAACATCGTGACCCGCGCCGAGTGCTGGGGCGGCGCGGCCGCCGTGGAGCGCCATCTGGCGGACTTTCCCTATGAGCGATCGCTGGCGGTCTGGAACGCAACGTCGCCGCAGCCCCTGTGGAGGCGGCGAGGCGCCGCCTAGCGCTCGCTCGTCAAACCCCGGGCTGTATCAGCACCGCGAGCGCGTCGGCCAGCGCCGCCGTCGCTCGGTTGACGCTCCGCATCATCCGCGCGAGCCCCGGGACCGCTGACGGATTGCGCATGACGAAGGCGGCGGCCGCAAGCGGCCGCACCTCGCCGTCTGCCCCCGCCAGTTCCGCGCCCACGATCTCCTCGTCAACGGTGTCGAGCACCGCGCGCAGACAGGCAAAGCGAATGCGGCGTCGGCGCGCCTCTGCAGCGATCCCGGCGCTTTCCATATCGACCGCGAGCGCGCCGGTCCTCGCGCCCGCGTCACGCTTGGAGCGGCCATCCTTGAGAACCCGAATGGCGGTCAGAATCGGTCCGATCGTGAACCTTATCCGCCCGGCCGCGAGCGCGGACTCGAAGGATGCGAGATCGGTTGGGTTGGCCGCGATCGTCTCACCGTTCGGGACAGGGCTGCGGTCAAGGATGAGACGATCGGCGAGGACCAGGTCGCCGGTTTGCAGCTTCTCGGTCAGTGCCCCGGCAAGGCCGGTCGCGATCGCGAGATCGACCGGCGCGAGCGATTCCATCGCGCGCCGCGCCGTCTCGGCGGCCCGGTCAACGCCGAGTCCCGTGAACACACCAACGACCTCCGTTGCGCCGAGACGGCCGCGAAAGCCGCGCAAGCCGCCGATTCCAAGCGCGGTGCGGCGTTCGATCCTGCGCTTGAAGACGGCGGCTTCGCGCGCAAATGCGTAAAAGATCAGGATCACTGGAGTTTCAGCTTGAGCGCCGCCGCGTTTGCCAGCAAAATTGCGCCAATGGCGAGGCGCGTGCATAGGATTGTGACACAAGCGCGAGGGATTGTGCGCGCGCGAGCCGGCCGATGACGGAGGCCAATTCCGCCAACTCTGGCGATTCCGATAAGTCGGTCATTTTCACCGCTGACGATTTCGGCGCCTCCGCCGAGGTCAACGCCGGTATCCTGCAGGCCTATCGCCAGGGCGTGCTCCGCGGGACGAGCCTGATGGTGGCGGCGCCGGCGCGCGACGAGGCGATCGCCGCTGCTCGCGAATGTCCCGGTCTTGATGTCGGGCTTCATCTCGTCGTGTGCCAGGGCAGGAGCGTGCTGCCGGCAGCGCGGCTCGGCGCGTTGGTCGATGGCTCGGGCCGCTTCGTCGAAAAGCCGGTGGAGGGCGGGATGCGCTACTTTTTCGATCGGAGCCTGCGCGCCAGCCTCGCGGATGAGTGCCGCGCCCAGATCGAGCTGCACCTCGAGCTGGTCGGCTATCTCAATCACATCGACGGCCATCTGAACTTCCACGTTCATCCGGTCATCTGCGATATCCTGCTCGACCTCGCTTCGGAATACCGCGTGCCTTGTATCAGGCTGCCGCGCGAGCCGGTGTTCACGACGCTTAAGCTCGCGCGCGACAACGCGGCGCGCAAGCTGGTCGAGGCCCTGATCTTTCGCACGCTCTCGCGGCGGACGCGCCGAAAGATGAACCAGCGCGGGATCAAGTCCACCGACTGGCTTTTCGGCCTCCATCAAAGCGGCAATCTGACCGAACATTATGTGCTCGACGTGATCGCGCGCCTGCCTGCCGGAGTTACCGAGATTTATGGGCATCCGGCGGCGAGCATCGGCCGCGGCCGGCCTCCGGAGGCGGCGGAACGCGAGGTCGAGATCCTGACCAGCCCGCTTTTGCCGCTCGCGCTTGAGCATGCGGGCGCGCGGCTTACGAACTTCGCCGAGCTCGCGCGCATTGGCCGCTGACGCGTCGCGCGGTACTGTATCTCGAAGGCAGCGCGGACGCTTTCGCGCCGGCGCGCAGACTCGGGCAAGCTCAAGCATCAGCAAGGCAACGTCAGAATATCCAGGAAGGCATTATCAATGATGGATCAGGAAGGCGCACCGCTCGCCGCCGAAAAGACAACCGAATACCGGCTTCCTGCCGACGTGGTGCCGGACCGCTACGAGATAAGCCTCACGCCCGATCTCCGCTCGTTCACTTTCGCGGGTGAAGAGAACGTGACCGTGCGCGTTCTCACCGCGACCGCCGAGGTCGTGTTGAACGCGCTCGAGCTGGAGATCGATCGGGTGAGCGCCGCGCGCGGCGGGGTCACGGTCGCGGGCAAGGCGGTGCTGGAACCCGCACACGAGCGGGCGCGCCTTACCTTCGAGCGCGCGCTGGAACCGGGCGAATGGACGCTCAGGATCGCCTTTCGCGGCGTGCTGAACGACAAGCTGCACGGCTTCTATCGCAGCAACTACAAGGACGCCAAGGGCGAGACTCATCTGGTCGCCAGCACGCAGTTCGAAGCGACCGACGCGCGCCGCGCGATCCCCTGCTGGGACGAGCCCGCGCTCAAGGCGCGGTTCAAGGTGCGGCTGGTGATCGACGAAGGGCTGACCGCGTTTTCCAATGCCGGCATCGAGAGCGAGCGCAGTCTTGGCGGCGGCAAGAAGGAGATCGTCTATAAGGAGACGATCAGGATGTCGACCTACCTGCTCGCCTTCATCGTGGGCGAGTTCGAGGCGACGGAGCCGGTGGACGCGGGAACCCCGCTGCGCGTCGCGCACGTACCCGGGAAGCGCGCGCTCACCGCGTGGGCGCGCGAGATCGGCGCCTTCTCGCTCAAGTGGTTCGCCAATTATTACGAGCTGCCCTATCCGGGCGACAAGCTCGATCTGATCGCCATTCCTGACTTCGCTTCCGGCGCGATGGAGAACCTGGGCGCGATCACCTTCCGCGAGACGGCGCTGCTGATCGACGAGAAGAGCGCCGCGCGCGCCGAACTCGAGCGCGTGGCCGACGTCGTCGCGCACGAGAACGCCCACATGTGGTTCGGCGACCTGGTGACGATGAAGTGGTGGAACGGGATCTGGCTCAACGAAGCCTTCGCCACCTTCATGGAGATGCTTGCGGTTGACGCCTGGAAGCCGCATTGGAAGCGCTGGGAGAGTTTCTCGGTGTCGCGGACGGCGGCGATGGCGATCGACGCGCTGAGCAGCACGCGGCCGATCGAGTTCACCGTGCTGAGCCCCGAAGACGCGCGCGCGATGTTCGACGTGCTGACCTACGAGAAAGGCGCCTCGGTGCTGCGGATGCTCGAGCAATATCTGGGCGCGGAGCGTTTTCGCAGGGGTATCGCCGACTATCTTCGCAAGCATCAGTTCGCCAACGCCGAAACCGGCGATCTGTGGGACGCGCTGGAGCGCGCCTGTGATGAACCGGTGCGCAAGCTGATGGATTCGTGGATCTTCCAGCCCGGCTTTCCGATGGTTGAGGCGGCCCTGGGAGCCGACGGACGGTCACTCCTCCTACGTCAGCGCCGCTTTTTGTATCTCGCCGAAGGCGCCGGCGCCGCCCACGAACAGCTCTGGCAGGTGCCGGTGATGGTGCGGGCGAAGACCGACCAGGGGATCGCGACCCAGCGTTTGCTGCTCGACGGCCGCGAAGCCACGCTCGACCTGGGCGGCCGGGTCGAGTGGGCGCTGCTCAACGAGGGCGGCCACGGCTTCTACCGCGTGCGTTACGCCGCCGATCTGCTCGCGGCACTGGGCCGTAATCTCGGCGATCTCAAGGGAGTCGAGCGCTACGCGCTGGTCAGCGATTCATGGGCGGCGACCGTGGCCGGAATGATGCGGCTTGCGGATTTCCTGCCGATGCTCCGCGCGATGCGCGGCGAGACCGACCTCAACGTGTGGCGCGCGATGCTCGCGCCGCTCGGCTACCTCGACATGGTCGCGACCGAAGCCGAGCGCCCCGCGTTGGCCGCGGCCGTACGCGCGATCGTGGGCGAGGCTGCGGCGCGCCTTGGATGGGACCCGCGCCCAGGCGAGGACGAACTGGTGCGCCAGTTGCGGGGCACGCTCTGGGGCTCGCTGGGTACGCTTGGCGGCGACGCCGATGTTCAACGGCGCGCAGCCGAGATGTACGCGCGCTACATCAAGGACCCGGCGTCGGTGGATCGGGATCTGGTGCCGCCGATGGTAGGAATACTGGCTTACGCCGGGGACCGCGCGCGTTTTGAGGAATTCAAGAAACACTTTAAGTCCGCACGAACCCCTCAGGAGGAGCAGCGCTACCTCTTCTCGCTGGCCGGATTTCGGCGGAGCGAGCTCTTGCGCGAGACCATGGAGATGACGCTCTCCGGCGAGATCCGCACGCAAAACGCGCCCTACGTGATGCATTCGTTGCTATCCAACAATGCCTGTCGTTACGAGGCGTGGGACTTCGTAAAGAAGCACTGGGACGAGATGATCCGCAAGTTCCCGGACGCCGCTTTGCCGCGGATGTGCGAGGCGGTCGTAGGATTGCTCGACCGCGAGCGCGAGGTGCACGAATTTTTCCAGGCCCATCGCGTCAGGCTCGGCGGCAAGATAATCGACCAGCATCTGGAACGGCTGCGTGTGGCGGTAGCGTTTCGCAGGCGCGAAGGCGCAAACATGACCGCCTCGCTCAAGGGCTGAGACGCGCGGGGCAATCGTCGCGACGCAAATAGATAACGACTCCGGGGCTGAGGGAGACGCATCCATGGCGCTCTTGCGGCCTGACGAATTCCTTTGCGCAGCTCATCGCACAGACCCCCAATCTGTTAGCAACTGACATCCGCCAAGTTAATAAATCTGGTGTTACGCGACGTATGACGCGCATTTTTTTCTTGCTTTGCTTGTTGCCGAGCGTTAACGTGCGTTCGTTCTTGTTCATCATTTCGTTTGAGGGGGAAAATTTTATGTCCGAAGGTTGAAGCAGGCCTCGGCTGCTGGGGTTGTTGATGCTCGGCTTGGGACTCGCCGTCGGCTTAGGCGCGTGCGGGGGTGACCACAACGGAAGACCGCCGAAACACGCAGCACCTCCTCCTCCGCCGTCGCCGACACCCACTCCCGGACCGCCGCCTACGGCGTGTTTGCCCAGCGCCTCGCTGTCGGTGCTGGTGCAGGGTGGAAACGTTCTATCTTACGTTCCTAAAGGTGCCTGGGATGGGAGCACCAGCGGCGTTTCGTTGATCCAGGTAGAGGGCTCGGGCGTTGCCTCGGCTGTGATCCCCACCGGCTCCGTCGTCAATTCATGCTCGTCGAACTCGACAACCGGGGAGACCGTGCGTACGGCGAACGGTAGCGCAGTCTACCTGATCAACGGGACGTCCGTGACGAGTACGCTGCACAGCTCCGGAACGGGGAAAATTAGTTTTTCGGGGGGCGAGTGCACGAACTGCGGCGTGATCATCAATTCCACGACCAACCAGGCGCTGTTAACACTCAGCACTGCCAAGGGTGCCGGATTCCAGTTCCTGGATCTCGCAAACAATACCTTTGAGGCCCCCTTTCCGTCACAAACGTCTCCGCAGCGGGTTTCGGAAGACGCAGCGATAGATCCCGTTCGCCATCTGCTGCTCTCGGCCACCGAAGGGAGCACTTATGAGGTGGGCGACATTACTGACACCACTACGCCCAAATTGTTCGAGAACAATACGTCGGGCGGCGTTTTTGAGGGAGAGTACGATTCGTCGGCCGAAGACTGTACCACTGGCGTGGCGCTGGCCACGAACGAATTTACGGGCAATCTCTATCTGGCCGACCTGAGCCAGGCCGTATTCACACCCGGCTCGCCCGGCACCTGGACGGCGCCGCAGCGCCTGCAGAACTTTCCCGAGTTCGAGAGTTTCTCGGCAGGTACTGACGCGGTTTCGGTGGCGGGCGATACGCATATCGCGGTCGTGAACGGCGAATTCGGCGGAAATCGCTTTGGCGCCGTCGTGCTGCCGTCGAGCTCCGCCAGCGGAGGCAAGGTTCCGGGCGTGTCCGACTACATAAGCCTGCACGATTCCCAACACTCCTGACAAATCAACCTTTGAAACGGGCGATGACCCCCACACCACCACGGCGTATGCCAGCCCGAATACGGGCGACGCTATTGCCCTGGTGGCCAATTCGAATCCTCCGACCTGGGTTGCGCAGATTGACATGAGCAAGCTGCTCAATCCGTCGATCGTGCCGCGGATAAAGAACGGCTTTACCAGCAAGCACACATGCAATCCGTCCGTCGACCTGGAGGCGGCGGGAATCGTGAAGTTTATCGCGGTTCCGTAGGATCAGGGAGATTCGGCGATAAGCAAAGCCGCGACGGCGGCCGCGTAACCGCGGTCGCCGTCGCGCTTTATAGGAGTGGTAAGCGGCCTGCGTCTCGTCAATTGATATGCGCTACTCGTGATACGCGCTACTCGCCCTTGAATTTGGGCGGGCGCTTTTCAAGAAATGAAGTGATTCCTTCGGTGCCGTCGGCGGTGCGCGCCATGTCAGCGATCCATTCGGTCTCGAGCTCCATCTGATCCTCGAGCGTCCGAATGGCGCTTTCGGCAAACAAGCGTTTGACGCCCCCGTAGGCGCGCGTGGGGCCCTCTGCGAGGCCCTTGGCCAGTCCCTCGGCGGTGGCCATCAGCTGGTCGTCGGGAACCACGCGGGTGACGATACCCATGTCGCAGGCCTCGCGCGCCGTGAGCACGCGGTTGGTCAGCGTCAGGTCCATCGCGCGCCGCAATCCCACGATTCGCGGCAGGAAATAGGTTGACGACCCGTCCGGGGTGAGCCCGGCTCGCGTGTAGGCCATCGTGAAGCGCGCCGACTCGGCCGCGACCACGAGGTCGCCCGCGCATGCGAGACTCATCCCCGCGCCGCCTGCCGCGCCATGGATCGCCATCACCACGGGCGCCCGCATCCGGTTGAAACGCGAGACCGCCTTGTGCAGATGAAAGGTCACCTTCTTCAGGAATGTCGGCAGCATCTCCTTGGGCTGCGCGCCGAAGCTCTTGAGGTCGCCGCCGGCGCAGAAGATTTTGCCCGCCGCGCTGATCAACACCGCGCGCACGCTCGGGTCCTCTTCGCAGCGCAGCGACACTTCCATCAGGTCGTGCGCGAGTTCGGCGTTGAGCGCGTTGGCCGCGTTGGGCCGGTTGAGCGTGATGTGTGCCACGTGGTCGCGGACGTCGAAGAGGATCGTCGAATATTCGGACATGGTTTTTCCTCCGCTCCGGTCGAGTTCTCCGGATCGAATCGTCTGGATCGAATTTCCCGTCACCAATTAGATCAACCGCGCAGCTTTCGCGCAACCGCGCGTCGCTCAGAGCGCGCCATACCAGTCGGCGATAGCAGAGCCGATCTCGTGCGGCGAGTCTTCCTGGATGAAATGGATGCCCCTGACGGTCACCTCGCGTTGATTGGGCCAGCGCCGGCAGAACTCGCGCTGCGGGCCGATCAGGATCGCGCCCGGGTCGGCGTTGATGAAAAGCTTTGGCACCGGACTTTGCGAGAGCCATGCGGCGTATTCATCGACCAGCGCGGCGACGTCGGCCGGCTCGCCGTCGAGCGGAATCTGCCGCGGCCATGTTAGCGTCGGGCGGCGCGATTCCCCGGGCTCAAGGAACGGGCGGCGGTAGGCCTCCATCTCGGCGGGTTCGAGCTTGCGGATTACGCTGCCGGGCAGGATCCGTTCGACGAAAGTGTTGCGCTTGAGGATCAGGTCTTCACCGGCAGGCGAGCGCAGCGCCTCGAACAGTGGACGCGCCTGCTGGTTGAATTCGCTCGACTTGAGCGGCCGCACGATCGCTTCCATGTAGGCGATTCCTTTGACCGCGCCGGCATTGCGCCGCGCCCAATGAAAACCCAGCGACGAGCCCCAGTCATGAACCACCAGCGCCACCTTCTGACCGGCGAGGCCGAGCGCGGCGAACCATGCGTCCAGATAGCGGACATGATCGGCCAGACGGTATGAACCATCGGGCGCTTTGCCCGAATCGCCCATCCCGGCAAGGTCCGGCGCGAGGCATCGCGCGTGCGGCGCGAGGTGCGGGATGATGTTGCGCCAGAGGTAGGACGAGGTCGGATTGCCGTGCAGAAAGACGATCGGGTCGCCTTGACCGACGTCGACGTAGGTCATCGCGACGCCGGCGGCGTCGAGACGTTTGCGCGGATGCGGATCGGCGGGCGAAATTGACGCGTTGCTCATCGTTGGGTCCCGATTTTTCGTTGGTGAAGGTTGCTCCCCTCGAGACATACGGCCGGGCCGCGCGCCATGCAAGGTGCGTGAGCTTATGGCCTTGCGCCGCGCGTGGCGCAGGGCCGTTGGCGTGATTCGGTTTGCTCCGCGGGCCTAACGGTTGCACAATTATCGCCTCACGATACCGGAGGACCGATCGAATATGGCCGAGCAGCGCAAGCGCAGCTTCTGGGGATGGGGTTACGAGGATCAGCAGCCTACCGCCGAGCAGTTGAAGAATCTCGCGGAGCGGATGGCGAAACGGTTCGGGCTCGCGCCGCTCAAGATCACGCCGCCGCCGCGCGCGGACGAGCTCAATCTGCGGCCGCCGCGGGTAAAGCCGCCCGACGCGCTCGCCGCCATCTGTTCCGCCAGCACCCACGATCGCGCCGGCCATAGCTACGGACGCAGCTATCGCGACGTGGTGCGCGCGTTTCGCCGCTTCTATCCCAATCCGTTCGACCTCGTCGCCTATCCGCGCGACGAAGCCGAGCTTGGCCGCGTGCTCGAATGGTGCGACCGGGAGCGGCTCGCGGCGGCGCCGTACGGGGGCGGCTCGAGCGTGGTGGGCGGGGTCGAACCGCCTGCGGGCGGCGACTGGCGCGGATCGGTGTCGATCGATCTGACGCGCCTTGACCGCGTGCTCGAAGTCGATCGCGCCTCGCGCGCGGCACGGATCCAGGGCGGCGTGCTCGGTCCCGCGCTCGAGGACCAGTTGCGTCCGCACAACTACACGCTGCGCCACTATCCGCAGTCCTTTGAATTTTCAACGCTCGGGGGATGGATCGCGACGCGTTCGGGCGGTCATTTTGCCACGCTCTACACCCACATAGACGACTTCGTTGAATCGGTCCGCGTACTCACGCCGACCGGCGTAGTTGAATCGCGCCGGCTGCCGGGCTCGGGCGCCGGACCCAGTCCGGACCGCATGTTCATCGGCTCGGAGGGCATCCTCGGCATCATCACCGAGGCCTGGATGCGCCTGCAGGACAGGCCGAAGTTTCGCGCCGGCGCCGCCGTCGCGTTTGCCGATTTCCTCGCCGCGGCCGATGCAGTGCGCGCGGTCGCGCAGGCCGGGCTCTATCCCGCCAACTGCCGGCTGCTCGACGCTGGCGAGGCCGCCAATGCGGGCGCCAATCAGGGCGAGGCCTCGGTGCTGGTGCTGGCCTTCGAGTCGGCCGACCATGAGCTGGGGCCGTGGATGAAGCGCGCGCTCGAAATCTGCGCCGATCTCGGCGGCAAGGTGCCCGAGGGCGCGGGCCGCACGCGCACCGACGCCGAGGCCACGCACGAAGGCGCGGCGGGGGCATGGCGCGAAGCCTTCATCAAGGCGCCGTACTTGCGCAATTCGCTGGCGGCGATGGGGATCATCACCGACACGTTCGAGACCGCCATCACATGGGATCGCTTCCCCGCGTATCACGCCCAATTGATGGAAACAGGAACTGACGCGATCCGGCGCATCTGCGGCCAGGGCACGATGACCTGCCGTTTCACCCACGCCTATCCGGACGGCCCCGCACCTTACTACACGATTCTCGCGCCGGGTAAGCCGGGCAGCGAGATGGAGCAATGGGACGAAATCAAGGCGGCGGTGTCGGAAGTGATCGTGAAGTTCGGCGGCACGATCACGCATCACCACGCGGTCGGCCGCGACCATCGTCCCTGGTACGACCGTCAGCGGCCCGAAGGTTTCGCGCGAGCTCTGAAAGCCGCCAAGCGCGCGCTCGATCCGCACGCGATCATGAATCCCGGCGTCCTGATCGATCCGGAGCGGTGACCCGCCGAAACGGTGACCGGCCGGAGAGTGCGGCGCTCAGTCGTTGTCGAGCCCCAGCGCCTTGCGCGCCGCCGGGCTCATCCGATGAGGGGTCCAGGGCGGATCCCACACCATCTCGACCTTGGCTTCTTCGCATCCCGGGATGCCGAGCAGCTTGTCCTGGATCTCGCTCGCGATCATCGCGCCCATCGAGCATCCCGGCGCCGTCAGCGTCATCTCGACCGTGATCACGCCGCCCTTGATTTCAACGTTGTAAACGAGTCCGAGGTCGACGATGTTGACCGGCATCTCGGGGTCGTAACACTCGCGTAGCACTTCGTAGACTTCTTCTTCGCTGTACATCGCGCGCTTCCCGCCCGACGCCCGGTGGTTTTGCGGCATCGGGCATCGATTGCTGTAGTATATAGAAACAGCGCGCGCGGCAGGAACGGCGCCCGGCCGGCGCGAACGCAGCCAACGGAGGTTAACGCATGCCCGACAAGGAGGAGCTTTACGACGCCGCGGTCGATCTTTACGCCGACGGCAGGTACGACGAGGCGATCGAGGTGTACGAAAATGCGCTCCGGGAGGATCCGCGCTACGGCGACGCGCTGCACGGGCTGGTGATGTGCTACCAGGCCAAGGGCGACCTCGATACCGCGATCGAGCTCACCAAAAAATATATCGCCCAGGACCCCGAAGACATTCTCGCGTTCACCAACTTGAGCATGCTCTATCAGAAGAAGGGGATGATTAAGGAGGCCGAGGAGGCCGGCGCCGAAGCCCGGCGGCTCGACTGGAAACGCCAGCTCAAGGAAGGCCCGGCGGGGAAAAAATAGGGGAGGGCAATGAAGCTCAAAGACAAGGCGGTGCTGATAACCGGCGCGGGGTCGGGGCTGGGGCGCGAGATGGCGCTGGTGTTCGCGCGCGAGGGCGCGAAGATCGGCGTCAACGACGTGCGGCCCGAGGCGGCGCAAAACGTGACGACCGAGGTTGAACGGGCGGGCGGCCGCGCGCTCGCCCTGGTCGCCGACGTCACCGACAGCGCCGCAGTCAGGAAGATCTTCGCCGACTTCGTCGCGGCCTTCGGCACCATCGACGTGCTGATCAACAACGCCGGTATCGGCCGCGTGCGCCCCGGCAGCGAAGCGACTCCCACCGCCGAAAAGAGCGACGAGGACTGGCACAAAATGATCGCCACCCACCTCGACGCGACTTTCTACTGCACGCGTGAAGCGCTCAAGGTCATGCTTCCCAGGAAGTCCGGCCGGATCATCAACCTCGGTTCGATCGTCGGCCTGACCGGCATCGAGATGGCCGCCGACTACGGCGCCGCCAAGGGCGGGATAATCTCGTTCACCAAGTGCGTCGCGCGCGAGGTTGTCCGCGCCGGCATCCTGGTCAACTGCATCGCGCCCGGCTTTATCGAGACGCCGATGACCGCGCCGCTTGGGCCAGAGTTGAGGCAAATTGCGATCGCGCGGACGCCGGCCGGGCGTTTCGGCGAGCCGCGCGACATCGCCGCCGCCGCGCTTTACCTCGCCGGCGACGATGCATCGTTCATGGTCGGACAGGTGATCAGTCCCAACGGCGGCTATGTGATCTGAGCCGCTCCCGCCCGCAGCCGTGAATTCGCGACCCGCAATCGAGCGCGTAGCCGGCGTGATGGTGCCGCTGTTTTCGCTGCGCGCGCGCGAGGACGCCGGAATCGGTGATATCGCGGCGCTCGGCGCAATGGTCGAGCTTGCGGCGGCGATGCGTCATCGCGCGATACTGCTGCTGCCACTCGACGAGACCTCGCCCGGAGAAGCGAGCCCTTACACTGCGCTCAGCCTGTTCGCGATCGATCCGATTTACGTCGGCCTCGGCGGACTGGCGGGCGTCGGGCGGGAGAGGATGGACCATGTGCGCCGCGCGCTCGCCCGCGTGCCATTGAGCGATCGCCTGACGATTCGCGCGGCGCGGCGCGAAGTGCTCGAGGCCGCGTTCGTTCATTTCACGGCGCAGGGCAGCGAGCGGGAGACAGTCGCGGAGTTCGCGGCGCGCCATCGCGGATGGCTCGGCGACTACGCGCTCTTTCGCGCGCTCAAGGATCGGTTCGCCTTCGCTCCGTGGGAGGCATGGCCGCAAGAACTGCGAAGGCGCGACCCCGCCGCGCTCGCGCGCGCCAGGGCGGAGCTTGCGCAGGCGATCGACAGATACGTGTACTGGCAGTTCCTGGCACATCGCCAGTGGACCGAGGCGCGCGCGCGAGCGCGCGCGGCCGGCGTGATGCTCGGTGGCGACCTTGCTTTTTCGCCCGGGCGCGACAGTGCGGACGTGTGGGCCAACCAGGAGCTGTTCGATCTCGGACGCTCAGTAGGCGCGCCACCCGACGGCTTCAATCCGCAGGGTCAACGATGGGGCCTGCCGGCGCCGCGCTGGGAGCGGATTCGCGCGAGCGGGTTCGACCTGCTGCGAAAACGGATCCGGCATGCGCGCGAACTTTACGATTTCATCCGCGTCGATCATGTCGTCGGGCTCTATCGCACCTTTTCGTTCGGCCTCGCGCCCGGATCGCACGGCGCCTTCTGGCCGGCGGCCGAGCCCGAGCAGCGCGCGCAGGGCGGGGCGGTGATGAACGCGATTCTCGACGAGGCGGGCGCGATGATCGTCGTCGCCGAGGATCTCGGCGTGATACCGCCGTTCGTCCGCGCCTCGCTGAGCGCCCTGGGCGTGCCGGGATACAAGGTGATGCGCTGGGAGAAGACCGACGAGGGTACGCCGACGGAGGCCTTCGTCGCGCCGGCGAGCTATCCCGAGCTTTCGCTTGCCACCACCGGGACGCATGACACCGACACGCTGGCCGAATGGTGGGACACGGCGCCGCCGGAGGAGCGCACGCGGATGCTGCGGATGCTCGCGCTTGCGCCCGCGGGCGCGAGCGACGCCCCCGTCGCGATCAGCAGGGTGCTCGACGCGATACTGACTGCCCTATACGCATCGCCCTCGCGGATCGTGATCATTCCGATTCAGGATCTCTTCGGATGGCGCGAGCGGATCAATTTCCCCGGCACGGTGGGGGCGGCGAACTGGTCCTGGCGCCTTCCGGTCGCGATAGAGGACGTCCGCCGCGATCCGGCATTTGCCGCACGCATCGAAAAGCTCCGGAATATGGCCGTTCGGGCAGGAAGATAGCGGGAAGATAGGCCGCTCCAAACCACCTCAGACTGTGCTTGAGCGCCTGATTGCGTCCGCCGCGCGGGTCAGTAATCATCGTCCAGGTAACTCTGGCACGCCTGCGTCTTCGGAACGCGGCGGGTGAGGGATGGAAATTGCGAAGGGGAGGATGGGGCCGTCATATCCACCGAACAAGCAGAGTCGCAGCCTAGCTCGCTGCTTCGCAGAGTGCTGCTGGTGCCGCTGTGGGCGGCGGTAGCAATTGAGGTGGTGATCCTAATTGCGGCGTTGCCCGGACGCGCCAACAAGTGGGATTACAGCATCTACTACAGTTCGGCGCTCGCGATGCGCGAAGGGATGAATCCCTACACGACCGACCTGACGCCGCTCGCCCGTTCGCTCGGTTTCGAGCTGGACAAGATCAACCACGCGACCGATCCACCGACCTTCGTGATGTGCTTCGTGCCGCTGACGCTGCTCGCGCCGCGGCCGGGTTTTTATGTGTGGACCGCGATCAACGCGGCCTCGTTCCTGCTCGCGCTCATCCTGCTTTTTCGATGGACGCCAGGTCTAGGCCGCGATCCGGCGTTGGCGCTCGCCGCGGTGATACTGCTCTTTCCGCCCGTGATCGAGCATCTGGCCTGGGGCCAGAACAAGATGCTGGTTCTGCTGATGTTCGTGCTGATGCTGCGATGGCTGGAGCGCGGGAGGGACGCCGCGGCGGGGTTGATGCTGGCGGTCGCAGCTCTGTTGCGCGCGTTCCCGCTACTGCTGATCGCTTACCTGGCGCTGATGAAGCGATGGCGCGCCGTCGGATACACGATCCTTGGACTGGCCGTCGGCGGATTGCTGACGCTCGCGCTGGCGGGCGTCGGCAGCACGATGAGCTTCGTGCTGGCGCCGACTTATCTGACCGAACAGTGGCGGGAGGCGCTGCCGGGCAATATCGCACTTGGTCCGACGATAGCGCGGATGTTCTGGTACTTCTTCGGGCTCCATCTGGGAACCACGCTTGGATGGGCGCAGAAAATCACCACGCTAGGGGCTGAACTGGTTCTGCTCGGCCTCGCGATAAAAGCTACAGTATCGCGGCCCGCGGATGGCGATCCCGACGGCCGGCTTTTCGTGCTGTGGATGATGACTGCGATTCTGAGCTCACCCACCTCATGGTTCTACTACCTGGTGCTGCTCGCGATTCCGATGGTCAGGCTGAGCGCCGCGGCGGCCAACGACCGGACCAGCGCGCGCGCTCTCTGGGCGGGCGTTGCGTGCTACACGCTGGCGTGGCTCTACTTCAGCGGGGTCGATATGCACTCGCAAGAGCTCGCCCTGCATCCGAACACGCTGCTGTGGCGCGTCGGAGCCTCGCCGGTGGCGCTGACGGCGTACCTGTCGCTCTACTGGTTCACGACCGATTCGGATGCAGCCGATCGATTGATGGCCGAATCGCGAGCTTCGCAGGCGGCCGATTCAATCGGCGAGGCGCAGCCCGCTCGCACCGCAGTCTGACGCGGGCGCCTCGCGCGAGCGCCCGGGCCGCATCGCATTGCGGGCCGGCTGATGGCATGTTAACCGGGATCGATTCGCC
>Ga0335078_10001417_pt1 | contig 36277 bp, 28 predicted proteins | sample Lox_Sample_32_FD_206711 | JGI IMG/M metagenome (GOLD analysis project Ga0335078, IMG submission 206711) | Soil microbial communities from Loxahatchee National Wildlife Refuge, Florida, United States - Lox_Sample_3.2 | ecosystem: Environmental > Terrestrial > Soil > Wetlands | place: USA...
TCCTCTCATCTCTGCCCGCTGTGCGGGCGATACAACAGTGCGCCTCATGGCGCACACGGGCTGTAAAACCGTCGGCTCAGCCTACGATGGTTCGAACCCAACACCTGCCACCCTGTTTCCGCAGGTCAAAGCCGGTGACACCGGACGGTGGCACCGGCTTTTGCGTGCCGGTGGGAGCGGTTCGCGGACCGTCTGTGGGCCAGATGTGGGCCAAAACACGATGGCGGGCCATCGTTCTAAAATTTGGCTTTGAGCTGGCTAAACGTCTATCGACAGGGTTGCTGCGGTGGCCCGTGGTCGGCGTTATTTGTGGGCCGTCGGCGGGCCGGGCGGGGAAGTCACGGACGCATGGCGGACGGCGTCCGCGCCCATCGCGGTCGATGCAACCGCTCGCCATTTCACGGCGTCGCGCGGTCGGGGGTAACCGCTGGCTTTCTACGGACGGGCACGGACCAGACCTGGAGAACGGTTCGAGGACGTGGTCGATCTGCTGGTTGAGGACGTCGTCTTGGCCGTGGATGCAGTGGCTGTAAACGGTAAGCAGGACCGCGACGCTGTGCCCGGCCCGGGCCGCGATCTGGGCCGGGTCCCCTCCGGCGTTCAGCCACAGTGACAGGGCGGCGTGGCGCAGGTCGTAGGGGCGGCGGGCGAGCCCGCTGGCGGCTAGCTCGGGCCCGAGGGCGAGCGCGCGGGCGTATTGCCAGGCCCGGCCGTAGACCGATCCGCTGAGCGGCCCGCCGCGGGCTCCGTAGAACAACCGACCGTCGGGTGTGGTGCCGTAGGCCGTGACGTGCGCACGGAGCATGGCGGCCAGTACCGGGGGGACCGGGACCATCCGGATCGATCCGTCCGGCCGGTGCTTGAGCCCGCGCTGTTCATAGCTGGTGCCGTCGCTGGTCCATGCGGCGGCGGTCCTGGGTGTGGCCGCGGCCAGCCGGAGCACGCCCCACCCAGAGCCGGGCAGCGTGCAGTCGGCGAGGCGCAGGGCGACGGCTTCCTCCGGGCGGAGGGCGGCGTAGTACAGGCACCCGAAGAAGGCGGTCAATTCCGGCTGGGTCCGTGCGATCACATCCAGCAGGGCGCCGACCTGGGCTGGGCTGGCCACGACGGCGGGGTCGAGGGCTGCTGATGACTGCGGTACCTGCCAGCCGAAGCTGTCCAGCGGATTGTCCGGCAGGACTCCGGTCTCGGCCGCGTAGCCAAGCGCGCCGTGCAGGACGGCGCGCTTACGGATGATGGTGTTGGGGGCTGCCCGGCTGCCGTCCAGTCGGAGCGTCAGCGCCTCCAGCGCGGTCCGCAGCACCGCCGGCTCGCTGAGGTGGCCGACGGGCAGCGACGCCTGTCGCGCCCAGTCCAGGATCTGCGCGGCCGGGCTGTCCGGCTCGGCTGGGCGGGCGGGGTTGAAGGCGTGCTGGTACAAGACCATGCGCAGCTCGCGCGGGTCTGGTCGTTGACGTGCATCCGGCCGGACCAGCACGGGGGTGACCGTGGCCAGCGCCTCGGCCACGCTGGCCCGGGAGTGGGCGGCTAGGGACGGCCATTTCATCGCGGCGTACTCGGTGGCCTCCTGGTACCAGGTGACAGTCGCGGGCTCCGGAAGGTTCCATGCGGCCGGCTCGCCGGTCAGCGGATCGAAGTCCAGGCCCGTCCGGGCAGCGCGGACCAGCTCGGCCCGGTAGCTGTCGGCTAGCTTCCTGGTGATGAACGACTTTGACCTGCTGCGGCCCGCCGCCTGCCAGCGGACCTCGAACGGCCGACGCCGCCCTGGCCGCCGCCTGATCGCGTACACGCTCACATCGAACCTGTTCACCGATGCCCCCAGTCTTAAGGGCGCCCGGTATCGCGCTGACCATCACACGTGGATCAGGCGCAGCTCCGCTCTCATAGCCATGATCGCGGATCCCTGTTCCACGACGTCCTGACCGGGGTACGGCTGGGCAGGTCTATATGAAGGTTGCCCAACGGATCCTCGCCCGGCAGCTGATAGCACGAGGGATCTCCAGGGCGCTGAACTGCGGAGACCGTCTGCGAGCGAGCTTTGGTTACTGACTTACTGGAGCAGGAGCGCCAGCAAGGGAGCCGGCACCGCCCAGATGCTTCCGGTGGTGTCCAGGACTGACTTGGTGGCGAGGATGCCGCGTCGGAACTTCGCGTCGATGGTGCGGGCCTCGCCCTTCCAGCCTTGCTCGACCCACTTGGATTCCAGGGGGACGGTGGCGACCGGGCCGTTCGCGGATGGGACGGTGACCGGGCCGAGGTCGACCTCGCGGTCGCCGGATGTGCGGGCATAGCCGATGGTGTCGCCGGTGACCCAGCGGCCCTCCTCGAGGTCGTCGATGGCGCGGGCCAGCGCGACGCCGATCGTCATCTCGGTCAGCCTGGTCATGTCGGGTCCGGGCAGGCCGGTCCGGAGCCGTGAGGGGAGGGTAGCCAGGAGCGGGTCGGTCAGGTACAGCTTGGCCTGGGCGCCCGCGACGAGGTGCTCTCCCTCTCGGCGCGGGCACCAGATCGCGGCGTGGCTGGATACCAGCCGGTTCAGGCGCCGGACGAAGATGTCCCGCGAGGGGTACCCGAGTGTGGTGCTCGCCGCGGTTATGTTGAGCGGGCTGGTAGCGCGCTGGGAGATGCCGTCCAGCAGGCGGGGGACGGAATCTTGGGGGCGGTCTGGGTCGACGTCGGCGCGCAGGCAGGATCTCAGGTCGTTGAGGTAAGCGGTGGAGACTGCTCCGGTCCGGGTGTGTTCGGCGACCGCCCGGGGGAACCCGCCGCAGGTGAGGTAGTCCTGCCAGGCGAGGTCGTATCCGTCCAGGTCGAAGGCGACGGAGTCCAGGACGTCGGCGGTACCGGGGTCCTGCAGGCCGCTCACGTGGACCGGTGTCGGCCGCGCCAGCTCTGGCCGGGAGGCGGCCAGGTAGTCGCGGAATGTCATGGGGAGCAGCAGCCGGGTCCGTCTCCCGGGGCCGGTCCCGGCGCGGCCTGCGAGGAGGTTGCCCTCGATGTCCTCGTCGGCGGCCCACCTGCTGCCGATGGCGATCACCGTGTCGCCGCCGAACGCGGTGTTGTCCGGTGCGAGCTTGAGGACCGATGTCCAGCCGGTCACGCCGCTGACCTCGTCCAGTAGCCAGACCCGGGGATGCGGCTGGTCCCGGTCGACCGACCGGGTCAGTTCGCGGCCCAGGACCAGGCAACGGTGCACATCCTGAGCGGCCATGCCGTCACACGGCAGGTAGATCACCTGGCGGGCGTCGACGTCGCGCCGCACGCACAGCGCTGCCGCTGTGTCGAGAAGTGCCACCGACTTGCCGATGCGCCGAGGGCCGGTCAGACCGCGAGCTGGTCCGTCACCGGGCCGGACTGGACATCATCGAGGACAGCGGCCCGGAATCCCAGGTCATGCGCGGCCCGCCCCTTCAAGACCGGGTGGTGTCCGGTCCACGCGGTGGGATCCTGCCCGCCGGCAACGGCCCGCCACCACGGGTTCGCGTCCGTGAGACGCTGGCGACGCTGATCATCTCGCATACCTCATGTTTCAGGTCACCTAACAAAACATGGGGTCAGATCAAGTATTGACCTAACAAAATGGCGCGCTTTTGCGGATGGTAACCTAACAAAACTTGGATGCAGACACGCGGTGAACCTGACAAACGTCCGGCTGCCCGGCCCGTGGGTTGCGGCGCTGGACGAAGATGAAAACGCACGGACCGAGGTCGTCAAGGACGTGGGCGGCTCGGCGGGTGCGGGCTAGTCGGCCAGACGGCGGAAGGCTGCACCGTAGGTCCGCTGGTCCTCGATCGGGAGGACCGGGATGCGGACGCGGCGGGGGTCGAAGCGGACGGTGTCGCTGAGGGTGCTCGCCATTCTGGTGGCCTGACGGCCGCTGTCGCTGGCACGGTCCTGATGCGAGTTTCAAGGCCTCAGCTGGCGCTAGGGACAGGAGCAGCTTCCTGTTCCTGATTTTCGCGCGGTCCCGCATGGTGATTCCCGTCGATCTTCGTGCGGAGTGGTTACAGGCCTTGGCTGTGCAGCCAGGCGAGGGTCGCGTCGGCCACTTCGCTCCAGCCGTGATCGAAGACCAGGGAGTGACCGCGGTCGGGGAACGCGAGGTAGTCGGTGGTCGCCCCGGACTTGGCGTAGAGCTTGTAGGCGGCCTTCGCGACGACTTCCGGGACGGTGTGGTCCTTGCCGCCGGCGATGATCAGCAGCGGCCCCCGATCGCTGCGCCGGGTGTCGACGCTTGCGGGTGACGTCTTCTTGAAGTTCGCTGCCACCGCCTCGAACAGCGGCTTACCTGGACCCGGGATGGTCCACTTGGCGAACAGCTCGTCAGATTCAGCTTCGGTGATCGCGTTCCCGAAGCTGTAGCGGAACTGTTTCTTCGTCAGCGAGACGGCCTTCTTCTTGTTTCCCGGCTTCGACAGGAAGGGAAAGCCCGCGCGAAGCTGGGCGAATGGGAGCGGCCTGACTCCTTTGATCTGACCCGGATCAATCCCCACGGCGGCGGCCGCGTGCCCGTCGGCCAGCAGCTTCTGCGCGATCAGGCCGCCGAAGGAATGGCCGATCACGAGCGGCTTGACCGGCAGGTCGCTGATGATCTTCACATAACTGGCGGTGATGTCGTCGATGCCCTTGTTCGCCACGGCCGCGGCATTGCTCCGGGTGGTCGCGACGTCGGGGGCGTCGCCCGGCCAGCCAGGCGCCAGGGTGTCGTAACCCTCCGAGCGGTACAGCTCGATCCAGGGTTGCCAGGCGGCCGCGTGAATCCAAAGGCCATGGATAAAGACGAGAGGGGTTGGTACGGACATCTGAACCTCCAGGTAGGACGTGGTCTTGGTGCGAGTTTTAGCGCCTCAGCTGGCGCCACGGCCGGCCGTTATCGCCAGGCAGGGCCGTCGTTGTGAACCGCCGGTCCACCTCGGCCATCTGCTCCGTAGACGCGGCTGGCCCCAGTCCGCCGAGTTCGAGGAAAAGTTCCTCGTTCCCGGCGGGCGCGCTGACGAACAGCAGTCGGCCGCCGGTCGCGGTGACGAAGGTGTGGTACGAGCCGCGGGGCACGACCACCGTGGTGCCCGCGCCACCGGAGAATTCGGCGTCGCCCACCCGGAAATGGTAAATACCATCCAGCACGTAGGCGATCTTCATCCAGTCATGGTGGGCATGCGGCGGGTTCTCGGTGATGACATCGTGATAGAAGATGAACGCACCCAGCATGTGCTGAACGTCAGCGCCACGGACGAGAATCTCCGGCCGATGCGGGCCGCCGAGGTCGACGATCTCACCCTCGCCGGGCTGCACAGCCCATCCGTCCTCGGCCCCACACGGAACCATTTTCGACCATTTTCTAGTCCTTTAAATCTGCGCGAGTAGCAAGAAATTCGCTATTAAGAGGTCTCCCGGGTGGCCGACGGGCGGGCAGCGTTGCGTTCTACCTCAACGCGCCGCGCGTTAAGCGCGTCCCGCAGCGCCGCGCGCGAAGTGATGCCGAGCTTGGGGAAGACGTGGTACAGGTGCGCGCTGACGGTACGGTCCGACAGGAACAGGCGGCGGCCGACCTGCTTGTTGCTCAGGCCGGCGGCCGCGAGCTCGGCGATCTCGAGTTCCCGCAGCGTCAGCGCCCCTGAGGCGCGGCGCTCGCCGCGCGGGCGGGCCAGCTTTGCTGCCCACAATTGCGCCGCTGCCCGGTCGGCCTGGGCTGCCATCGCCTCGCTCACCCGGCCGGCCCGCAGCGCCGCCTCAACGAGGTCGGGCAACAGCCATATGGCATCGGGCTCGCGCTCGTCGGCGATCGCGGCGATGCCCTGATGGAGTCGGGCCAGCGGGTCGTCGGCCGCGAACCCCGCAGTTGACTCGATTATGACGCTCATCAACGGCCCCTTCCGTGGCCTGGACTTCGTGAACTGCATGTTGACTGGTTCAACGACGCCGTCGCCACAGCCGTGGTCGATACACGTTCAACGACGATTCACGCGTTTTCTCGTGCCTGGCCGTCGCGAGCGATCAATAGGCGGGTAACAAGCTGTCAAGCCGGCTTTAACCCAGCACCGCCCTCACGACTCCTCGATGTTCGAGAACAGAATCCGTACGCCGCCGGTCGCCAACTCGAAGATGGTCGGGAAAAATGCGCCGGCCTCTGGAGTCGTGACCGCTTTACTTGCGGTGTCGTAGCCGTCGAAATAGAGGTCGATCGTGCGGTACGCCGGCGTTGGCGTGCCGTCCTCTTTCGGCCATACCTTCGCACTCTCGATTCGCTGCAAACCAGGTAGCGCCCTGGCCAGCATGAGCTGCGCCGGGCATCCCTCCTCGAACACTGCCGGGTCTACGGGGTTGTCGTAAATGACCGTGATCTTGGTTGGCATCGTCTGCTCTTTCCGTTGCTTGCGGCCTCGGCGGGTGGCACGCTGCTAAGCGGCATTCCAAAAGTTCTGTTCATAACCGGGCGGCAGCCAGGGGCTGGTCCAGGGCGCGGCGGTGGTCAGCATCTGATCCGGTGAGCGGGCGCGGAAGAAGGAGTGGATCTGCCGCAGGCGGCCGGGCCAGCTCACGGCGGTGTTGGCGACGTAGTTTTTAAGCGCCGCCCAGATCCGCTCGGCCGGATTGTCATGCGGACTGTACCGGGCGCCGTACAGCAGCTCCAGCCGGGGATGCGTCTCCAGGTACTTCGTGACCGTGCGGGCGTGGTGGATGCTGTCGTTATCGCAGATCACCACGATCACCGGGGCCAGCGGGAACGCCTCGGCGATCATCTGGAGCAAGGCGATGAAGTCCGCCGCGCAGCGGCGGCCCAGCCGGTACACCCACGCCCCGGTGGTCACTTCGATCGCGCCGAGCACGGTGATCTTCCGGTTCTTTCCCGGGGTCAGGACTTCCGGGCGCCTGCCGCGCAGTGTCCAGCTGGCCCGCACGTGCGGCAGCAGGTTCAGGTGCGTCTCGTCCTCGGCCAGCACCACCGCGCGGCGCGGCAGATCCAGCAGCCGGGCCACGATGCCGGCCACCACGTGGTCGTGGTACGGGTCGCCGCGGGCGGTCAGCTTCGGCCGCCGCCAGATCGCGACCAGCCGGATCCGCCGGTACAGCGTCCGCGCGCTGACCTGCGGCCAGCCCAGGTACCGCCGGATCCGCGGCAGCGTCCACGGGCCCGGGCGCTCAAGCAGCGCGGCGATCCGCCTGGTCAGCCGCCGGCCGCCCAGCCGGGGCCGCCCGGACCGAGGCCGGTCGGCCAGCCCGGCCAGGCCCTCGGCGTTGAACCGGCCGATCCAGCGGCGCACCGTGGCGGGGTGGCAGTCCAGCAGCGCCGCGATCTGCGCAGGCGGTAACCCGTGCGCCGACAGCAGCACCATCACCGCCCGCGTCGCCTGCCGCCACCGGCCGTACAGCTCAGCCTCCAGCCGCTCGATCTCGCTGCCTGGACCTTTGGCGAACACGCTGACCGGGCGCATACTGATCACGACCTCGCCGGCTGGGTGGAACGTTGTGGCAACTTCGATCCAACCCCCGGCGAGGCTGATGTCAACACCCCTTACCCGCCGGTCTTACAGCGCGGTTACGCGCAGAACTTCTGTATTGGCGCTTAGCATCCGTTGTTTTCCGGACACGCCGCATCACCTCGACAGGTGATTTCTTTCGAGCAGGCTACGGGCGCGCGTCGCGGGCGATGCGGCCCGCCAGCTCCGTTCGCGACCGCACGCCGAGCTTCTCAAATACATGCCGCACGTGGGTACCCACCGTGTTGGGCGAGACGAACAGGCGCTCCGCCACCGCCTTGTTGGTGAATCCTTCGCCAATGAGCCGCGCCACCTGCGTCTCGGTGGGGGTCAGGGCGGCCCACCCGTTGCCGGGCCGGTCGGTGGTCACCAGCCGCCGGCGGACGCCCAGGACGCGCAGCCGCTGCCGCACGCGACGCGCGTCCCACGTCGCCCCGCAGCCGGCATACGACTCGAGAGCGCGGCCGAGCGCATCGACTGCCTCGTCGCGGCGGCCCTCGCGGGCCGACAGCGCACCGAGGTCCTCCAGCGCCGACGCAAGCGCTAGTGGTCTCGGACCGCCGGTGAAGTGCTGTACCGCGGAGCGCAGCTCCGCGGCGTCCTGGTGACGGAGCCCGCGAGCGTGCGCGGCCGACCCCTGCAGCGACGCGACCGCCGGGTTCTTGGCCGCTCTCGCCTGCGCCTCGCCGATCACCAGATCGGCGATGTCAAACGCCTGGATCCGCAGGGCAGCGCGGACGACGTGGGGATCGTCGCAGTTATCGCGGCCGAGGATGGGCAACACGGAATCTGGGCGGAACTCGTCGAGCAGGCCGAAGATGAGCTCCAGGCTCTCCTCATCGCCCCGGCCAAGCGCTAGGAAAACGAGCACCAGCGCGAGATCGCGGCGCATCTCGTAATCGTGCGTTACGACCTGAAGCGTGGCTCTGGCCACCGTCTCGCAATTGCGCGCGAGCTCGCGGTCGTCGGTGTGCAGTGCGACGCGGGCAAGCGCCAGCAACGCAAGGCACTCTGGAACGTCTACTACCTCTCGCTGAAGGATCCACTCGGCCGCCGCCCTCGCATCCCCAAGCCGGCCTGCCTGGACAAGGAAGCGGCCGCGGTAGATCTCCCAGCGAAACAGGATCCAGGCCTGACGGTCGCGGCTAGCCGTCCGGATGCCCTCGGTGAGCACCCCGATGGCCTCGTCGACACGGTCGAGCCCGCACAGGGCGTTAGCCTCACACACCTCGACCACGCGAAAGCTTCCCTGGGCCTCCGGATCATCGCTCGGAACGCCGAAGCCCCGGGCCCGTGCTAGAAACTCGCTGTAATCGCCATCGACCTCGGCCATCATGAGCCGGCCGAGCGCGAGCACCCCGGCGCCCTCCGCGCTCCCTGTGTCCTGCACCATCCGCTCGGCCCCCGCCATCGCGAGCCGGGCCTCACCGGGGAGTCCTACGCAAATGAGGTTGAACGCCACAACCGCCGCGAGCACGGCCCGAAGCGCGTCGGGCACCCCCTCCAGTGACAGGGCCTGACGCGCGACCCTCAGCCGCGTCTCACTGGCGGTGGACGTAATAGTGGCGACGGTGAGCGCCAGCGCGGCCTGCTCGGCGACCGGGAGCGTCCGCGCCGCCCGATCGGCCAACTCACGGGCCGCATCTGTATCGCCGCCCAGGTGCATAAGCAGGACGACTTCCTTAATCAAGGCTCCTTCCCGAGGATCGCCGTCGGGGAGCAAGTTCAGGGCGCTTTGTGAGAGCTGGCCGGCCATCCGCGGATCTGTTGACGCGAGCGTGCGGCTCGCGCGCCGCAACGTGTCGATGGCGACCTCGTCGCCCACGTCGGCGCTGTCCGCCAGCCGCGTGGCGATCTCGACGGGCGCGGCGCCGGCGTCAAGAAGGACCCCGGCCGCCTGGCGCTCAAGCGCCCGCACGCTCGGCGCGGGCAGCGTCCGCAAGACGGCCTCGTGCACGAGGTCGTGCCGGAACGCGAACTGCGAGCCGCGCGCCACCACGATGTCCGCCCGCTCCAGCTCGGCCACCAGCCGGTGCGTCTCTGCCGCCGGCCGCCCCAGCAGCGTGGCGAGATCGCCGAACCGGAAGCTGCGGCCGAGCACGGCCGCGACCCCGGCGGCATGACGCGACAGGGAGGGCAGCCCGGTCAGCCGGCGCTGTACCGACCACTGCACGCGCTGGGGCAAGACCGACTCGCGCAAGCCAGCGCGTCCTGCGACGACCTGGATTGCCCCCTCCTCCGTGAAGCCGTCAAGGAGCTCCCGCAGGAGAAACGGATTGCCGCCGGCCGCGTCGGCCGCACCTGACAGCGCTTCATCCGGGCTTGCTCCCACGACATCCGCAACGAGCGCCGCTACCGCCGGGGCTTCGAGCGGAGCCAGTTCGAGACGGGCCGCTCCGGCGTCCACCAGCGCATCGATTAGCCGCAGGCGATCGCCTCCTGCTTCGGCGTGGCGCAAGGCGATGACCCAGGCGATCGGGCTCCCCGCCATCTGGCTCGTCAGTCCCCTGACTGCCGAGAGCGTACCGAGGTCAGCCCACTGCAGGTCGTCCAGGCAGATCAGCATCGGCCCGCTCTTGGCCCGCGCCTCCAGCAGTTCCCCCAGCTCGAGCAGGAGCCAGTAGCCCTGCTCCGCCATGTTCTCCAGCGCGGCTGAGCGGTCAAGAAGCGGGCGCCTGCCCTGAAACAGCGCTTCCAGCAACGGCGCCAGGTACACGGCGAGCTTAGCCTGGTCGCCGTCACCGCGCCCCACGGCCACCGACGACCGGCCCGCCATCGCAATGGCTTCCTCAATGAGGCGCGTCTTGCCCAGGCCGGGACCCGCCTCTATCACCGACACCGAACCCGCCCCCGGGTGAGCGGCGGCCAGCTGCCCCCTCAGCACCCCGAGCTCGTAGTCCCGGCCGCGCAACGGCAATCGACGTGGCCGGGGATTCACAAGGCAACCCTACGTCCGTCCGCGTATCGGCGTATAGCAGTCCCGCGCCGCGTCATCGCTCAAAAGAAATCACCTATCGAGATGATGCGGCGCGCCCGGAAAACAACGGACGCTAGCTGCGTGCCACCGGCCCGAGAAGAGGTAATTCACCAATGACTGCCACTCAGCCCACTGTCATTCTTGTGCACGGCGCGTTCGCCGATGCGTCCAGTTTCCGCGCCCTGTACGACGAGCTTCCCAACGACCTGACCGTCATCGCGCCGCCGAACCCGCTGCGCGGCCTGACCAACGGCGACGGCGCGTACCTGAGGGGCGTGATCAAAGAGATTGACGGACCCGTCCTACTCGTTGGCCATTCCTACGGCGGTGCGGTCATCACCGCCGCGGGCACGGCCGACAACGTGGTCGGCCTCGTTTACCTCTGCGGCCTCGCCCCCGACGAAGGCGAGAACGCGAACGACCTGCAGTCCGCCTTCCCCTCGCCGGGAATCGTCCCCTACATCGTCGCGCACCAGCTAGATCCGGACGCCGGCCCCGAGTTCACGCTCGCCGCGGAGGGCTTCCACGAGTCGTTCTGCGCCGACATCCCGGCCGGGGACGCGAGGTTCATGGCCATGGCCCAGCGTCCCCTGGCGGGGATCGCGCTCGCTGAAGCGGCACCGGCCCCGGCGTGGCGCAGCCGGCCGTCGTGGGGGGTGCTCGGGACCGCCGACCGCTGCATCGACCCCGGCGTCCACCGGTTCAGCTACAAGCGGATGGGCGCGCAGGAGGTCACCGAGCTCGAAGGCGCCTCACACGTCGTAATGCTCTCCCGCCCCCAGGAGGTCGCGGCGGTCGTGATGACCGCGGTGCGCAGCACCACGGCCTGACCCGCCTGACAGCACCACGGCCCGGCCCGTGCCTTTGGCGAGATAAAGGCACGGGCCGGAAACCAAAGCAGGAGCAAAGGAGCCCAGGGATGAAGATCGGGATTATCGGCGCGGGACGGATCGGCCAAGCGGTCGCCAGGCGACTGGTCACGGCCGGACACGAGGTCATGCTTAGCAACGCCGCGGGTCCGGAGTCGCTTGCAGCCGTCAAGAAGGCGCTCGGCGGGAAAGCGCATGCTGGAACGGTGCAGGACTCCGCGGCTTACGGCGAAGTCGTCTTCGTGGCGATCCCGGTGGCTGCGATGTACGACCTGCCAGCGGCTGAGCTCGACGGCAAGATCGTTGTCGACGCCACCAATTACTACCCCCAGCGCGACGGGCAGATCCCGGAGCTCGATGACGGGTCGATCGGCTCCAGCGAGTTGCTGGCCCGCGATCTGCCGGGATCCCGGGTGGTCAAGGCCATGAACACGATGTCTTACGTCCGACTGGCGCGTGAGGCCAAGCCCGCCGGCGCGGCGGGGCGGCTGGCCATCCCGCTCGCCGGCGACGACCTGCCCGCTAAGGAGATCGTGAGCGGCCTGATCGACGACATGGGATTTGACCCCGTCGACGCGGGGACCCTCGCCGACGGGCGCGACCAGCAGCCCGGCACGGCCGTCTACGACCGCCCGCTCGAAACCGAGGGAGTACGGGCTGCGCTAGCCCGCCCGTAGACGATCCGTGGCGGTTCTCCGTGCTTCGCCACGCCGCCACGCCCGCATCCGCTGGTGCTGGCCACCAGAGGTGGTAAATGGCGGCCTGGTTCGCGTAATCCCTGCTTGCCCAGACGAAGCGAAAGAGCAAAGAGATGGGCAAAATGCACAAAAGGCTGGTACTCGCCGCCGCCGTGATCGCGAGTGTCAGCGCGGACTCCGCCGGCGCTGCGCGCGCGGCGACGCCGCCGTCCATGACCTCGCGGCCGACGCGACAACGGTGGCCGACTTCGTGCGCACCATCCCCGGGCCGGTACTACTCGTCAGCCACTCCTACGGCGGCGCGGTCATCAGCAACGCCGCGGCCGAGGTGCCCAACGTCGTCGGGCTCGTGTACGTCGACGCCTACGAGCCCGCAGTCGGGGAGGCTGCAGGCAACCTCGGCGGAACGACGTCGGCCCTCGCCGCCCACCCCGCCGCCCAGCTCTTCGAGCAAATTCCAGGAGCACCCAATGGCACCGAGAACCTGATCCTCAGCCAGAACACGTACCTCCGCTACTTCGCGAGCGACCTGCCGCGAGCCCGGGCGCTCGCGCTCTGGGCCTCGCAGACGGTAGCCGGATCGGGCGCCCTTTACGCGCCATCGCAGCACGCCGCAGTCCATGCTCGCGATGGCCCGCCGCGCCCACTCTCACATCACGATCTTCAACGGCGGGTCGGACCTCACCCTCATCTCCCACCCGGCCGCCGTGACCGCGGTGATCGGCAAGGCACTGTCATCCCTGCTGGCGGACGGCAAATGAGTGTCGAGCCGCTGCTCTCGCGATCGGCGGCTGATCGACGGTGTCCCGAGCAGGCGGACAGCAGTATCAGGCCAGTCAGGAGAAACGCGACACCATGTCCAAGTTCGCAAAAGCTGTCATTTACACTCAGCACGGCGGCCCGGAGGTGCTCCGGGTGGTCGACCGCGAGGTGCCGACGCCGGCGGCTGGCCAGGTCCTCGTGCGGATCGTCGTATCGGGGATCAACCCGACCGACTGGAAGAACCGCCAGGCCTCCAGCGGGACGCGGACAGCCGAAACGGTGCCGCACCAGGACGGGGCGGGATTTGTCGAGGCCGTCGGCGACGACGTAGCGGGGTTCGAGGTCGGGGAGCGCGTGTGGGTTGTGCTGGCTGCCTACGGCAACCCGGGAGGTGGCACGGCGCAGGAATACGCAGCCGTCCCTGCGGACCGGGTCTTCCACCTTCCCGACGAGGCATCTTTCGACCAGGGCGCCAGCATCGGAATTCCCGGCCTGACGGCCTACCGGGCGCTCACGGTGTCGGAGGGCTGGCCATCGCGGCTGTATCCCGGGGCACTGGACGGCATGACCGTCCTCGTTGCCGGAGGAGCCGGCGCCGTCGGGCACGCGGCAATCCAGCTGGCGAAGTGGGCTGGCGCTTACGTTATCGCGACTGTCAGCTCGGCCGAGAAGGAGCGGCTGGCTCTCGCGGCCGGCGCGGAATACGGACTGCGGTACAACGACCCCAGGCTCGCGCAGACGATCCGCGACGCGGCTCCAGCCGGAGTCGACCTTGTGGTGGAGGTCGCGGCCACGGTGAACGCCGCGCTCGACCTGGCCGTCCTCGCGGACCGGGGAACGATCGCCGTCTACGGCAATGACCGCGGCGGCCCGTTCAATGTCAACTTCGGGCGCAGCGTTTCGCTGAACCTCCGCTACCAGTTTGTTCTGCTGTACACCGTGGGCAGCAACGCGATCTCCACGGGCGCCGAAGATATCAACGCGGCTTTCGCGGCGGGCGCGTTGCCGATCGGAGCCGACGCTGGCCTCCCGTTGCACCGTTTCATCCTTGCGGATACGGCTCAGGCGCAACTTGCGGTGGAACGCGGGGCTGTCGGCAAGGTTCTGGTCGACGTGACCTCGCCGGTGCTTTAACAGGTCGTGCAAGCGACGTGCCGAGCTATAGCAAACCGGGTACGGAGCGTGTCTGGCAGACACCCAAGCTCCGCGATGACGACCCGGGCCGGCACCACCCCGTCGGTTGGGCTGAGCTCTTCTTCGACCTCGTGTTCGTCGTCGTAATCGCCGTTCTCGCCGGCAATCTAGCAGCCCATGAAAACCTGCTGAAGTTCGCCCTGCAATTTACGGCCATCTTCTGGGTGTGGAACGGTTTCACGTACTACAACGAACGCTTCGAGTCGCACGGACTCGACAACCGGCTGTTCACCTTCGTCGCCATCCTCGCGGTTGCCGGCTTGGCCATCTGGGGACGGAACGGGCTCGGCCGCAACTACGTGCCGTTTGCCGGCTCATACCTCCTCGCCCGCCTACAGACCATCGCTCTCTGGCTGCGGGCCGGCTACCACGTGCGGCGGGTTCAGCGCCCGGCCCTCAGTTTCGCAGGTGCGTTCACCGTATCGACCGCACTCATCAGTGTGAGTGTGCTCGCTCCGACGACGTGGCGCCTGGTACTGTTCGCCGCCGCGATCTTGATCGAGATCGTCACCCCCGTGATCACCGGTCAATTCCAGGCCGGGTTGCCGCCTCTCACCCGGGACAAGTACCCGGAGCGGTTCGGCCTGTTCACGCAGATCGTGATGGGACAAACCGTGACCGAGGTCATCCTCAGCGTCGCGGCGGCCAACTCAGTCTCGCGGATCTCGGTACCGGCCATCGTTCTGGCCGGGCTCGGGCTTCTCGTGGGCTTCGGGTTGTGGTGGGTGTACTTCGACTTCGTCGCGCGCAGACCTACATCGCAAGTCATCCGGGTGGTGCTGGCCTGGATCTACCTTCACCTGTTGATGCTCATCGGAATCGTCGTGATCGGAGTCGGACTCTCCGACGCTCTGGCTGTGTCCGCAGAGGCCGTACTGCCCGTCGGCGCACGAGACTTCCTGCTGTTCGGTACCGCCGGGGTGCTTGCCGCAGTCGCCTGCATCGAGCTGACTCTGGACCGCGAACCCGACGAACCGACGTCTCCTGTCCTGAGCCCGGCCATGAAACTGGTGACCGCAGTGGCAGTAGCCGGTATCGCGCTAAGCCCGCTTCAAATGGACGCGTTCGCGACCTTGGGGATCCTCATCGCGGCTCTCGGCGCTCAGGCCGCATATGCCGCCCGCGTCTACTACCGAAAACACCAGCGTTGACCAGCGGGTCATCCCCGCTCAGACCGAGACGCTTCAGACACCGCCGGGCGACTGGGGCGGGCGGGGAGAGCACCTGAAGGCGCTCTTGGCCCGACCCTACGCAGCGCAGGGCCCGTTGGAGGCGGTCATGCTCTGCGCGCGAAAGGACGATCCGTCATTGCCCGGGGCGGCATCCTGCAGGACTCCGGATACAACGAGGCCTGGACCAGGCCTGCTAGGCGGCGCATACCTCCGGACCGGTCCAGGTCACTGCTCGGCCGCCGCCCCTACGACCTGCGCCACGCCGCCGCAACCCTGTGGCTGAACTCCGGGATGCCCGCCACCAACTGAAATGCCAGGTCAGGCCGGGAATCCAGGTGGAATCGGTCCGCATAACCGCTCCCACTGCCCCCGTCCGTGACCTTTTCTGCCCCCGTCCGTGGGCTGGTCCGTGCTCGTCCGTGGGCCGCACGGCCCCCGGAACCCGGCGTCCACGGACGCATAGCGGACGGCGGGCGCCGCAAACGCGCCTCGAAAGACATAACCGCAGTTCAGCGGCATAAGCCTCGGGTAGGAGGGTAGTGCTGTAAAACCGTCGGCTCAGCCTACGTTGGTTCGAACCCAACACCTGCCACCACCTGCGAAAACGGCCCGCTAGCTGGGGATTCTCGCGCTAGCGGGCCGTTTCTTCTCTGTCCCGTCAGGTGTCACCTTGCAGCGCTGTAGATCGTCATGTTGCGCTGTTCACGGACGTTGGCGGACGGCGTCCGTGCCGCTAGGACGGTCAGTGAGCACAGTCCGGACGGTCGGTACGTTCCGTCGGCAGACGGTCACGGACGGGCGTGCCTTCGAAGGGCACGGGAACGCCCCTCTATGCGACGCCTGCGGCCTGTCCCGTCTCAACGACTTCCTGGCGCTAGGCCTCGGGCGTACATGCCGTCTTGTAACCGAGGGGTCACACGCATCTCGATCCACATAGCCAGACCAGGCCCGCTAGCGTTCCTCGCGGTCACGCACCGCCATAGCCAGACATATCGTCTTTGGCTCAAACAAGTTCAGCTTGCCGATTAGTGCCCGCTGAGAGGGGTAAGCGTGGCGGGTATCCCGCCGGGCGGCAGTGCTCGCAGGGCCCTGTCAGCGGCATATGAAGGCAGCGAGGTCGCCGGAGGTGATGAAGGCGCCTTTTTGGTCGATCACTGCCTGGACCTGACGGCGGACATCCTCGGCGACGTCCGCCCAAGGGCGGGATGTCTCGGGCTGGTGGTGGTCGGCGATGCTGGCGACATAGTCGGCGGCTACTGCCGCGTCGCGGATGACCACGGGCGGGGTCGTGGCAGGCTTGACGCAGGTGACGGCCTGAAAGGCGGCGCCGAGCTGGGCGGCGGCGTTCTCGGCGGTGAACGCGTGGGTGGCCGGGCGCATCCGCCAGCCGGGAGTCTCCTTCTGGACCGCGCGCTCGACCAGGTCACGCAGTGACCGGGTATGCCGGCTGCCGTTGGTCACCGCGATGCACGCGCCGCCGTGGGCTACGACCCGGCGCAGCTCGCGGATGGCCACCTCCCGGTCAGGCACGTGATACAGCATGTGAACGGCAAGCACGGCATCGACCGCGCCATCACGCAGCGGCAGCGCCGTGACGTCCGCGTTGAGCAGCGCCGGGTGAGCTGCCGCCCGGAGCATTCCCATCGAAAGGTCACACCCGATCGCCGAGATCCCGCGGTCCCGCAGCCCGCGCAGGTACAGGCCGTTGCCGCAGCCGGCGTCCAGCACACGCATCCCCGGCGACAGCCCGGCCAGGTCCAGAACCCACCCCACATCGTCGAAATACGGGTCCTGATGCTGCCAGAAGCGCTGCCGGGCGCGCAGGTTACCGTCGTTGGCGTACTGGCCCGCCGGGTTGAGCGTCATCTCCCCAGGATGCCCGGCCCGATTCGGGTACGTCACCCCCGCTTCGCCGGGGCCGGCGGTTGCGCTGCCCTGAGGACCTGGAGCTGCACCCAAACGAGTTTCGGCACGGCACGCCGGAGGAATTACCAACTGACCTGGAAAACTGCGCTTCAGAGGCTTGAGTGCAGTTCTGGCTCCCGGCCGGCGGTCCCTGCGGCCAAGGGAGCCTATGTCCGAGGGGCAAGCAGCCCGATGCCGCGGGCACGGGCGACGGTCTCGGCCCGGCCGTGGGTGTCTAGCTTGGTGTACAGGTGCCGGATGTGGGTCTTGACCGTGTTGGCGGAGACGGACAGCTCGCGGGCGATCTCCGGAGTCGACAGGTTAGTCGGCAGGTACCGCAGCACCCGGATCTCGCTGTCACTCAGCGCCTCGAGCAAGGGCAGCGAACGGGCGGCGGGCACGCGAGCCCGGCCGGCCAGCACGTCGCGGATCTGCGCGACCAGGGCCGCGTGCGCGGTGCGGTGCCCGGCATGCCGCTTGATCAGGTCGGTGACCGGATGCAGCAGGAAGGGGGAGAACGTCCCGTCAGGCTCGGCGAGGTCGAGCGCCCGCTCCATGGCCCGCCAGGCGGCGGCCGGGTCCCCCAGGGCGTCGCGCGCCGACGCCTCGAGCACGAAGGCCAGGATCAGCATGGCGCGGCTCGGGTTCACGAGGGCGGTACCGTCAAGCACCGGGGCGAGCGCGACGGTCGCCGCGAGCGGGTCGTCCTTGGCGAGCCGCAGCGTGGCGGTGGCGATGCGGATCTCACCATGCTCGCGATCCTGATCGCCGAGTCCGGCCAGCACCTCCTCGGCGCGAGCGGTCTCACCCCTGCGGACCAGGGCGAGGACAAGCAGCGCGCGCGCCCGCGGTACGACCAGGTCGGGCGCTGCCAAGCGCCTGGCCACCCGCTCGGAAGCCCGGAAAGCGGCGAGCGTTTCCGTGTCACGGCCCCGCACCAGCTCCAGCAGGCCGCGGACGTAATGAACCGCCATCGCTCCGGCGGGGTCGGCTTCCGCCCGTAGGGTGCGCTCCGCCCGCAGGACCCAGGTCTCTGCCTCTTCCGGCCTGCCCTGCCATGTCAGCACGGCCCCCAGCAGCACGTACACGATGCCCGCGGCGGGCTCCTCGGTCCAGCCGTGCCGTTCGGCTAGCCCGACCGCCTGCTGGCCGAGCTCGACCGCGCGCGGGAACGACCGGAAGGACTCCCGCGTGCTCAGCCAGGCCAGGCCGGTGAACACGAGAAACGGACGCCCGATCCGGTCGGCCAGCGCGACTCCCTGGTCCAGGTGCCGTTCCACCTCCGCGAACCGGCCTGCCCAGACCTCGGTCGTACCAAGGCTGACGAGCGCCAGCGCGTGCAGGTCCGCGCTCAGGCCAGGCGTGGCTAGGTCCGGTGCCTCGGTCATGCCCTGAAGCCGCCCCGCTTCCGCCGCTGCCGCCGACACGTCCGCGCGTTGGCGCGCCACCAGCAGCCGGACGACGCCGAGCAGCAGTTGCGCCTGTGCGCGCCTGGCCTCCGGCACCGATGCCGCGCCACGCTCGGCCAGCCCAAGGAACCGCTCGGCCGCCTCAAGCGACCCCTGCGCCAGCTCATCGGCTGCGGCCACCGCCGCGAGCTCGGCATCCGCCGACGCCGCCCCGGCCGGGAACCCGGCGAGTAGCTCGTGGACCGCCGCGTCCCGGCCGTCCAGGTGCAGGCCGGGCCAGTGGCCGACGAGCAGCCGGGCGGCCAGGTCCCAGTCCCTGGCCGCCTGGGCATGCCGGATCGCCTCCTCGGAGAACCCCCGCTCGGCGAACCACCTGGCGGCCGCCCGGTGCAGCCCGGCGACCTCGCCTGGCGCGGCCCGCCGCAGTTCCAGCCGCAACAGGTCGGCGAACATCTGGTGGTAGCGGAACCAGGTCCGCTCCGCGTCGAGCGAGACCACGAACGCGTTCGCCCGCTCCAGGTCCTGCAAGACCCGCTCACCGCCGTCATCCCCCGTCAGCAACTGGGCGAGCGCCCCGTTGACCCGCTCGAGGACGCTGGTGCGCAGCAGCAGCCGCCGCACCTCCTCGGGCTGCCGGTCAAGCACCTCGGCCAGCAGGTACTCCGCCACCGTCCGGGCACTGCCGGAGAATTCCGCGGCGAGCCGCTCCGGGTCCGGGTGCCCGGCCAGCGACAGCGCCGCCAGCCGCAGCCCCGCCGCCCAGCCCTCGGTCCGCTCATGCAGCGCCGCCAGCGTCGGCTCGGGCAGCGCGACCCCCGCCGTCGCCAGGAGTTCCCCTGCCTCAGCGGGGGTGAACTTCAGGTCGCCGGCGCGGATCTCGGCCAGCTGACCTTCCAGCCGCAGCCGATGCAGCCCGAGCCGCAAGTCATGCCGGGCGGCGAGCACGAACCGCAGCTCGCGCGGCGCGCGCAGCACCAGCAGCTCGAGCTGCCGCAGCGCCTCCGGGCCGAGTTCGTGCACGTCGTCGATGACCAGCCACAGCCGGTTGTCCAGCGGCGCCAGGTCTGCCAGCAGCCGCTCCACCAGGCCCCAAGCGTCCAGGTCCGGCGCCCCGGTCACCGCCTGCACCAGCCCCGCGCCACCGGAGGTCCGGCGCAGCGCGTCGGCCACCGACACCCAGAACCGCTGCGCCTCACGCTCTCCGCGCCCCGCCGGCACCCACGCCGCCCGCCCGTCCACCCCCGGCTGGCCGAGCCACGACCGCAGCAGCACCGTCTTCCCGCTGCCCGCCGGCGCTGACACCACCGTCACCCGCGCCGGGCCCCCGAGCCGCCCCAGCAGTGCCAGCCGCGGCACCACCGACCCGCCACGTCCGCGCCCAGCCTCGCCTTGCACCGCCAGCGCCCCGCTCCTCCGCAACCAGCATCATTCCAACGCGCAGGCCACGGCAAGGACCAGCAAACCGACACCGGAGACCGCCAGCCGCCTGCCGTTGTCTGCTCAGTGTTGTACAGCGAGTCTATAAGTGTCGGATTCCGTCCCGCCGAAGAGGCATTCGTGTCATCGAGCTGGCGGGAATCGATCGGCGAGATCACCCCACCTATGCGATGCCGATATCGCCGAACCCCCCGGGATACCGCTGACGTGTCCGGCCAGAATGCCGCGCCGGGCACCCGGATCATCGAGTGGCGGGCGGGCAACGACCCGGCGGAGGACTTCGCGCTCGTGCCGGCGGCCGGCGGCGGTGTCATTCACCGGGGGTGAGCGGCCGCCGGCCGGGACGGAGACCACCTACACCCTTCCGACCCCCCGCGGTTCGTAGTCCCGCACGTGACATCTCGGCCGGGTCGCGTGCGGCGGCGCCGTCGCGGCCTGCGGGGGGACAGGGCGCCGGCCTGGTCCCCGAAGTCGAGCCGGGCCGGCGGCTAGGACCACGCGGGATCTCCTGGCACGTAAATCCAGGCGCGGATCCGGGTCTGCTTCTCCCGGACGGTCACGCGCCGGAAGCTGGCGGGGTCGACCAGGCTGGGGTGCCGCCGGACGAGGCTGTCATAGACGTGAGCCGAGACGATGAGCGCGAGTTCGGTGCCGGAGTCGGCCAGCGCATGACGTAGCTTACGGGCATCGAGCATGCGGAACAGCGTGGTGACGTCTTCACCCGCGACGCCGTGGTCATCGCGGTAGACGGGCCCGATGTTTACCGCAACCCGCAGCTGCATCCGGGCAGGTTCCATGACCATGCGGTTGTGCCGGCGGATCAGGCCGGCGAGCCGTCCGGGGAGCGGATCGATGGCGGCCTGCGCCGGGGTGCCGGGCGGGATGAGGACCAGCCCTCCGTCCCCCCGGTCGTGGTACTCGCACTGCTCCCAGGGGATTCCGGATCCGGTGAATGCGTCGCGGAGCATGTCATGCAGCGCGCGGCGCAGATAAAGCTGGACCTCGTCGTCCCGGCCGGGCCGGGCGAAGCCCGCGATGTCGCAGGCGAACATGGTGCATACCTGGCCGCTGGGTGGCGGCTGGACGGCGGGCTGGCCGGGGGCCTGGATCATCGTGCCTCCCTACACTGGGCTCCGCGGCGTACGGCGTGACGACCACGGGCCAGGTCCATGTCATCCGCCCAGAAGCGGATGAGTTCGTCTTCGGTGAGTTGATCGGGCCGGATGTCGGAGCGAAGAATCCGCCCTGAGGCCAGGGACCACATCCGGATAAGGATCGCGGCCAGGAGGTCGTCGTCGGTGTGCATACCGTGGCGCGGGTACCGCGATCCGGCCGGTACCGGACCGTGATCGGCCGCGCACGTGGAGGGTCTGGACACGGCTCATCTCCTTCCAGCCGCCAGGCGGGCAGCCGCCGTTGAGGCATGGGCACCGTGCGAGGATGGCGGAAGGGCGGAGCATTCGCTACGCGCGATTCGATGGGCATGCGATGATTTCGCGTGCAATTCCCGCGCACAGCGGGTAACGTCGTCCACGATGACCTCCTTCGGGAGGCGACAGGGATGGCCGCCCGCGCCGGTCCCGTGCCTTTCTGGTGCCAACAGCGGGCCACGGAACCGGGGGGCGGTCACTCCGGTATTCCTATGTAGAACGTACGAGCACGTACCGGGGTGCGCGCTTCTGTTATCCAGATCAGCCTGTCGCCAGAATCATCCGACCCTGGCGGCCAGGTTCCATTGGCAGCCTGGGTACGGGCGATGCGTCCGCCAGATGCGTTATAACGCAATGGCCCGGCTTCCGCTAGGGAAAGGTTGTAGTTCCTGCGCCCCCATGAGGTCGCACGAAGCCTTCCTGCGCAAACCCTTGCCGTCGAACAAGACCTTACCGTGTGTGCACGGGTGTCGGGGGCCAAGAACCTCTAACTGGGGCATCAGGTATTTGTCACGTTCTTCGTTTCATCTCTCACAGAAGCCATCTACCTGCGTAAATGTGCCAGGAATGCGTCAAACGATGCATCAAGTAACCCTAGAGCCAAAGCTGCGACTTGCAGCGCAAGATTCACTTACGACTCGCGCCTTCATATGCACATGCAAGTGCAGTTGCAGGTGACCAGGGCGCCATGAGCAATTACACCCGATTTGTCACGGTGCAGTCCAGATATTGTGAGCGCTAACCAGAAATTAGAAGGCCACGCCGGCGCCATTTGTGACTTATCATGTACAAAGAGTAACGAGAGAGGCGCCGGGGCCGTGTTGCGCCGTCTTTGTCGCTGCGATTACGCAGGGCTACAGACTGTTAAGCCGTCGGCGGGCGCGGGAACCGGCACGGCCGGCACGCCGATCAGTGCGCTCGACATCGCGGCGTCATCGAAAAAGAATGACCAGATCGCCACCTATGGAGCCGCCGGCCTGCCCGCCGGGTTGTCCGTCCGCATCGCCGCCGGTGCCATCACGGGCACGGGCACCGCGTGGCGGGCGGCGGCTACTTGTGCTCCTTGTCGGCAGTCTCGTCCGGCCATACGCCGATGTGGTCGCGCTCTTCTTGCAATTCGACCCGGTTCCGCATGCCAAGGCGCCTGGTCATCTCGCGCGGGAGCTGGACGCGGCCCGCCCGGTCCAGCGTCGCGTACTCGCGTGCGTGCAGCGTGGTCTCGCCGCGCTCGTCGGTGGCGGCGTGCCGGATCGTCTCGCTGCTCGTCTTGCCGTCCCGGATCGCGATCGTCCGGCGGACCTGCGAGGACACGGCCGGGTCGTGGGTGACCACGAGCACCGTGACGCCGAGCTCGGTGTTGGCGGTCTGCAGGGCGGCGAACACGTCCCTGGCGGTCGCGGAGTCAAGCTCGCCGGTGGGCTCGTCGGCAAGCAGCACCTTCGGCTGGTTCGCCAGCGCGGTGGCGATGGCGGCACGCTGCTGCTCGCCGCCGGACATCCGGTCCGGGGTCCGGTCGGCGCAGTGCGCGATGCCGAGGGTGTCGAGCAGCAGGCCGGCGCGCTGCTGTCGCTTGCGGCGGCCGAGCCAGCTCAGCCGCATCGGCAGCAGCACGTTCTGCCGGGCGGTCAGGTAGGGCAGCAGGTTCCGCGACGTCTGCTGCCAGATGAAGCCGGCCACGCTGCGCCGGTAGGCCAGCCGCTCCCTGGCGCCCATCGCGCCCAGGTCGTGGCCGGCCACCCAGACCGCCCCTGCCGTCGGCGTGTCCAGCCCGGCGAGGATGTTCATCAGCGTGGACTTGCCGCTGCCCGCGGCGCCGATAAGCGCGGTCAGCTCCCCCTCGGCGATCAGCAGGTCCAGCCCTTGCAGGGCCTGCACTTCGATGCCTTCGCCCGAGTAGATCCTGACCAGCCGGTCACAGACGATCATCCCGTCCGTACCGGTCGGGAGCTGGTCCTGCTGGGTGGCCATCTGCCTGCGCCTCCTTCAATCGGCGATGCGAAGCGCCCTGGCGCTGCCGCGATGGTAGGTGATCACGGCCTGGACGGCCAGGGCGAGCAGCGCGGCGAGCACCAGCCCGGCCGCGGAGCCGGCCAGCGGGACCACCGCCGGAGCCACCGCGCTGGCCGACCCGGTCCCGGCGAACGCCGCCAGGTGCAGTGACGGCCCGATCAGCGACGCGAGCAGCCAGGCGCACGCGACCCCGCCGATGGCGGCGGCCACGACCGGGGGAAGCGTCTCGGCGGCCAGCAGCAGCTGGGCCTGCCACCGGCGCAGCCCCATCGTCGCCAGGCGCGACAGCGTAATCTCCCGGGTCTGCGCGGTGAGCAGCAGCGACAGCACCAGGACAAGCACGCCGAAGCCGGCCGCGGCGGCCAGTCCCTGGCCCAGGGCCGTCTGCGCCGCCTGCGGCACCGGCGCCGTGGTCAGCGCGGCCAGGGCCGCGGCGCGCAGCGTCACAGAACCGCCCGGCAGCGCGCGGCTGACCACCGCCCGCAGCCGCGCCGTATCCAGCCCGGGCCCGGCGACCAGCTCCAGATTCGGCTCGGGCGGGCCGGGCCCGAGCGCCGCAAGCGGCACCACCACGGCGTCGGCGGAGGCCACGCCTGGAATGCCGCCGACCCGTCCGGCCAGCTCGATCGTGACGGTACCGGCCGCCAGGCTGACGGCGGTCGGCGCCGGGCCGGCCAGCGGGGCGGCGCTGGTGGCGATCGCGGGGAAGACCCCCGCCGGGCCGTTCCCGCCCTTTCCCGACAGCGCGGCCAGCGGGAAGCGCGGGCCGGGCGCCTGGTCGGCCACGGCAGCGTACCGGGCCGGGTCGACGAACACCACGGACAGCTCGTTTCCGTTGGGCAGCGACCCGTCCTGGACCACCGCGGTGGCGGTGGAAATCACGCCGGGCACCGAAGAGATCTGGCGCTGCAATGCCGGGGTGATCGCCTGACCTGACGGGGCAGAGACGATCGCGTCGGCGCCCACCTGCTGCCAGGATGCGGCCACCTGGCTACGGGTCACCGCGGCGCCGACCATGTCCGGGAACGCCACCATGGCCAGCACAAGCACCAGGGCGAACGACGGCAGGACGGTCCCTGGCGGGGTACGGGTGGCCCGCGCCAGGCCGACGAACGCGACCACGCCGCGGGAGCGGCCCGCGATCCTGGCCAGCTCGCGGACGACGGCGGGGTAGCAGCGCAGCATGATGACGGCCACCGGGATCGCGACGAGCACAGGCGCCGCGCTCGGGTACAGGCTGCTGCTTGCGGAGGCAAGGCCCTCGTTCCTGAGCACGACAAGCCCGCCGATGGCCGCGGCGACCAGCACCGTCTCGATGACGGCCCGCCGGGCCGCGGGCCTGCGGCCGCCGGCCCGGCGCGTCAGCCTGCCGGTGCCCGGCGTCGCCACCCGCTGCGGGACCACGCTGATCAGCACCGGGCCGATCAGCGTCACGGCGATGGTAACGCCGGCCAGCCACCAGCCCGCCGCGTCGCCGTCGCCCGGGGTCAGGCCGATGGCGAGCGCCGCCGCTGCCGCCCCGGCAACCGCGGCGAGCACCGCGCTGGCACGCAGCACCAGCCAGCCGAGCTGATAAAGCGCCGCGCCCCTGGCTCGCATCAGCGTGAACTCCGCGGCGCGGCGCTGCGCCACCAGCCGCGCGCCGAGCAGCACCACCACCGCGCCAAGTACGGCCAGGCTGACGTACAGCAGTTCGAGCACGGGGGAGACGGCGTTCTCTTCGGCGAGGAACGGCGACAGGATCGAGGGAATCTGCGAGGTGATCGTCGTGGTGATCGGGCCGTTGGGGATGTTCACCGACAGCCCCGCGGACAGCAGGCCGGTCAGGCCCGCCTCAAGCCCGCCGGCCTGGCCCGCGGTGAGCCTGCCGAGCGCGGCCGGATACCACCAGGTCGCGTTCATGACGGGATCGAGGCCGGACTCGATGGCCAGAATCCCCCCGGGGGCGATGAAAAGCGCCCCGGTCCAGTACGACGACCCGGGCGACGCGGACTGCGTAAGCACGGGCGTGGCCGCCGAGGGAACCGCGGTCCAGAAGGCGGAGGACGGAAGCGCCGGCTGGATGATCCCCGTGACCACAAGCGCCACCGGCCCCGCCCTCAGCCTGCTGCCGACCCGCAGGCCCAGCCTGGCCGCGGTGGCGGTGGTCACCGCCGCCTGCACCGTGGCCGCCTGGCCGCCGGCCGGGAGACGCCCGGCCACGATATGGCCGTACCGGGCCAGCGCCGTGCGGTAGGTCATCTGCAACTGCGGCGGCCCGTATCCGGCGGCCTTGGCCGTCCCGGTGACCCTTATGTAGCCCGTGGTCAGGCTCGACCACGCGGGCGGGTGGCCGGCTATCGGCATCCCCCACCCGGTAAGCCGCGACCGCAGCGACGCGCCTGCCGCGGCGATCTGGGGGGCCAGAACGTAGATGGGTTCGTTGCTCAGCGGGGATACCATCACCGCCGTCTCGGTGACGCTCAGGTCGCCGGGCTGCGCGGTCGCGATCACACGCTGCAGCGCCTCGTTGCGCAGACCCACGCTCTCCCGCGGGATCGCCAGGCTGGCCAGCACGGAGACGAACACGAGCAAGCCGAAGGCGACGCTGGCAGCGGCCCCGGTGCCGGTCAGCGTCACCCAGGCCGCACTAGGCCGCGGCCGCGGCGTTCTCATCTGGCCTCCGCGCGCAACTGCGCCGCCGGGTCGGGCCTGCGCAGCACCGACAGGGCAGCGGCGGCAACAGGCCCGGCCGCGGTGACGACGGCCAGCGCAACGGCCACCCCGAGCGGGATTACCACCAGGGCCGACGGGAACGGCTGCGCCGCATCCGCGGTCAGGGTGATCGCGGGCACCATCAGCCGGGCCAGGCCTATCCCGGCCAGCAGGCCCGCGGCGGCGGCCGGGACGCTGAGCGCGCACTGCTCCAGGCACAGCTGGCCGGCCTGGGCGTTCTTCCCGACCCCAAGCGCGGAGAACAGTGCGCTCTGCGTCCGCCGCGAACGCAGGCTGGCCGCGACGCTGACCGAGAAGCCGAGCACGCCGAGAAGCACCGCCGCCGCCGCGATGGCCAGCAGGGCCTGCCGGGGGGCAGTCAGCAGCGGGTTGTCGAACAAGACCGCCTGCTGGACGGTGCGCTCGGTGACGGACAGGCCGAGCCCGGTGGGCAGGCGCGGCCGCCGGCTGCCGGCCGTGCTCAGCCACCAGCGGGTAACGGGCAACGGCCCCGCCTGGTTGAAGACGAGCAGGTCGTTGAGCGTGGCGAGGTCGGTGATCAGCGCCTGGTTCGGCCCGAAGACGGTCGGGAACCTGGCCACCGACGCCACGATCTGGACCGTGACCGAGGACCCGTTGAGCGTTACCTGGACGGTCGACCCGACGCCGAGCCGGTTGGCCGCCAGGTAACCGGCGGTGGCGATCGCCGGGACGACCTGGGTCGGGGGCGCCGCCATCACCACCACCTGCCCGACGGCGCCGCTATAAAGGCCGACCTCGTCCATGACCATCACCGATGGGTCGTGCCCGGTATCGAACGTGAGCCGTTGCGTACCTCCGGCGGCGCCATGCCAGGCCGCGACGGTCGGCGGCGCCCCGTCCGACGGCGGCGACCCCCCGTACGGGCTCGGCGGCCCGGCCGGCACGCCGAGCGCGAGTGCCTCCTGCGACCATGCCTTCAGCGCGGTACCGCGGCCGAACGGCGTTTCGAACGGGCCGCTGGCCCCCTCGGCGACCGCAAGGGACTGGATGGTGAGAGCGGCGGCGGGGGAATAGTTCGGTCTCTTCGGATCGTAGGGCGGCAGCTTATAGGCCAGCGTGAACCCGAGCAGCCGCAGCGGGTAGCTGGCCTGCCGCGAACGCGACAGCTGGAGGACCAGGGGGTGCGGCCGGCCGTCGGCGGGCAGGGGACCGACGGGTATCTGGTAGGTCGCGCCGGTCGCATCCTGGACCCAGGCCGTGACGAGGGCCACCGGAAGAGCCTGCCGCAGCGCGGCCGCGCTGGTGTGCGGGCCAGGTCCGAGTGCCGCGAGGACCTCCATGCGGGCCGGCTGGCCGGGCAGCGTCAGCCCGGATCGCTGCCGCGGCGTGATGCGCTGCCACAGCGTGCCGAGCGGGAGCGGCGACAGGTCGGGGCGGAGCAGGATCGTCTTGCCCGCCGTGTCCGCGTCAAGCGCGATCAGCTGGCTCCCGTTGCCGACGTTGACGAGGCTGGCCGGCGTCGCGGCGGTGACGCCCGGTGCCCGGATGACCGACGCGGCCCCGGCAAGCGACAGCGGGCCCGCGGAGTTCACCTGCACATCGGAGCCGACAGTGAAGGCGGCCTGATCCGCGGTCGACTGCCGCCAGCTTGCGTATCCAGCGAGAGCCAGCGTGATGGTCGCCGTGGTGACGACGACGAGCAGGACCGGGCCCGCCTGGCGGATCGGCCGCCTGGCGATCTGCCAGCTCACCAACGGCGCGGCCAGCCGCCGTTCGCGGTCGGTCGCCTTGTCGGCCAGCCTGGCGAGCAGCGGCAGCCCGCGCAGCGGGATGAGCGCCGTCCCGGCAACCGCGAGTGCGGGGGCGACGGCCACCACAGGGTCGATCCCGAGCGAGCCCGTGGCCGAATGCGCGACCGCCGAATAGCCGCGCAGTTCCCATACCGCGACCGCGGCGAGGGCGACCAGGGCCAGATCGCCGCCGGCCCAGGCGATCCCCGCGAGCCTGGCCTGTCGGCCGCGGCGGCGCCTGGCCGCATCCGGCGTCAGGCCGCGCAGCGCCGGCCAGGTCATCACCGCGGCGCACAGCGCCAGCATGGCCAGGGCCGACAGCCAGGCCAGCGAGGCGCCGCTGCGTCCCGCGGCGTCGTCCAGGCGCACATTGCCCAGGTCGGCCGCCGCGCCGGTGAGCCGGATTCCGGCCAGCACGCCCGCCGCGGCGGCCACCGCGGCGAGCAGCACCGCCTCGGCAAGCACCGGCCGCGCCAGCTGCCACCCGGTGGCGCCACGCGCCCGCAGCAGCGCGGACTCCTCCTCGCGCAAGCTCGCAAGCATCCGCGCGGCCAGCACAAGTCCCGCCACCGCCACAAGTAGCAACAGCAGCGCGCCGATCGTGAACAGCGAGCGGGTCAGCAAGATCGTGCTGGCCAGGCCGTCCAGGAGTTGCGGCAGGCCGGAGGTTACCTTCAGTCCCTCGGGGAGGACCACGGACAGCCGCGAGACCGCCGCGCCGGTGTTCGCGGCGAGCGTCGCGGCGTTCCCGTGGGCCATCGCCTGCGTCTGCGGCAGCACCATCCACGAGCCCTGGCCCGCGGCGAGCGACCCGCCGAACGCGGCCGGGCTCACCACCGCCGGGCCGTATACGAAGGTGGTGAACGCGGACGGGCCGCCGCCGAAGCTGGCGAATGGCTGGACGCCCACCCCCGAGACGGGCAGCAGGTCCAGCGTCCAGTACGGCGACGCCGGATTCTTCGGCCGGAACAGGCCGGTGACCCGCAGCGAGATCCGCGCCCCGCCGGTCGGGGGGGCACCGGTCAGCACCGAACCCACTCCCACGTGCAGTTCCGTGGCGGCTGCGGCCGGCAGTGCGACAGGAACCGGTTCGCCGGGGCTCGGCGCGGCAGGCCATACCCCAGCGGTCAGCGTCGCCTGGGCGCCGATTCCCTCCAGCGACGCGGGCTGGACCTGCGTGAAGACCGTGCTCGTGCCCGACGCGGGAAACTGGATCGGGGTCCCCCACAGCGCGCTTTCCAGCTGGAAACCGACCCCCGGCCAGGCCTTGTGCAGCGTGGTGCGGATCAGCTGCGAGTCGGTGGCGGCCTCCTCGGCGTCGACCACGCCGGTCAGCCCCACCACCCGGCCCTGGGAAGGGGCCAGAATGCTGGCGGCTCCGGGCGGGATAGACGCGCTCGCGAAGGTCCATAGCATGGCCGCGAGCCCGGTACTGAGCAGGACCACGACCGCGACGCAGGCCAGCAGCAACCATGAGGACCTGGCCCGGCGGACGAGGAACGTCACCCCAAGCCCACGCACGGTCGCTCCCTTCGGTGACTATCCGTGCCCGGTGCCGGAGATGGACCCGTCCTCCAGCACGAGGACCTTGTCGGCCAGATCTATCAGCGCCTCGTCGTGGGTGGCGACCAGGGCGGTGATCCCCTCCGAGTGCACCACGCTAAGCAGCAGCTCCATGATCACCCGGCCGGTTTCCAGGTCGAGCTGGCTGGTCGGCTCGTCCGCGATCAGCAGGCCCGGTCGGCCGGCCAGCGCGCGGGCGATGGCCACCCGCTGCTGCTGGCCACCGGAAAGCTCGTCGGGGCGGTGCGCGGCGTGGCTTGCCACACCGGTCAGCGCCAGCATGGCCGCGACTCGCTCCCGGCGCTCGGTTGGCCGCAGCCCCGCGATACGCAGCGGGATCCCGACGTTCTCGGCCGCGGACAGCATCGGCACGAGCCCGAAGGACTGGAAGATGAAGGCGATGGTGTCCCGTCGCAGCGCCAGGCGCTTGTTTTCCGACATCCGGTTCACCTCCCGGCCGTCCACCCACACCCGGCCCGACGTCGGGTCGTCCAGGCCGCCGATGATGTTCAGCAGCGTGGTCTTGCCGGACCCGGATCGTCCGCGCAGGGCAACGAGCTGACCGCGGTCTACCGTGAACGAGACCCCGCGCAGGGCATTCACCGCCGTGTGCCCGCTCCCGAAGGTCTTGCAGATACCGTCCGCCGCCACCATGACCTGTGACGGCCGGCCGGCGGTGTCCGTGCCGTGCGCCGTGCGTGCCTGGCCGGAGTTCATCCCAATCCTTTGCGGAGGTGGCTACCCGCCCGGGTCAGCGACTGGCCCCGGCAGTCAGCGCCAGCATACGGCCGGCCCGCACCGGGCCCGGGGCGAGGCGGGCCTGCCCATCACCGCACGTCTCGCCCGCCGTGCCCGTCTGCCTGGCTGGAGCCGACCGGCACCGGAAACCATCTTCGCGCCTCACCTAACGACAAGGGCAAGGATAGACATGAGATCGTTACCTAGCGGCGCCTGCCCTCGTCCGGGCCGCGCCCGCGCGCCGAGGGCGGGCGGTCAGCCGCTGCCCCGGCCGATCAGCAGAATGGCCGCGTCATCGAGGAGCGCGTGACCGACGTACCCCAGGACGTCGTGGATCAGCGCGTCGAGCGCCGAGCCCAGGTCCCCTGCCCCGAGAAGCCCGCCGGCCTGCGCGAGGGGATAGAAGATGCCATGCCTGTCCCGCGCCTCGCTGATCCCGTCCGTGTAGAACAGCAGCCGGTCTCCGGCTTCGAACGGGACCGTGCAGACCTTGCGGTCGGCTGAGCTGAGTGACGCCAGGCCGAGCGGCAGGCCGGCCTCGGGCGGCTCGGCCAGCGTGATGGCGCCGTCGCGGACTAGCAGGGGCGGCGGATGGCCGCAGCTGAGGACCTCGACCCGCGACCCGTCGGCGTCGATCTGCGCCAGCACCGCGGTCACGAACTCCTCTTCGGCCTCCTGATGCTGCAGGCTGGTCTCGATCCGGGCGGCGATCCCGGCGAGGTCCAGCGCTTCGTATGCCGCCTCGCGGAATGCGCCCAGGACCACCGCGGCCGTTCCTGCCGCGGGCAGTCCCTTGCCGAGCACGTCGCCGACGATCAGCCGGACGCCGCCGCCTGTGGAGATGACCTCGTACAGGTCACCGCCGATCCGCGCCGAGGCCGCGGCCGACACGTAACGGACGGCGATGTCCACTGGCGGGATCCGGCGAGGCACTGGCCGCAGCAGGATCTGCTGTGCCGCTTCCGCGATCGCCCTGAAGTTCGCCAGTTCCCGTTCACGGCGCTGGCGTCCCGCGCTGGCCAGCACGCCGGCCACGGTTACCCCCACGATCGTGATGAGGGCAATCACGCCGCGCCGCGAGTCGGCAATGCCGTCGTACCACGCCAGCAGCACGCCAAGGCCGAGTGTCAGCGTCCCGATCAGGGCCGTCGGCACCGGCCGCCGGGACACCGCGGCAAGGGCCGGGCCGAGCGAGAGCACGGGAAGGAAACCGACGCCCGGGCCAGCCAGGACATCGATAACGGCAACGGCGATGACGACGGCGAAGGGCAGCGCCGCCAGGAAGAGGTTGTGTGGCTCAGGCGGCGTCGCCGGGACACCGCCCGCTGCGGTCTGCCCAACGCCCGGCACTGCGTTCCTGCTGGTCATCAGGTACGGCCTGAGCGCCCTATCCGGCGCCGGGACTCGCCCGATCAGCTTCGTCACGATGTGTCACCAATTTGAACCCGCCCCTATCGCGAGCCTTGCCTGGTTGATCCCCTCAGGCCGAAGGGCCGGGGGCACCCTCGCTCGCGCAAGACTCACGTTGCCTGGAATCACAATAGAACAATGATCGCATCGCGATACATCCGACCTTGCGTGGTCCTCGTTCTAGCGCCGCCGCCAGTTCGCCCACCGACGCGGGACCCGCCCGGGGACGCTGGCCGAGCCCTCGGTGCGGGGGCCGACCGCGGTCAGTAGGCGCGGCCGACCACGGCAACCAGGTCCGGCTCGTCCTCGGAGTCGGGCAGGCCGCCGTCGGCACGCACCAGGCAGCGGACGGTGATGCCCTGCGCGTTCAGCCCGGCCTCGCCCGCCGGGCCGACCGCGGCCCACGGCAGCGTGGCCCAGCCGGCGCCGGCCGCCTCGATGGCCTCGGGAACCGAGCTCACCTCCGCCGTGTTCCGCAACCGGAACGCGAGCGCCTCCGCGTGCAGCGTCTCCTGGTCGGCGTCCAGCGCCGACGTCACCAGGCCGGCCACGCCGTCGATCGGCACCTGGGCCTTCTCACCGGTCACCCGGCGCGCCAGCACAACCCGGCCGGAAGCGACATCGCGCGGCCCGACCTCGATCCGGACCGGGTAGCCCTTGAGCTCGGCGTCGATCGCGCGGCGGCCGAACGGCACGTCGACCCGCTCGTCGAGGATGGCGCGGACGCCGGCGCCGTGCAGCGCGGCCGTCAGCTTGCGCGCGGCCTGCGCGACGCCGTCGCCTTCCTTCACCACCAGGACGGCGGCCTGCACCGGGGCGAGCCGGGGCGGCACGCGGAGGCCGAAATCGTCGCCGTGCGCCATGATGACCCCGCCGATGAGCCGGGTCGTGATGCCCCACGAGGTGGTCCACGCCAGTTCGCGCCGGCCGGAGGCGTCGAGAAACCCGATCCCGAACGCGCGCGCGAAGTTCTGGCCGAGCTCGTGGCTCGTGCCCATCTGCAGCGCCTTGCCGTCGCCCATCATCGCCTCGAGCGTGTAGGTCGAGGTGGCCCCGGCGAAGCGCTCCCGCATCGTCTTGCGGCCCACGACGACCGGCATGGCCAGGACGTTGACCAGCACATTCCGGTAAACTCCAGACAAGATCCTGCGGGCGTAACCGCGGGCGTCCGCCTCGCTGGCGTGCGCCGTGTGGCCCTCCTGCCAGAGGAACTCGGTGGTCCGCAGGAACAGCCGGGGCCGCAGCTCCCAGCGCACCACGTTTGCCCACTGGTTGAGCAGCAGCGGCAGGTCGCGGTAGCTCTCCACCCACCTTGCCATCGACTCGCCGATGACGGTCTCGCTGGTCGGCCGGATGACAAGCGGCTCCTCCAGTTGCTTGCCGCCGCCGATGGTGACGACCGCAAGCTCGGGGCTGAACCCCTCGACGTGCTCGGCCTCCCGCCGCAGGTAGGACTCGGGGATGAGGAGCGGGAAGTACGCGTTCGCCGCGCCGGCCGCCTTGATCCGGTCGTCAAGCTCGCGCTGCATCCGCTCCCACAGCGCGTAGCCGGCCGGCCTGATCACCATCGAACCGCGGGCCGGCCCGTTCTCGGCCAGCTCGGCCTTGGCGATCACGTCCTGGTACCAGCGCGGGAAGTCCACCTCCCGCGGCGTCAACAGCGCCTTTGCCACGCCTCCGATGGTATTTCGGCCAGCCGCGGCGATGGCAACCAGATAAAGCGGAAGGGGCGGTCGCGGCGGGAGGTGACTGCGCGGGCTGCTCAGGTTCTGGCGGCCGGGGCGGAACCGCAGGCTGGGCCCGGTACCTGGCGAAGGCGGGCAGCGCCAGGCCGATGACAAGAGCGCCGGCGATCGTGATCAGCCCGCCGGACAGCGCGCTGATCGTCGGCGAGGTCAGCGAGCCGAGGGCGCCCGCCTCCAGGTTGCCGAGCTGCCCGCCGCTCGCGCCGACGACGTAGTCCGCCGCGGTGACCCGGCCGCGGAACTCCTCGGGCGTCGTCTGCTGGACGATCGTGCCGCGGAACACGACGGTGAACACGTCCGCCGCGCCCGCCACCGCCAGCATGGTGAGCGTCAGCCACAGGGTGCGCGCCACCGCGAACCCGGCGAAGCCGGCGCCCCAGATCGCGACCGCCCAGAGCATCGCCCGGCCCTGCCTGGTGATGTGCCCCACCGGTCCGGACAGCGCCCCGCTGACCAGCCCGCCGACCCCGATCGCCGCGGTGAACAGGCCGAGCGTGCGCGGGTCGCCGCCGAAGCGCTCGGCGTTGACGGCCGGGAACAGCGCGACCGGAAGCCCGAAGATGGTCGCGTTCACGTCGGCGAGGAACGCGCCGATCAGCACGGTGTTGCCGCCGATGTACCGCACCCCGGCGGCGACCGCCCTGGGTCCGGGACGCGCGGCCGCCGTCCGCGGCGGCATCTTGGGCAGCCGGGCCCTGCCGTAGACGGAGAACGCGAAGCTGACCGTGTCCACCAGGTAGCAGCCGCGCAGCCCGAGGGCGGGTGTCGCGGTGATCAGGCCGGCCAGCGCCGGGCCCGCGGTCAGCATGATCTGGAAGGTCAGCCGCTGCAGCGCGAGGCCGGCCGCCAGCCGGCCGGCCGGGAGCAGGCTGGACACCAGGCTCCGCCGCACCGGGGCGCTGATCGCGCTGGCCGCCGACGACAGCGCGACGAGGACGTAAAGCAGCCAGACCGAGCGCAGCCCGGCGAATGCCTGCGCGGCGAGGCCTGCCGACGTCGCCGCGCTGAACAGGCTGGTCACCAGCACGAGCTTGCGCCGGTCGACCGCGTCCGCGACCGCGCCGCCGAGCAGCCCGATGGTGACCGTGGGGACAAGCTGCGCCACCCCGATCGCGCCGACCGCGAGCGGCGAGCGGGTGATGTCGTAGACCTGCAGCGGCACGGCGAACATGGTCAGCGCCGCGCCGACCGAGGACAGCGTGGTGCCGATCCACAGCCGGCGGAAGTCGGGGAACTCGCGCAGCGGGCTGACGTCCGCGAGCAGCCGCCGCCCACCCGTCGCCATCTGGTCGCTCCCTCGCTAGCCGTCTTCAATCTAACAGTACTTGTATAAGTCCTGTTAGAATAAGCGGGTGACCGCGGACAGGCCGGCCGATCCGACCGTGCAGGGCAACTGGCGGCCGATGCGGCTGCTGCAGGCGGCGATGGACGCCGACATCGCCCGCGCCTACGCCGACGCCGGGATCACCGGCCTCAAGCCGAGCATGGTGATGGAACTGCTCAGGCTGCACGCCCGCGGCCCGATGACGATCACCGAGCTTGCCGAGTCCGTGCAGCGCACCCACTCGGCCACCAGCCAGAAGGTGGCCGCGATGCGCGCCGCCGGCCTGGTCCGGACGGCAACAGGCGCCGACGCCCGCACCAGGAAGATCATCCTGACCGCCAGGGCCAGGCGGATCATCGCCAGGCTGGCCGCGGAGTGGCGCGCCACCGAGGCCGCGATCGCCGACCTGGAGGCGGAGATCCCCTACCCGCTGACCAAGGTCGTGACCGACCTGGAGGCGGCGCTGCGCCGCAAGAGCTTCTACGACCGCATTTCCGAGAAGCTGGCCGCCGACCCCGACTGGAAATAGCGCGCCCGCGTCCGCCGCACCCGTTCTTATGGGGGTGACGGGCCCCCGCACCCGTTTCTGTGGCGGCCGAAGGGGTCTCGGGGCCGAAGATGGCGGGCCAACGCGTCTGCATCCGGCCGGGCTAGCGAGTCGGAGCCGAGCTGGGGCGCGCTACCCGGGCCGCGCACCACTGCCCGTTCTGCCTAGATATTTTTCCAGAACGGTCGGTGGTGCTTGGGTTGGGTCCCTAGCTGGATGCGGGTGGCTTGACACATATCGTGGTGGCGAGCGGAATCTGGATGCGAGGAATGCGATTGCCCGCCCATGACCAGTCGGCGCACAAGTACCCGCCGCCTCCGACGCCGGAGGAACTGGGCCTGACGCCCGTGGTTCCGGCCGGCGTGCGCAGGTCGGGGGCGGCGCTGGCGATGATGAAGAAGTTCCGGTTCGAGCTGCTCGCGGCGTGGATCGCGGCGAACTTCCCTGCCTGCAGGGTCGCGGACGTCGGCGGCGGCAAGGGGATGCTGAGCTACCTGCTTGACCGGCAGGGCTTCGAGTGCACGGTGATCGACCCGGTGCCGCAGCCGCTGCCCGCCAAGTACCGGGACCCGGTCACCGGGCGTCAGGTGAAGGTGCCCGCGGGTGCCGCGGTACGGCACATCGCCGAGCCGTACGCCGCCGAACTCGCGGCGGACTTCGACCTGCTCGTGGCGCTGCACGCGCACGGCGTCAACCACCTGATCCTGGACAGCGCGAGGGCCGGCGGGCAGGGCTGCGTGCTGCTGCCGTGCTGCGTGATCGGCGAGCCTTCGGCACCGCCGCCCGGCCAGAACTGGTTCGGCTGGCTGGCCGGGTACGGCCGCGGGCTCGGGCTTGCGGTCGAGTACTTCCACCTCAACTTCAGCGGGCAGAACGTCGGGCTCTACGTCCGCGGCGCGACGGCCTGCTCGCCGCGGACAACAGGACCGGGCGGGGCGTGAACCAAGCTTCACGCCGCCGCCCGGTCTCACCGCGGGCGCCTGGGCGCCCGCGGTCACCGACGTGGCGGCCAGCTTCCGGCGTTGTGGGGCCGGCCGCCCGCGCGGTGAGTTTCTAGGCGATCAGTGGCTTGCCGACGGGGAGCCTGATCTTGCCGGCGATGCCGTTGGACACGCCTGCCGCGGAGGTGTACCAGGCGACGAG
>Ga0335078_10001418_pt1 | contig 36276 bp, 31 predicted proteins | sample Lox_Sample_32_FD_206711 | JGI IMG/M metagenome (GOLD analysis project Ga0335078, IMG submission 206711) | Soil microbial communities from Loxahatchee National Wildlife Refuge, Florida, United States - Lox_Sample_3.2 | ecosystem: Environmental > Terrestrial > Soil > Wetlands | place: USA...
TATGGCGGCTTTCTCTCGAGCGGCGGCGTTCCTCGCTGGAACGGCAGTCTGTATTACGCAGCCAAAACGCCGGATCTGATCGGCATCAAGGACCGGAGGTACATCGACCACACCGCGACCCATCTGCATCGTGGCATCGGCGATCTGATGCGTTATGCCGCTCTGGTGAGTTTCGCCGAAGCGACGGATTTTGGTCCCTATCATATGCTCTCCCCGGATACCAAAAGAGTCCAGGCTAGGCTGCCGGACGAGGCGCTATACGCCCTCGCGTTGTACATCTATTCGCTCAAGCCGCCCCCGAATCCCAATCCCTTCGATGACCGAGCCAAGGCGGGCCAAAGGATTTTCGAGCGCGAGGGCTGCCCCATATGTCACACCCCGCCGCTCTACACCAGCAACAAGCTCACCCTAGCCCAGGGCTTTACTCCGCCCAAGGACGTGCCGGCGACGCTGGACGTCCTGCCCATTTCCGTCGGCACCGATCCCGGGTTGGCGCTGGCGACGCGAAAGGGGACGGGCTACTACAAGGTGCCATCACTTAAAGGGGTGTGGTATCGCGGGCACTACTTGCACGAGGGATCAGTGGCCGGCCTGGAGGAGATGTTCGACCCCGACCGCCTCAAGGACACGCACGTTCCGGGAGGATGGAGCCCGCCAGGCGCGAAAACACGCGCAATTAAGGGCCATGAGTTCGGTTTGCATCTGACGCCAACAGAGCGAGAGCAGCTCATCGACTTTCTGAGGACGTTGTAGTTTTGCGAGCTTTCTCTGGCGTCCGACATTGCTCATTAAGCCCATCCTGGCCGTGAACCCAGGAGCCTCGGCTCCGCGTTGATCGGGAATTCGCGGCCCAGACTCCTGCACTTCCTCCTGGGAGGTTGACTGAACCACGGGCGGTGGCGTCGCAGATTAAAGTCCCAGGGACTCCAGCCGACAATAGCTATTGGGGTCGTTGAAGATTGGTGTCTGGAAGATAAGCCGTGAAGAAACAGGAGTCAACAACATCGAGCCAGAAGGAGCCGGCTTCTCAATTGGCGCAGAAGCCCTGGGCATTGATCAACCTGCCGCCCTTTCCGGCCGTCGCCGCCCGCATTCTGCAACTCCTCTCCAAAGAGGACGCCGGCATGAAAGAGCTGGCGGCCCTGATCCGGTCTGACGTTGCTTTTTCCAGCGAAGTTTTGACGATGGCCAACTCCGCCTTGTTCACTTTCCGTACGGAAATCACGGGGATCCTGCAGGCCACGGTTTTGCTGGGCCTTCAACGGGTCAAAGCGGTCGCTCTGACTGTCGGGATGCGATCCTACCTGATCGATTCGCTCAAGATCCCGGGCGTGTTGGCATGCTGGCGGCACAGCCTGGCTTGCGCGCTCGTCTGCGAAGAACTTGCCGGCCCCTGCTTGATTGAGCGAGACGCCGCCTATCTCGCCGGGCTCATGCATGACATCGGCCGGCTTGCGTTGACGGTGGTGGAGCCGCTCCGATACAGCAATCTGCTGCTCGCCGCGGAAGAAGACACGATGGACATTTTGGACGAGGAGCGGAAGCTGTTTGGTATGGACCACTGCCAGGCTGGCTGCTGGCTGGCCGAACAGTGGAAGCTGCCCCAGCACTTCGCTGAGGTCGCCGCACACCACCACAGCCGCCCGATCGCGGACAAGTTTGACCTGTTGGCATTGGTTCAGGTGGCCTGCCGGCTGGCAGACTGCGTCGGCTTCTGGGCGGTGCGACCGGCTCGGCCGCTGAAATTCCGTGACGTGCTAAGAGATCTTCCCCTGGCGGCGCGCACAAACGGCGGGCTCAGCCAAGAGGACCTCACTCTGAAGGTTGCCATGAAAATCAACTCTATCGAGTAAAGTTCACGGGTCCACCCTCTTGTGGTATCCCGACCACATGACTTTTTCCTCGATGACCAGAAGATTCTCACTTACACGAAAGATCCTTCCACCGGTTGGGCCTTCGACCACCCCATGGATCTGATCATGAATGTCGCCTGCGGCGGGCCCGATGACCCGCTCCGGACGATTCGAAGCTCCCGCAATTCATGACGGTGGATTACGTGCGCGTCTATCAGATAAGATAGCCGAGTGCAGTGCTAGCACCTGACGCTGTAGGTCGGGCACGCCTCGCCGTGGGATCAGAGCATGGCTATTCCGACGGTAAAGCAGGTCACCGAAATGCCGGCTGCAACCTTGGTAGCTCCCGTCCCGGAGACTCCCCAACCTTTGGCTGGACGCCTGATGTCACTGGATGTTTTTCGCGGCATCACGATCGCAGCCATGATCCTGGTGAATGACCCGGGCGGCGGCGACGCAGCCTACTGGCCGCTGCATCATGCGCGCTGGAACGGCTGGACACCCACCGATTTGGTCTTTCCCTTTTTCCTCTTCATCGTGGGTGTCGCGATGGTCTTCTCGTTCGCCTCGCGCCTCAAGCACGGCGACTCCCGCGCACGCATCATGCTTCACGTGGTGAAGCGCTCCGCGATCCTGTTCGCCATCGGAATCTTCATCATCAATAGCTTTCCGGACCGCTACGATCTGCGCCATATCCGCATCGAAGGCGTGCTGCAACGGATCGCCGTTTGCTATTTAGTTTGCTCCGTCCTCGTGTTGTGGACGGGGACGCGGGCTCGGGTGGCCGTCATCGCCGTCTGCCTCGCCGGCTACTGGGTGCTGATGCGCTTCGTTCCCGTGCCCGGACTCGGTGTGCCCACCCACGACATCCCGTTGCTTGATCCGAACCGCAATCTGGCGGCGTGGCTCGATCGCAAGCTTCTCTTTGGCCACCTCTACGAAGGCACCCGCGATCCGGAGGGATTGTTGAGTACTGTTCCGGCGCTCGGCACCACGCTCATCGGTGTGCTCACCGGGGAATGGCTGCGCTCGGACGCCAGCGCCAAGCGCAAAGCGGCCTGGATGGTGGCCATGGGCGTGGCAGGCCTCGCCGCCGGCAAGTTTTTTAACCTCTGGTTTCCCATCAACAAGAAGCTCTGGACCAGTTCTTATGTGCTCTTCACGGCGGGTTTCGCGCTGGTTTGTCTGGCTCTGTGTTACTGGCTGCTGGACGTAAAGCAAAAGCGCGGACGCTGGACCTTGCCGGCCATCGTGTTCGGCGCCAACGCCATCGCCGCCTATACCTTCTCGGAAATGTTGGCGAGCACGCTGTACGCCTTGCACGTTCATGTGGCGGGCGGGGGAGTCATCAGTTGGCAGGAGCTTGTTTATCAGCGGCTGTTCTCGCCCCTGGCGAACCCGGCTAACGCCTCGCTGCTTTATTCCGTCGTCTACGTGCTGGTATGCTGGCTGGTTGCTTGGCTCCTCTATCGCCGGCGGATCTTTATCAAAATATAAACGCCGACCGCCGCTCCTTTAACTCATTCAGAACGACATGACGCCGAATACTGCCATCGAGTTCCTGATCTGGCTGCTGATCGTATCCTCGATCATCGCCGTGCTGGCCAGCCGTCTGCGTATCCCTTACACGGTGGCCTTGGTGATCGGCGGCTTGGTGCTGGGCTCACTGCATCGCCTTCCAATTCTTCAGATTGTTACCGAGCGGGAGCGGCCGAACTGGCTCACACCCAATATTGTGCTGATTCTGTTCCTGCCACCGCTGCTCTTTGAGGGCAGCATCAAGATCCAGTTGCAGGCTCTGAAGAGGAATCTGGTGCCCATTCTGCTGCTGGCGAATGTCGGGGTACTGGTGGCCACGCTGATCACCGGGTTTGCCATCCACTGGGTGTTTGGGCTTTCGCTCATGGTTGCGCTACTCTTCGGCTCGATCATTTCCGCGACTGACCCCATCTCGGTGCTTTCCATTTTCGACGAGACGGGCGTCGCCAAGCGCCTTTCCACGATCGTCGAGGGCGAGAGCCTGTTCAACGACGGAACCGCCGTGGTCCTGTTTGGAATTCTCGTCGAAGGGATCGCGACCGGACATCTCAATGTGGCGACGGGCATAGCGCAATTCGTGGTCGTGGTCCTGGGGGCGGCGGCGCTCGGCGCGTTCCTCGGATACCTCGCCAGCGAAATCACCCGGCGGATCGACGAGCCGCGCATCGAGATCACTCTCACTACCATTCTGGCTTATAGCGCGTATCTGCTGGCTCAGAACCTTCACCTCTCGGGTGTGATCGCCACCGTGGCCGCTGGTCTGATTGTGGGCAACATCGGAGCCCGCTCAGGAATGAGCCCTCGCACACGGGTGGCGCTGTGGTCTTTCTGGGAATACGCCGCCTTTGTGATCAATTCGCTGCTGTTCCTGCTCATCGGGCTCCAGGTGCGGATTGGCGATCTCCTGCGGTCGTGGCAAGCCACCTTGCTCGCGATCGGAGCCGTGCTGATTGGCCGCGCCTTGTCGGTGTACGCGCTGACGCCAGTCAGTAACCTGTTTGCACAAAAGATTCCTCTCGCCTGGCAGCACGTTCTGGTGTGGGGCGGGTTGCGAGGCGCGCTTGCCCTGGCGCTGGCTCTGAGCCTGGAGTCCACAGTCCCGTATCGCTCGGAGCTACTCACCTGGACGTTTGGCGTGGTCGCATTCTCGATCATCGTGCAAGGCCTCACCATCAAGCCTTTGCTGGGCTTGCTGGGAGTAAAGGGGACAGCCGAAGGCGAGTACGAGCGCGCCCGCGTGCGGCAACTGGCCTTGTCGTCGGCGCGCGCCGAACTCGACAACTTGCGCGGCTGCCGCGCGCTCTCGGCGCCGCTATACGCCAGGTTACGCCAGGAACTGGAGGGCAGCTTGGCGCGAGCGGAATCCGAAATCGAGGAGCTGTACCTCAAGGATGCTTCGCGCGCGGAGGACGAACTGCGCACCGCCCGGGTGCAGCTCAGCGCTGCCGAACGCGAAACGATTCAGCGTGCGCTCCGCGACGGCCTCATTTCAGCAGCGACCGCCGCCAACATGATCGAGGCTGTCGATGAGCAGATCGAGAGGTTAGGCGAGCGGCAAGCCAAGCAGGCAGACGACCGCGCCGAGGTTCCCGAGAAACAGACCGGCTGACCGCTTTGAGCAAGTCGAGATAGCCGTCGCTGCCACGCTTCAGGCCTGCCAGTTTTTGCCGAATCCTGTGGAGGCAGCCATACCATTCATCGACTTCGTCAAATAGGCGCTCGACGGCGCTGCTTTGGTGGCCATGGTGTTTACCACTCCCTGTTCAGTCGACGCATGAATGGTGCCATGTTCTTACCGGCTCAGGCCATTGACTCAATGACCGATTGAGGCAATGATTCAATTCTTCGGGGGTTTGCGTGCTCAGAGCGGGATGGAGTCTGGTGTGGCGCCGGCAGCGCCTGTTGTGGTGGATCTATGTCCTGAGTCTGGGTCTGTCGTTCTTCGCTACCCAGCCGCTGGTGTCGGCCATCGGCCCGATCCTCGACCATAGCCTGACCGCAGACCGGCTATACCACAGTTTCGATCTCGGGACTTTGTTGGAGCTCCTCGCCCGGCCGGAGATCAACACGAGCGTATTGGCTGGCGCGCCTATCCTGGCGGCAGCAGTGTTTCTGGTGCTCATGCTGCTGTTCACCGGTGGCATCCTCAAGGTCTATCACGAGGACCGCACCTTTACGATGGGTGAGTTCTTCGGCGCCGGTGGTCAGTTCTTCTGGCGTTTTGTCCGCCTCGTGATCTTCCTGTTGATCGTGCTGATTCCGGTCGCGCTCGTCAACGGGGCGTTCAAAGCCTGGTCGGAGAATCTGGCGGACCACCTCGCGCAGCCGGCGCCGCACGTAGCCGTAAACATGACAGGCAAACTGGTGGTCCTCTTCCTGCTAATGGCCGTGCGGCTCTGGTTCGATATGGCGGAGGTCGCAGCGGTCGCGCTAGACGAGTACGCCATGCGCCGCTCGGCGGCCGGGGCCTTCCGCCTCACCTGGAATAACTTCCGGTATCTTTTCTGGCTCTTCTTCGGGCCCATCCTGGCGGGGACGCTAGGGACGATCTTCGTGGTATGGGTATGGCTCCGATGGGTCCCTCACCAAGCGGTCACCACATCGTTTTTGCTTAGTCAGTCCGTGATCTTGCTGTGGATCTTTGCCCGTCTTTGGCAACGATCAAGCGAAGTTCTGTGGTACCAGCAGCATGCTCCCGCAGTGAGTGTCTTCCCGGAACCTCCCTCGCCCCGGCTTGAATCGGCAATCGAGGCGCCTCCCGCCCCGGAGGCTCCGCCCGCCGAGGTTTCGCTGTAGCAGCCGCCGAGATAGATGGGCGCTCCGCCATGGTACCCTGGTGGACGGCAACCGGCTCTGCCCGTGATCGGCTTCCCTTCCGAATTCTATGGAAAACGACGCAGCGAGGAACTATCATAGGAGTGCTAAGAACCGGGTTTCAGGTTCCGAAGACAAATTGCTCCAATGTTGGGTCGCCGGCGAACTGGCGGGGGACGGCGATGCTTGGCTTGCGCAGCTCGTTTCTGCTTAGAACCGCGCTTCTTGCGATGGTTGTTGAACTTCTGTCTGGATGTGGCGGGACCGGCGGCGGCTCCACATTTGGTCCGTCTGCAAATCCTCTGCTGACCATCACTCCCTCAGCGATCGATTTCGCCACCGTTCGAGTCGGTACCAAGTCCTCCAAGACGGTCACGGTAACAAACAGCGGTACCGGTACTCTGACGATTTCGCAGGCCACGCTGACGGGATCAGCTTTCAGTTTCACAGGCCTACAACCGCCCTTTAGCCTTGCTGAGGGCCAGAGCCTCAGTTTCAGTGTTGCGTTTGCCCCTGTCGTCGCCGGCGCCGCTTCGGGCACCCTTTCCCTATCAAGCAATGCCGCGGTTCCGGTCAATACGATCGGGCTCTCGGGAACCGGAGCCACCTATCAACTGAAGGTTGGCGCGAATAGCCTGAACTTCGGAAACGTCGCCGTCGGCTCCAACAGCACCCAGACAGTCGCGTTGACCAATAGTGGTACGGGCGTCCTGACCATTTCTCAGATCAGCGTCGCGCCAGGCGCTTTCAGTCTCAAGGGGCCTGCCTTGCCGGCCACTCTTGAGTCTGGGCAGAGCACCAGCATCACTGTCACCTTCTCCCCTACCGCCACCGGGGCTGAGTCAGGCAGTCTGTCGATCGTCAGCGACGCCTCGGAGTCGCCGGCGGCGATCACCCTTGCCGGCACCGGCGTTACGTATCTCCTTAGTGTGAGCCCGAGCAGCATCAATTTCGGAACTGTCATCGCAGCGTCCACCAGTACTCAGACCATCACTCTCACTAACACCGGCACCGCAAGCCTGACGGTCTCACAGGCAACTGTGACGGGAGCAGGCTTTAGCCTAGGTGGTTTGAACTTGCCTTTGACGCTTGCTGCGGGTCAGAGCGCAGCTCTCAATGTGACCTTTGCTCCCTCTGCTGCCGGTTCCAGTGCGGGTTCGGTCGCCGTTGTCAGCAACGCCTCGACCTCGCCGGCCACGATCGCCTTGGCGGGCACGGGTGTGACTTACCTGCTTAGCGTCAACCCCAGCAGCCTCGACTTCGGAAATGTTACGGTGGCGTCCACCAGTACTCAGACCATCACTCTCACCAACAGCGGCACCGCAAGCCTGACGGTTTCTCAGGCGAGCGTTACGGGAACAGGTTTTAGTCTTAGTGGGTTGAACTTGCCCTTGACGCTTGCCGCGGGTCAGAGCGCCGCTGTCAATGTGACCTTTGCTCCGTCTGCCGCCGGTTCGGTTGCGGGCTCGGTGTTACTTACCAGCACCGCCTCTGCCTCGCCAGCGACCGTTGCGCTTTCGGGCTTAGGCGTCACTTACCAACTCGCACCAAGCGTCAGCAGTCTCGGCTTTGGCAATGTGGGCGTGTCTCTGAAGAGTGTCCAGACGGTTAGCCTCACCAGCAATGGCACTGGCAGTGTGACGATCTCTCAGGTCACTGTCAGCGGGACGGCGTTCACTCTAACGGGTTTGAACCTCCCCGCGACGTTGACGCCGGGCCAGAGTGTTACGCTGACCATTACGTTCTCTCCCTCGGTAGTGGGTTCCGCTGCAGGAACTCTCTCGGTGATCAGCAACGCCTCCGGTTCCCCGATGCTGATCTCGCTCAACGGCACGGGCGTTACCTACCAGCTCGCGTTCAGTGTCGGCAGCCTGGATTTCGGCAACGTCGCAGTCAATTCGAGCAGCGCCCAGACGGTTACCCTCACCAACAGCGGCACGGCCAGCGTGACGATTTCACAGATTAGCGTCGCCGGAGCAGCCTTCAGTCTAAAGAGCCCGAGTTTGCCGCTGACGCTGGAGACGGGTCAAAGCACAACTGTTACTGCCACTTTCTCACCGGCAAGTGTCGGGGTGGCCTCAGGCACGATTTCGGTAGTCAGTAATGCCCCGAATTCCCCGCTCAACCTCTCATTGGCTGGCACGGGTGTGACTTACCAATTGACGTCCAGCCCGTCTACCGTCAGCTTTGGGAATGTGACGATCGGCGATAATGCGATTTTGCCGGTTACTCTTACCAGCACCGGAACGGCGAGTATCACGATTTCCCAAATCAGCGTGACGGGACCTGGGTTCACGGTGAGCAGCCTAAGTCTCCCCTTGAGCCTGGACCCTGGAAAGTCCGCGAGTGTGAGTGTCACATTTGCACCGACAACTGGGGGCAGCGCGACCGGTACTCTCACCGTGACCAGCAGCGCGACAAGTTCGCCGCTTACCGATGCCCTGTCAGGCACCGGTATTCATACCGTGGATCTCAGTTGGACGGGAAGCACTTCGACGGGAGTCGTGGGGTACAATGTGTATCGCTCCGAGGCAAGTTCGGGTCCGTTCAATGTGATCAATACGAGCCCGGTCTCTGGTACCTCGTTTGTGGACTCAGGCGTTACCGCCGGTCAGACGTACTATTACGCCACTACCGCAATAGGGCCAAGCGGTGTGGAAAGCGCTTTCTCCAACGTGGCTTCCGTGATAGTCCCCGCCCCTTGAAATGAGCCAGCCCAAATTCGGCTTGCAGCCTGTGAGACTTGTGTATTACTCTTGGGTAAACAACTGGTGGCTGACCGATGTCATTAGGGTCGAGAATTACCAGGCCGCTGCGACTGGTACCGAGTCTTCGTCCGGGAAGCGCACGTCCTGGCCAAATGGGCGCAGTAAATCATCCCTACCCCGCCCGGCGGGCCAAAGTTAAGATGCTGTGGCACGAGTCCGCGGAAGTCGAAGAAGGGGCGATCCCGGGATGCAGGCTTGCTTGACGCCTGCCAGAACTCAGCGAACGACGGAATCTTATTGATGGTGATGAACTTTCCGATACATGGCGGCCGAGCTGCTGTGCGGTTGGGGCTTGCCCCGGCTGGCCTTCACCAGTCTGTAACAATGCTGCCACATAGCGTCTGGCAAGCCGGGAAATCATGACGCGTCATGCTCAGGATGGCACGAGCGAAGCCGGAATGTTGATGATCATAAAAGACTTACATGAATATGTCGGGAGTCGTCGTCAAGTTAAGATCAGGTTAAGCCCTGGGGCGCAGTCGGGATTGTCCACCTGGGCTCCCCGTGTCCAGGAATGCTTGGTCTTGCCGGTGGCGCATTGAAGGCTTGCTTTATGGGAGGGACGGAATGGCGACCAGACGGGCTTTTCTCAAGAGCACGGTAGTCGGCGCCGGTGCCGCCTGGGGGGCGCTGGAGGGCATGGCAGTTGCCTCGATCGCGCCCGCAAAGGACGTCGGTGAGGCCGGAACGGCCAGCGAGACCCCGGGTCGGGCGCCAGTGAGTCCGCAGGAATATACACGCGGTATCGGCGTGTACCCCGGCCTGCCACGGGAAGGCTTCGAACCCACGCTCACAATTGACGCCACGACCTACCGCAATCTGGCCCTGCGCCGGCCCGCCTATCACTCGAGTAGCTACGACTACAACCTGACCGCGCAGCTGGTGACCGATGGAATCAAGCACACCCATCTTCCGGATTGGGTGTCCACCTCCGTGAGTTTCCGGGGTACGCTGCCTAAGAACGAGCGCGAATTCTGCCTGGACCATAACCCCACCAGCGTGGTCGAATTGCGCGGGCCGCGTCCCTGGGTACAAATCCAGTTGGGGGGTGGCGAAACCGTTCCGGAGGTTGATCGTGTTGACGTGTTGGTGGTGACGCCGGCCCACGAGAAGCCCGAGGACTTGAGTTTCTCGGTGTCGGTCTCCGGCGACGGCCGTGAGTGGCAGAAACTCGGGAGCGTGACTGGCCCTCAACCGATTTCTCCCGCCGGCTATCCTATGGGTTTTGCGCAGCCGGGCCAACTTTTTCAGCCTTCGATCCCGCTCGGTCCGCCTTCAACGAGCCGTTTCTACCGGATCGAGTGCAGTGTGGCCCACGCTCCTGAGTTCGCCTTCGGCATGGTGTGGCAAATCGGCGAAGTAGCGTTCTTCGGCAAGAACCAAAGGGTGGAGATTGGCGGACCCTATCGCTTCACCAGCGCCTGGATGAGCGCCGGCCTAAGCGAGGAGTGGGTTTATGTCGATCTGGGCGCACGCTGCGAGTTCGATCGCGTGACGCTGTGCTGGATTGCGCGCGCCGCGGAGGGCTCGATCCAGGTTTCGGATGACGCCCAAAACTGGCGCGACCTTCAGCCGCTGCCCTCAGGCAGCCAGCTCACGGACGACATCAAGCTCGGCCAAGCCGCTCAGGGCCGATACGTGCGCGTGCTGATGGAACGGCCCACGTCACCCTATGGTTACATCTTGAGTGAGATCGAGGTGTACGGCCGCGGTGGACCGGTGGCTCAGCCCAAGCCCGCGCCGGCCGAGAGTGATGGACGGCTTGATCTCGCCGGAGGCAACTGGCGCGTGCAGCGTGAGTCGCTGGTGGCCGTCGGCGGCGAGATTCTGTCGAAGCCGGGCTACAACGGTGATGATTGGGTGGTGGGGACGGTGCCCGGAACTGCGCTCGCGAGCTACTTGAACGTGGGAGCGATTCCCGATCCCAATTACGGCGACAATCAGTTCTATGTCTCGGATTCGTTCTTCTACGCCGACTTTTGGTATCGCAACGAATTCACGGCGCCACCCATTGCTGACGGCCGCCGTGCCTGGTTGAACTTCGACGGCATCAACTGGAAAGCAGACATCTTCCTGAACGGCGACAAGGTCGGCCGCATCGAAGGCGGTTTCATGCGGGGGCGCTTTGACGTCACCGGCAAGCTCCTGGGGGGCCAGAAGAACGCGGTGGCTATCCGCCTGGAAAAGAACGCCACGCCGGGAAGCGTCAAGCAGAAGACCTTTGAGAGCCCCGGCAAGAATGGGGGAGCGCTCGGCGCGGATAATCCGACCTATCACGCCTCCATCGGATGGGACTGGATCCCCACGATCCGCGGCCGCAATACAGGTATCTGGGACGACGTCTACCTCACCTTTACTGGTCCCGTGACCATTGAGGATCCGTTCGTCAGCACCGCGTTGCCCCTGCCCGATACCTCCCACGCCGACGTGAGTATTCAACTCGATCTCGTGAACCACGAGTCCAAACCTGCGAACGGAACGCTGCGCGGGCGCTTCGGCGACGTCCAGTTTGAGCAGCGGGTCACGGTTGGAGGCTCGGCCAGGAAAACGGTCAAACTTGATGCCTCCAGTCATCCAGCCTTGCGGCTTCAAAATCCGAAGCTCTGGTGGCCGGTTGGATACGGCGAGCCGCATCTGTACGACGTGCAACTGACCTTTGAGACGGCGCGCGGAGAAGTTTCGGACGCGAAATCATTCCAAGCAGGGGTGCGCCAAATGACCTACAGCGAAGAAGGGGGTGCGCTGCGCATCTGGATCAACGGCAGGCGCTTCATCGCTCGCGGCGGCAACTGGGGATTCGGCGAATCGATGTTGCGCTACCGGGCACGCGAATTTGACGCCGCCGTGCACTATCACCGCGAGATGAACTTCACCATGATTCGCAATTGGGTGGGCCAGATGGGCGAGGATGAGTTCTACGACGCCTGCGACCGCCACGGCGTGATGGTGTGGCAGGATTTCTGGCTTGCCAATCCGTGGGACGGCCCCGACCCGGACGACGACGATCTGTTCATGCGCAACGTGAAGGACGTGGTCTTGCGGATTCGAAATCACCCCTCCATCGGCCTCTATTGCGGACGCAACGAGGGGTTTCCTCCTAAACCTCTCGAAGAGGGAATCACAAAAGCGTTGGCCGACCTGCATCCGGATCTGCACTACATTCCTAGCTCGGCCGACAACACGGTGAGTGGGCACGGTCCCTATATGCTGATGCCGCTCAGCTTCTATTTCGGCCCAGGCGCAGATCCGAAACTGCACAGCGAAATGGGCATGCCGAACATCCCGCCTATCGAGAGCGTGCGGGCCATGATGCCCGAGGCTGCGATGTGGCCGCAAGGACTGGTCTGGGGCCTCCACGATTTCTGCCTGGAGGGGGCGCAGGGCGGCAGTTCTTTCCGCACCACGATCGACGAGGGCTATGGCGGGGCTCGCAACGCGGAAGAGTGGGTTTCCCTCGCTCAATTTCTCAACTACGACGGCTATCGCGCCATGTTTGAGGCGCAGAGCAAGTATCGTATGGGTTTGCTGTTGTGGATGAGCCATCCCTGCTGGCCCTCCTTCGTCTGGCAGACGTATGATTACTACTTCGAACCCACGGCTGCCTACTTCGGATGCAAGAAGGCTAGTGAGCCGCTCCACATCCAGTGGAATCCGGTGACGGAAAGCGTGGAAGTGGTGAATTACAGCGCCGGCAGCGCTACTGGCCTGACGGCACGAGTGGAAGTCTTGAACATGGATGGCTCGACGCAGTGGGAGAAATCGGCGTCGTTGGACAGCGCTGAGGACAGCGTCGCATCCTGCATCAAGATGGAGTACCCGGCCAGCCTCAGCGCGGTGCATTTCCTTCGGCTGACCCTCACACGAGGCGGGGAGGCCGTTTCGACCAATTTCTACCTTCGGGGCCTTGAGGAAGGCGACAACCGGGCCATCCGCGAACTGCCCAGGTGCAATCTGGAGGCGGCGACTCGGGCGGAGCAGCAGGGCAATCGCTGGCAATTGACCACCGAGTTGCACAACTCGTCGAGCTCACCGGCACTGATGATAAGGTTGAAGGCAGTGCGGGAGACGACTGGAGATCGCATCCTGCCGGCGATTTACAGTGATAATTACATCGCGCTGATGCCCGGCGAACGCCGCACGCTCCACACGGAACTGAATCACACCGACACTCGCGGCGAGAAGCCCCGGATTGTGGTGGAGGGCTTCAACGTGGGAAATGTCACGGCGACGTAGACGCCTTCTTTCAGGCAGCGAGGATATTGTGGATATGCTGAATCGCAGAGGATTTCTCAAGGCGGCAGGCGCCGCGACCGCGGAGACACTGGTGGTGGGGAACACCCAAATACACCTGATGGCACAAACCCAAGGTGAGACGGCCGAGCCAGTCGCGGCCAACGACCATATCCAGATTGCGCTGCTCGGCGCCGGCGGACAAGGCCAGTATGACACCAAGGTGGCACTGCAGGTTCCGGGCGTAAAGCTCGTCGCGGTGGCCGATTGCTACACCGGCCGCCGGGAGCACAGCAAGGAACTCTGGGGCGGCGATGTTTTCACCACCCGCGACTACAACGAAATCCTGGCGCGCAAGGACATCGACGCCGTGATCGTCGGTACGCCGGATCATTGGCACAAACAGGCCTCGGTGGATGCGATGAAGGCCGGCAAGGACGTCTATTGCGAGAAGCCAATGATTCATCTCTACTCCGACGGGCCCGAGATGATCGAGACGGCTCGCGCCACCAACCGGATCATTCAGATCGGCAGCCAGCGGGTGAGTTCGATGATTTATGCCAAGGCGAGGCAATTGCTGGCCTCGGGCGCCATCGGCCAGCTCAACATGGTTACGGCCTGGTGGGACCGCAACTCGTCGATCGGGGCGTTCAACTACACAGTCCCGCCCGACGCCTCACCCGAGACCTGCGACTGGCCGCGCTTCCTGGGCACCGCCCCCAAGATTCCCTTTGACGCCGAGCACTTTTTCCAATGGCGCAAGTGGAAGGCATACGGCAGCGGCGTGGCCGGCGACCTCTTCGTCCACCTGTTCAGCGGCACCCACTTCGTCACCAATACGCACGGACCCGTTCGTGGAATGGCAACCGGAGGGCTGCGCTTCTGGAAGGACGGCCGCGACATACCGGATGTGCTGGTGGGCCTGTTTGATTATCGGGAAGGCTTCAACCTGAGCCTGCGAGTCAACTTCGTGGACGGTGGATCGGAAAGCGAAGGGCTGATCTTCACCGGCTCCGAAGGCACCATGGAAATCGGTGGCGACGCGGTTAGCGTCAATCGCACGCCGCGCGAGACGGAGCCCGGCTACAACATCGGTACGTTTACGGAGGCGATGCAAGAGCGCATTCTGGAGGAGTACCGGCAGAAGTACCCGGTCCCACACCCCACCGGAGAACCGCCCCTTGGCTACGAAAAGTACGTGGCGCCAGCCGGCTATAACGACAGCTATGATCACCTCAAGAATTTCTTCGAGGCCGTCCGCACTCGCCAGCCTGTGGTGGAAGACGCGGTGTTCGGCTTTCGTGCCGCAGGGGCTGCCTTGCTTAGTAATCTAAGCTATGAGCGTGGTGCTGTCGTCCGCTGGGATCCAGAGGAAATGAGAGTGGTGTGAGGCGGGACTCTGGCCGGCAAGCGCAGCTTCGATCAGCAACTCGCGGCCCTGGACGCGCTCAAGCAGCAAACTCCGGAGGCGGCCGTCGAGCCCCTGCGCAAGGCGCTGAATCACCGCAATAACTATATCGTTGCTAAGGCCGCTGACTTGGCGGTGAAATTTCGCTTGGCTCAATTGCTGCCTGAGCTGCTCGCAGCCTTTGATCGCTTTTTTATCGACCCCCTCAAAACTGATCCCCAGTGCTGGGCGAAGAACGCGCTCAGCCGCGCGCTCGCGGCGCTCGAGTGTCAGGACGCGGAAGTCTTCCTGCGCGGCATGCGCCATATTCAGCTCGAGCCGGTGTGGGGAGGAAGCGAAGATACGGCGGGAACCTTGCGTGGGATGTGCGCCCTGGCATTGGTACAATGTCGCAGCCTGCCGGAGACCGAGTTGCTGCACTGTCTCATGGAACTGCTGATTGACAAGGTCACCTCCGTTCGCGTCGAGGGCGTTCGTGCCATCGAGCAGGTTGGGTCAGGCAACGCCGCCCTCCTGCTTCGCCTCATCGCGATTCTGGCTTTCGACGAACCCGAGGTGCTAGGCGCTTGCTACGGAGGCATTCTGGCCATCGAAGGCGCCTCCGCCATTCCCTGGATCGCTCGTTTTCTCGCGGGTGCCGACGAGACCGCGGCGGAAGCCGCATGGGCTATCGCCGATCAGCGCTCTCCTGAGGCTTTCTCCGCCTTGCGGAACCAGTTTGGCGTGGAGCGCGATACCTGGTTTCATTCTGTTCTACTCTCGGCCATCGCCCTTTCACGTCAGCAGGAGGCGTTCGATTTCCTGTTTAACTTGATCCGCGCCGGGCCGCGGCACGCCGAAGCGGCGATTAAGGCCATTGTTGACTCGAAACCCGCGGAGGAAGTCATGAAGCAGCTCGAGGCGATAATCTCTGGCGATCCACGGCTCGCGCGCGCCTTTCATGCGCACCGAAAGGCGCCTCGCTAGAAATCTGAAGACCGTCATTCTGGCAGCGAAGAATCTCGGGATTCCTCGTGTGCGATAACACAATATGCAGGGATTCTTCGCTGCCGCTCAGAATGACAGCCTTGTCGGCGTGGGCGGATTTGCGACGTTCCGTTATTTCTGCGGGCATCCGGGCGACTCCGCATGAAATGCGTTGCCCTGATAGTCGAGTTCCTCGAGACCCGCTTGCGAGGTGTAATAGCCCTCAATGGTGCGACGCTTGAGCGCGCGATAGAAGAGTGTTGCGGCGCTCTCCGGGTGTTGGCCGGAAGGCAAGTCGGCGGAACTAAGCAATCCCGCTTGTTGCGCTTCGGTCAAGCTGAGAAAGCCTTGGGCTGAGAGCTTGGCGGCTTCTGCCTTCAGCCATGACAATCCTTCGTTCCAGGTCTTCTGCTCGTCCTCATTTTCGAGTTGCCGGACTCGAGCTTCTTCACCGTAGTAGTGAGCCGCGAGCGTACGATGTTGAGCTGATAGTCCTAGCGCCGCCTGGCGCACGGCGCTGGCTTGATGAAGGACCATGTCAATCCACTGGGCGATCTCGTCCACGGTCTCGTCGCCGACAGCAGCGATGCCGGCAGGCATCGCGCTCGCGTCCCCGGTATTCAGCATGACCCGCACTAGGCGGCGAACCTTTGGAAAATCCTCGCGCGAGAAGAAAGCCGATCCGAAGGGACCTGGACTCGGTGCGGCGTACTCGGTCTCGCTCCCCAGCGGCGGAGTGACGAAGCGTTGGTCGCTAATCAGAGCATGCGCCATGTGGGCAGGCGAGGGTCCGTAGAGTCCCGGCGGCAGCCCGACTTGTGAATCTGCCGCGGGAGTTTGAAAGTCGAGCGCGAGAACTCCCTCCTCGGCTACGCCGCTGAAGCCCGCCAATACGGCGGCCTCGCCCAGCCTCAAGAACCACTGCCGGCGTGTCAAGGACGAAGCTCCCCCACGTTCCGCTGCACCATTGCGGTCGTGCTCACCAGGTTTGTCGTGTGCGTTCATCGCTCATCTCGAACTTTCACCGTGCAGACGGCAGGCGAAAAACAACGACTCAACACAGAGTTCGCAGAGGTTTCACAGAGGTCACTGAGAACCAGACCCATTCTCTGCGCTCTCGGTGAGGCCTCAGTGATCTCGGTGTTGAGGCTTTTCCATGCTCGCCCGAAAGGCCGGGCCGTTCATCCACAGTTCGCACCGATTAGCTACCAAACGCACCCTGCCTGAATTCCTCCGCGATGTAATCCGCGGCGCGGCACGAGACGGCCATGATGGTCAGCGTGGGCTCGTAGCAGCCCTGCGTCACAAACGCAGCGCCATCGGTCACGAACACGTTCTTGACGTCGTGCACTTGATTGTAGGCATTGAGGACGCTCTTCTTCGGGTCGGTCCCCATGCGCGCCGTTCCGGTTTCGTGAATGTTCTTCCCGAAGACGCTCAGGCTTTCACGAGGCGGCTGGACTTCCTCGAGCTTCATAGCTTCCAGCACGTTCATCAAATCCTGGCGCATTGCCTTCGCCTGCGCGCGCTCGTTTTCACCGTAGCTGGCTTGAATCCTGAGCACCGGGATTCCCCAGGCGTCCTTAACCTCGGGATCGAGTTCGGCGAAGTTCTGGTAGTTCGGCAGGCATTCGCCCTGTGCCTCGATACTGAAGTAGTACGGAATCTCATTGCGGACACGCTTGCGCCAAGCCACGCCAAAGCCAGGCGTCTCGAAGGCTTGGCCGTACAGGTCCTGGCTCGCGTCCCCGTCAAAGCGATAGCCGCGCAGAAAATTGCGATTGCGGTTGCTTCCCGTGTTGACGTATTTCGCAATCAGGAAGCCGGCGGGGTTGCCGATGGGCTCGCGCTTCGAGGACTTCAGCGAGGGCATCAGTCCCCCGCCGCCCTCGATGGTGAAGTGGTCCATCAGGTAGTGGCCCAGCACTCCCTGTGAATTGCCCACGCCTCCGGGAAAGCGCGGCGTGCGCGAATTCAGCAGAATGCGCGTGGATTCAAGCGTTGCCGCGGCCAGGACCACAACCTTCGCGAACGACTCGCGATGGGCCTTGGTAACGCGATCGACGTAATGCACGCCCCGCGCCCGAGTTTCATCCCGGTCCATGACCAGGTGGCTTACCACCGCATCGCTCACCAGAGTGAAGTGCCCCGTGCGCGCCGCCGCGGGCAGCGTCACCGACGGACTGTTGAAGTACGACGCCGTGTAGCAGCCGCGCTGGCACTCGTTGCAGTAGTGGCACGCCGGGCGACCATTGAGGGGCACAGTGAGGTTTGCCACGCGGTCCGGCATCACGCGCCAGCCGAACTTCTCTTCGATCACTTTCTTGGCCAGCAGACTCCCACAAGGGAGATTCATGGGCGGCAGGAACTTGCCGTCCGGCATCTGTTCGAGTCCTTCCTTCGATGCACTGACTCCGATGAAATCTTCGACCTTGTCGTAGTAAGGTTCCAGGTCGCGATAGCTGAAGGGCCAGTCCTCGCCGTAGCCATCGCGGCTTGCCGCCTTGAACTCGTAATCGCTGTAGCGGTAGCTCTCACGCGCCCAGCAGAACGTCTTTCCGCCCACTTGCCGGCCGCGAATCCACATGAAAGGCTTATCAGCCGGCGTCGTGTAGGGATTCTCGTGATCGTTCACGAAGAACTGCCGGCTGTAATCGTCGCAGGCGTAACAGAGGCGCTGTACGGGCTGATCTTCGAGCAGCGCTCGCTTGTTGCCGAAACCACGATACTTGAGCTGATAGGGCCAGACGTGTTCGGTGAAGTCCTTGGTTGGAACGCGTGGCGGCCCCGCCTCCAGCATCAGAACTTCGAGGCCGCTCTCCGCGAGTTCTTTGGCCACCCACCCGCCGCTAGCCCCGGAACCCACCACGATCGCGTCATAGACTTTGGTAGACGGCATGACTGTTAATCCTACCGATCTTTCCGCCGATGTACCAGTCGATCCGTACGATTCTAACGAGAGCCAGGGCCCCGAGCGGGCGCCGCCCTTGCATCACGATTTGACAGAGGCCTGAGAGGCCGATCTAGCTCAGCCCTGGGCCACGCCCAGGGTAATTGGGGTGCTGGGCAAACACAGAGCCCTGAAAGGGTCCACCGGGCTCATTCGGCGCGCCCTTTCAGGGCTTCGTAGTTTCGAACAGAGGATCACCCTGGGCGTGGCCCAGGGCTGAGCTAGATCGGCCCTTCAGGCCTCTAAATGCAGAGCTTCCCTGGACCGGTTTACTGGGCTGGCGTTAGCTCAAATAGAGCCGCCCCGTGCGGACTCAGGCTCTTCGCAACGTGGCCCTCGAACACGCGCAGATCTTGCTTCTGCCAGAGGTCTCGCAAGTTGTATTTTCCGCTGAGACCCAACTCTTGCCAAGTGACTGCCACCTCTTTATCGCTCTCTCCGGTGTTGAACAAAGCGACGTATTTGGCGCCGCCCTGCGCATCTGCTTCCCAGGCGATCTCCGAGCCACGGGCAAAAATCTGATGATTGTCCGAGCTCTTCTGATCGACGGCCAGCACCTCAGGGTTTTCCAGCAGCGACGCGGTCCAAGGATCGAGCGATCGTAGATCGCCGCCCATCATCAGCGGTGACCGGAAAATCGACCACAGGGTCATCAAGGTAACCTGTTCGTCGTGCGTGAGACGTGACTGGCGCTGCGGCTCGTCGAATCCCGTGACTCGCAACAAGCCCAGCGGCAGCATATCCGCATCGGGCCAGTGATTCGGCCCGCTGTAGCGCGCCCACTCGCGGGCGCGCGCAAACTGTGCGTCCACTTCCTTCCAGTTGTCCCACATATCGTCGGAGATGCGCCACATCTGAGACCACTTGGAGACGCTCGCGGCCGCATCCAGCGGCGTGGCTCCCGGCGACAGGCTGAGCACCATGGGCCGGCCGGTTTTGTTCATAGCCTTGCGCAAGGCCTCGACTTCAGGGCCATGATAGTCCTCGAGCGGCGGCTTGTTGCCCCGGCTCATGTCGTCCGCCTTGATAAAATCCACGCCCCAACCGGCGTAAAGCCGCGCGATGGAATCGTAATAGGCCTTGCCGGCGGCGCCGTGCGCGGGCGAAGTGACGTCCACGCCATACATGGCCTTCGACCATGGACACGCGTTCTTCAGATCGGCCACATCCCGGGCATGGGCACCGTGCGCGCTGGCTCCGTAGATGGGGAGATTACGTTCCACCGCCTGGCGCGGGATGCCGCGCATGATGTGGATACCGAATTTCAGACCGAGGCTATGGACATAGTCAGCTAATGGTTTGAATCCCGCTCCACCGGCCGCCGACGGGAAACGCTGAGGATCCGGCAGCAGCCGGCCATAGTCGTCCATGGAGGTCGGGATCTTGTCTTCATTGGAGGAGCCGTGTTCGACGCCCGACTCCGCGAAGTACCAGTAGTAATCCACCACCACGTACTTCCAGCCGTAGGGCGCCAAGTGGTCGGCGAAGTATCGGGCGTTGTCCCGAAACTGGGACTCGTTCACGGCGCCGCCGAAGCTATCGTAGCTGTTCCAACCAAGTGGAGGTGTGAGTGCAAGGCTGTCGGGGTACGAAGGTTTGGACGGCGGCGTCGCGGCCGCGACATTCGTGTGGACGAGCGATCCCAGGACGAGGGCAGCGCCACCCAAAGCCAATACAGCCTGTGCGCAAGTGCGAGTCCTCATTCTCGGTGTCCTCCAGTCAGCAGATACTACTCTATTTGCTCCCGAGTGCAAAGCCTCTTCCTTGACCGTAGCGGGTTAGTTTGATGTAGCGGCGGGTTCTATCCGACATTTTCTGGCATGAAGCCGCCGCTAAATCCCCGCCCTTCCTCGACCTCGAAGTGTGCAGACTATGCTCGCGAGTTCGCCCGTCTGAGCGAGTTCGAGTGTGTAATTCACAGGCTGATCCATAGAAAACGATATACAGAAATAATTAGGCCCGTTTTTCGCGTAGTTACCCACTTTCCCGTTTGAGTTCGGTATCTTAAAGGGATGCGCCAGAGGTAATGGCGCTGATGGAGCGAACGTGGCGACAAATGCCTGAAGCGAGACAACCCATGCAGGTGGTCATCCGAGGCCGACGGTCGGAGGGGCGGCAGCAATTTTTGGGGGCACCTCGGAATGTTGTTGATAATAAAGGGCCGAACATGGGAGAAACAAGAATGATGGGACATGCCCGGAATGTCTATCAAAACAAAAGCTTATTGGATTTTACCGGGAATATTGTTGATAAATAAGGTGCTTAGCCTATTTCCGGGGGCGGACCCAAGGGTCCACCCTACGACCGCGATTCCAGTATGAGCGCGACCGTCGGACAGCTACTGCTGTTGGAAGCTCCGAATGCCGGGTGGAGTCCTGCTTTGGATCGGCTTCTTCGCCACGCGAGACCAGCCGGCGTTTCTTTCATGAGCCTTGACACGATTCCCGAGACCTGGGAAGTGGCACAAAGGTGCGCCGACGTGCCCGGCTCAGGCCCATTCCTGGCCGTCCAGGATGAGGGTGAAGGCGCCCTGTGCAGCCTGCTCGGAGGTTCGCTTCCTCGGGCTCACTTGGCAGACGCTCCCCGCGAGGCGGTCGAAGCACTGGGGGATCTGGTGGGTCGCGCGATGCAAATGACCGGGCTGAATATGAATCTGGCGCCCACTCTTGACTTGCCTGCCGTTCTGCCGCGGGCCAGTGGTGGCGCGCGTGATGTCGCGCCAGTCCCGTCAGCTCCTCTCGAAGTCACGCACCGTGCGTTAGCTTTCGTGCGAGGGCTCACTCGACACGGCGTCCTGCCTTGCGCGCGCCATTTTCCAGCATTCGCAGTCGGCGCCAGCGAGCGGTTACAAGCCTCGCCTGTGGTCGACAGAAATATGGCAACGCTTTGGCGCGAGGATCTGGTACCGTATCGGACGCTCGGCAACCAACTTCCAGTCATTCAGATCAGCCACGCGGTCTGCAAAGCCTACGATTATGAGTTTCCCCGGCCCGCCTCGCTGTCCCCTTCCGTCGTTGAAGGACTCCTGCGGCTGAAACTCGCATACAAGGGCGTGGCGGTCGCCGACGTTTCAAAGGCGGCTCGTTCGGCGGGCATCGGGCTCGCCGAAGCCGCAGTCCGGGCGCTCGAAGCCGGCTGCGATCTGCTAATGGTCCCAGCAGAGGGAAAACCGGTCGCGGCGGTGTTGGGTGCCCTGGAAAGAGCCAGCGAATTTGGAAAGCTGCCGCGGGAGCGCGTCGAGCAAGCTCTAGCGCGTGTCCAAAGCGCCAAGCAAGGTCTGTCTGTCCCTCCAAAGAAACCAGGAGAACGTGAGGTGTCGCGCTTGGCGGACGATTTCAGGAAGTTTTGGAAGCAGCATGGGCGTTTTGACTAAGAGACGCAGAACTCGTTTCAGTACTTCGACCCGAATAGGTGTGACTTCGGAAGTTGAGCTTAGTTCTGGTGCCACGCGCCGCCAAGCGGATCGCTTGGCGGCCGGGCTGATGGCAGGCACGTCGCTCGACGGTGTGGACGCGGCGCTCGTGCAGCTTACGGGATCCGTCGAGCGCCCCCGCGTGAAGTTGCTGAAATTCATCACGGTTCCTTATCCTGCGGAGCTACGCCACAGACTCCTTCACATCACCAGTGGCGGTGCGACGAGCGCCGCGGAGATCAGCGAGCTCAACTTTCGCGTCGGTGAAGCTTTCGCGAGCACCGCACTTCGAGTGTGCCGTCGCGCTCGAATCGATCCGGCGCGCCTAGGGGTGATTGGCTCGCACGGGCAGACGATCTTCCATCAAGGGAGAGCCGCGGGAAGGACTCGAGCGAGCACGCTGCAGATCGGCGAGCCCGCGTTGATCGCTCATCTCGCCGGCGCGCCGGTGGTGGCCGATTTTCGGACCGCGGATGTGGCTGCGGGCGGCGAGGGCGCACCTCTGGTGCCCATGGTGGATTACCTGTTGTTGGGCGACAAGCGCGAGGGTACCGTCGCACTCAACCTGGGCGGCATCGCGAACCTGACGGTGATTCCTGCGCGCGCCCGCTCCTCAGATGTCTTCGGTTTCGATACGGGGCCGGGAAACATGGTGATGGACGCGCTGGTTCGCCACTTTACAGGCGGCGCCGAGCAATACGACGAAGGCGGCCGGGCTGCCGCGCAAGGGCTGGTGGTCGAGCCTGTTCTTAGCCAGGCGCTGGCCTATCCGTTCTTTAGCCGGCGCCCGCCGAAGAGTGCGGGACGCGAGCAGTTCGGACACGAGTTTGTCGCACGTTACTTTCTCAGCCACTCAGACCAATCCCGGCCGGATCTTCTGCGAACTGCCGCAGAACTGACGGCGCGCTCGATTGCTCGCGCCCTCCACCACTTCGTCTTTTCGCGCCTCGAGCGTGGTCGCAAGTTGCACAGGCTGGTGATCTCGGGAGGAGGCGCGCACAATCGCCTGTTGACGGACCGTCTGCGGGAACTCTTGCCGGAACTGCGGCTTCAGCGCTCGGATGATTGCGGCTTGCCTGTCGACGCGAAAGAGGCCATCGCTTTTGCGATCCTCGCCGAGCGAACGTTGCACGGCCTTCCCGGAAATCTGCCTGGCGTGACGGGCGCCAAAAGGTCTGTGGTGTTGGGAAACGTGGTGCACCCCTGAGTTGCGCGCTCCCGAAGCCCCCCGCTTTTCAGAAAGAGCGGCTATCCCCGGTAACCCAGGTACCACGCCGTTGTGATCAGCATCTCGCGCAACGAGTGAAAGGTGCGGGTCCAGGGATCCGACTCGATGGGACTGGCGGGCGCGGGCGAAGCGTAGGTTCGGATGCCGCGCTGGGTGAGCATCCGCTTGATCCGGTACAGATGGAAGCCGTCGCTCACGGCAATGCAAGTTTGGGCGTGGTGCGCGCTCAGCATCCTGACGACAGCTTGGACGCTCTGATAAGTGTTTTCGCTCGTGGGATCCGTAAGAATCTTGTCTGCGGCCATGCCTTGCTGGATGAGGTAGTCGCGTCCTACACCAGCTTCGGTGAAGCGCGGATCACCGCCGCCCGCACCCGTAGTGATCACCAATGGGGCCAATCCCTCCTCCTCCAGGTCAAAGGCGTGATCGAGGCGGGCCTTGAACACGGGCGAGGGTTGGCCGTCATACTGGGCGGCGCCAAAGACCACGATGGCGCCCGCGGGCGCAGCCTCGTTACGCACCGCCTGGACACGAATGGCGCGGTAGAGCGACCACTCCGCGACCACAACCACGGCGAAGGCCGCAACCGAAATCAGGGCAAACCAACGCATCCCACGACCGGTCTAGCCGAGGTACGGTTTCAATTGCGCCTCGGTGACGGGGCCGTGGCGGCGGATGTGGCAGAGATCAGCGTCCAGTTCGACAATGGTGGAAGCGAGTTCGCCCGCGGTTGGTCCGCCGTCAAGAATGAGCGGCACCGTATCGCCGATCTGCGCGTCAACGTCTTGGGCGGTGGCACAGGCCACGTGCTCGGTGAGGTTAGCGCTGGTGCCGGTGAGAGGACGACCCGCCGCTTCGATCAACGCCACCGCCAGTGGTGCCTTCGGCAGACGCAAGGCAACGCGTCCCGTGTTGCCGGTGACCTTCAGGGGAATCTTGCTGGAGGCCGGCACCACGATGGTCAGCGGGCCAGGCCAAAACTTGTTGGCAAGTTCAAAGAAAAGAGCCGGCGGGTCCGTCGCGAGGTCGGCGGCCTGGTCCAACGACGAAACCAACAGTGGGAGAGGGCGATCATAACTTCGCCGCTTGATGCGAAAAATCTCGCTGACGGCGGCCAGATTGAACGGGTCAGCTCCCAGACCATAGAAAGTGTCAGTGGGAAAGGCAACCACCTTGCCCGCCAGAATCAGGCGCAGCGCGTACTCCAAAACAAACTCCAAACGTCCTTCGTCGACCTTGAGAATTTCAGCCATTCGGGTTCAGAACTCCGTCAATTGAGTGAGGCTGACCCTAGCACATCGCTTGGAGGGGCGTCAAGCGCGCGCGTTTCCGCGCGTTTGAATCGGGGCTGCAGGCATTGACAGCGACTGGACATCGTGGCGCCGAATGAATAGACTTTCTCTGTGGAGCCCAAGTAGTGACTTTGGGGGTGTGCAATGGCGCATTGTCCGGAATGCGACGCCGTAATCGATATGGAAGACGATGAGGTCGAAGAAGGCGAGAAGCTGGACTGCCACGAGTGTGGAGCCGAGCTCGAAGTGGTCGGTACCAATCCGCTGGAGTTGAGAGCTTTTCTCGATGAAGAGGATGAGGAAGAAGAAGAGGACTGGTAGTCCTCTGAAGATCTGCCGCCGTGAAGCGCCGGCCGACGCCGCCGAGTGCGGTCTTCGGCGCTTCGCCGCTTCCGTCTGCCTCCTGCTCGTGTGCTTCCTGCCGTCTGCGTTGGGCGCCAAGGAAAAGAAGCCACTGACCAAGAAAATCCAGGGGCAGGTTCTCACCCGCGCCAGCCAGCCCATCGCGGGTGCGGCCGTGGAGCTGACCGACCTTACCACCGGCAAGAAGCTGGGTATTTACGCGAACGCCCAGGGGCATTACGAGTTCACCGACTTGAATCCGCACGACGACTATCAGGTGAAGGCTACGTACCAGAATCAAGAATCAGAAATTCGCCACGCGAGCTCGCTAGACGATACGTACGTGCTTGTTTTCAACCTCACCATTCCAGCGCCGGCGGACCAATAGGAAACCGATTTGCTGTCTTTCTCCATGCCGCGGCAGGCGATGGCGGGGCGACGGACGATGACTGGCAAATCGGCGAGTGTACTGGCAGGAATCGTGTGGTTCGCGTCGATGGCCGCGAGTCCTGTCCATGTACGCTCCAGCACTTCGCCACGTGCCGATCTCTCCAAAACCACTCCCCTTCGCGTCAGGGTGATGGACTACGGCACTATCGCCGCGCCCCTGACAATCGTCTTCCGCTACACGCCCTTGGTACCTGGTGCGGCCGGCCAAGCCGAAATCCTGCCGGGGCCGACGTGGTGGAAGCTCAACGCTGATTTCAGGAATCTGCCTCCGGCCTCTGAACTTGGAAGCGAATATCTCACCTACGTTCTCTGGTGCATTACGCCCGAAGGCCGAAGCCTCAACCTAGGGGAAGTGGAGTTAACTGGCACCGGAGGCCACCTGAACACCAAACTGAATATGCGGCGCTTCGGTTTGATCGTCACGGCCGAGCCTTACCTCGCCGTAAGCCAGCCCAACAAGGCGGTGGTATTTGAGGCAGATGTCGCGCCGGGCTCGGGGACGGCCGTCCCCGTGGCTCACGTGACCTGCGAGCTGCTCTCCGCACCCATCGGCACGGCGGCGATTCATGCCGATTCGCCCCACGCGACGGACCCCGCTGAACCGCTCGTGATCGAAGAGGCGCGCCGTGCCATCGCCGTCGCGCGGGCGGAGGGCGCGGAAGAATACGCTCCTGGTACCTTCAGCACAGCCGAGCGGCTGCTGCACCTCGCAGAGGACCAGCAAGCCCGGGGGGCACGGAGGAAAGACATTGTAGACACCGGCAGCGAAGCCGTATTCATCGCCGAGGATGCTCGCGTGCTGGCGGTGACGCGTCGGAAACGGGCTCGCGAAACCAGCGCCGCCAACGCCCCCGAGGGCACGCCGTGACTCGCAAGGACCGGGTTCAGGCCGAACGCGCGATCGCCATGATAGTCAGATCGTCAGACAGCGGCGCGCTACCCAGGAAGGGTGCGAGACTGCCGAGACAATTCTGAACGAGCGAACGAGCACCGAGATGAGCCCGGCTTAGCAGGCTCTCGATCACCCGCGCTTCCCCGAATTCCTCGCCCTCCGAATTGCGCGCCTCAGTGAGGCCATCGGTGTAAATCACGACGACGTCGCCCGGCTCAATCTGCAGCCTTTCAGCGCAGTATTCGCCATTTGAGGACAAACCCAGGGGCACACCCGAAGGCTCAACGCGAGTGACTTCGCTGGCGCGGACCACCAACGGCGGACAGTGGCCGGCGTTCGAGAGCTCAACCAACCCCGCAGCCCCCGCACGCCCGCCTACCAAGGTCGCGAAGTACGGCGAGAGAGAGCTTTCGCAGAAAACGCGGCCGGCCTGCTGCACAAGTTGTCCGACGGCAAGCCGTCGGGCAACCAAGCTGCGAAAGATGGCGTGCAGCTGAGCGGTGAGCATGGACGCGGCAACGCCCTTGCCCGAAACGTCGCCGACAAAGAAAAAGAGGCCTGGCTCCGGGTTCTCTTCGATAATTAAGTCACAATAGTCGCCGCTCACCGCTCCCAGCGGGCGGTAAGCGTAGGAAATCTCCCAGCCATTGTGTTTGGTTTCAGGTCGCGGCAGCAGTCCACGCTGGAGGCTGGCTGCCATTTCGAGATCGCGCTCGAGCGCGTCACGCTCGGCCGCGGTCAGATGATCAAGGCAATAGCGCACCAGCGGATTCGCCAGCAGGCGGGCGGCTTCCACCGTGTCGTGGCACACCTCGCAAATGCCGTACGTGCCCTGATCCATCCTCGCCAGCGCCGCATCCACTTCGCCCAGGAGTCTTGTCAGATGCTCATGCTGCCGCGATCGATCGATTGCGGAGACAAGCCGCTGCCGCCGGTCAAGCAGTTGATCGCGAATGAAAGTCTCGGCGACGTCAGGCATTTTCGTTCTCCCAGGCCCGCATCATGACTTACAAATTAGATGAGCGATATCCGGCTTGGACACTTCAAAGGAGGAACCAAGCGCGACGTTTGGCTGCAGGCTACTCAAGGTACTTGAGGTTGAATGTGACTCTGAGCTGCTTACGGCCAACCTTAAAGGCGACTTCGGCGCTCTTTGAGTTACCGCGATGGTGCTCGGGATCGAATTCTTCGGACGGATTGGTGATTCGGCGCCAATCTGGCCGCTCCAGGTCTCCTGTCGCCAAGTAAACTGCGCCTGCCTTAATATGTCGCTGGGCTTCGCTCTTCGACTTGCAGAGCTCTAGCCTCACCAGCAAGTCGTCAACCCTCCTGCCAACAAGAAAGAGGTCCACGCGCGGGGCGTTGGGATCAACGCCCTTTCCTTCATACTTGATCTCCCAGTCTCGTCGCGCTCGCGAAGCGGCTTCGGCTCCGTGGTACTGGTGCACAACTTCGCCGGCCAAGATTTTCTTGGCTTCGAAAGGGTGAAGCTCGCCAGAAGTTACACTCCGCCGCGCACGTTCGATCTCCTGAGAGGAGTGGTCTGTCACGAGCAGATAATAGCGCCACATCAGCTCATCCGAAATCGACATCAGCTTGCCGAAGATCTCCGCAGGCGCTTCATTAATGCCGACATAGTTGCCGAGTGACTTTGACATCTTCTGCACGCCGTCCAAGCCCTCGAGCAGGGGCGTAGTCATGATTACCTGGGGCTCTTGGCCGTATTCGTGCTGCAACGTGCGTCCGACGAGCAGGTTGAACTTCTGATCTGTGCCGCCGAGTTCGACGTCAGCCTCGAGCGCCACGGAATCATAGGCCATCGCCAGCGGATAGATAAGTTCGTGCATGGAGAGCGGCTGATGCTCTCTGATTCGCTTGGCAAAGTCGTCGCGCTCCAGCATGCGCGCCACCGTGTACTTCGAGCAGAGTGTAATCCATTCCCGGCTGGTGAGTTTGTCAAGCCAGCGGCTGTTGAAATCGATCACAGTCTTTTCCCCGTCCAGGATCTTGAACACCTGCGTCTTATAAGTCTCGGCGTTGGCGGCGATCTCTTCGGGCGTCATGGGCGGCCGGGTCGCGTTCCGCCCCGAAGGGTCGCCGATCAGTCCGGTGAAATCGCCAATCAAAAAGATGACGGTGTGGCCGAGATCCTGAAAGTGCTTCAGCTTGCGGATGAGAACGGTGTGTCCCAGATGAATGTCAGGCGCGGTCGGGTCGAAACCGGCTTTCACGCGCAGCGGCCGGCCGGTTTGCGCGGAACGTTCCAGCTTGGCGCGCAATTCCTCTGTGCGAATCGTCTCGTCGGCGCCCTTGGTGAGATAAGCGAGTTGTTCGTCGAGGGTCATTCCAAATCGGTCGACAGCTGCAGATCACGCAGCGCCACCGCGTTCGGATGAGGTCCGACGCGGTGCAGGAGGGGTTCATCGGCGGTGACCAGGATAGCGTCCGATTCGACGGCTACCGCCAGGAGATACGAGTCGTAGATCACCGTGCTGCGATTCACTGCGGGAAATCTCGCGGCGCCGCGCCGCTCGGTCCGCCAACCGGAGTGTCTCCGAAACGATCGTGATGTCGATCCTCTTTTTGGCTGCCATGCTCTATACACACCATAGTGTATCGCATTCGGACATCGGGTCACGACGATGGTTTCAGCACCACCCGCCGTCCTTCCAGGCGGATGCGATTTTCGGCAATCAGCCGGATAGCCTCGGAATAGATGCGGTGCTCTTCCTTCAGGATGCGCGCTGAGAGCGTTTCGACAGTATCATCGTCGAGCACGGGAACCACCGCCTGGCAGAGAATGGGCCCGGTATCCACGCCCTCGTCGACGATGTGGACGGTGCAACCCGTGAATTTAACGCCGTACTCGATCGCTTGCTTTTGGGCGTCAAGGCCGGGGAAGGCGGGCAGCAGCGCGGGATGGATGTTCAGAATGCGGCCCGGAAAGGCGCGCACGAAGGAAGGCCCCAGGACGCGCATGAAGCCGGCCAGACAGACGATCTCGACTTCAAACTCGCGCAGGACGGCCACCACTTCGTGATCGAAGGCGTCGCGGTCCTTGCCCTTTGAGGGAATGAAGCGCGCGTTTAATCCCAAAGCGCGGGCGCGATCGAGGCCGGTCGCGTCCTCGCGATTGCTGATTACGACGGCGATGCGCGCCGGCAGCGCGCCCGCCAGCACGTTACGCGCGATGGCTTCGAAATTCGAGCCGCGGCCCGAAAGCAAGATGGCGAGGTTTGTCATGATCGCGTTCCCGAGAAACCAGGCAAGGGATACAATTCGCTACACCATCAACAATGGCGGTGTCGGGTCGACCCGATCTCCCGCAGCTTGTCGACGTCTCGCAACAGGTCCCGAATCAAGCGCTCCCAGTCCGACTGGTCTTGCGGCTTGAACTCGCGACCGTACCCTTTCATCCGGCCGGGCATGGTGTTCTCCAGCACCACCCAGAGCGTCGAAAGCTCCCCGGCGATTTTCTGACGCCATCCCGGCCGTGCCCGTTTCACTCCGAACCGCTGCGTCGCGGCTTCAAGACGGCGCCGTATCTCCGCAGCCGTCGTACGAATTTCGCCCACCTGGTCTCCGGTCGGGGGCGGCTGCGCATCATTTGCGCGTTCGTGTTGAGCTGCGCTCATCACCAGTTCGATGCGATCCAGGGCATCCTCAAACAGACTGATCAAGGTCGCGAGGCGGCGTTCGTGCAACTCGTCGAGGGCCATCAGTCACCAGGGTTGTTTGGACAGCTCGGACCTCAGCTTCGATTCCGGCGTGGAGGCGCCGGAGGCCGCGCTTCGCGTCGAACCGCCGTTTCGGGGTGTCCCGCAGCCTCCACCAGCCGGCGAATCTCACTCACCTTTGATTCCAGCTCATCGACCCGCCGATCGAGGTATTCGGCGAGCTCCGGTGGAACCTCGCCATAGCCTCCGAGGTAGCTGCTTCGAGTCTCCACCAGCGACACCCAGAGCTCGCTCAGGTAAGCGCGCATAACTCCGACCGACGACATCTGCTGACGATCCAGGCCAAGTTCCTGGCGAACGCGCTCAAGGCCGGCTAGAAGCTCGGCGATCAACGCGCAAGCGCGGGCTCGCTGTCCTTCGGGAAGCTCGGCCGGCGCGCCGTAGAAGATCCCTTCGAAACCGTCCATCCAGGACGCGACCACCCGCAGATATTCCTCGACGGTCTTGAAGTGCGAGCTCAAGACGCGAGCGTGGGCGGTGGAGAGCGGTACCCTCGCCGGCGATTCAGGCGCGTCGCCAGATTTCTTCAATTGCCCTCCTGCGCGAAATCTGCCGCTGGTGCCTGGAGGGCCTGAATTCTCCGTTCCAGAGTATCGAGGCGGGCCAGTTCGGCTGCCACCTGCGCGGAGCCCGCGGCCCAGGCCCGTTGAGCGCGCGCTAGCGCCTCAACCGACGTGCGTTGAACCTGTTGCAGCAGCTTCCGGATCTCAGCCTCCAGCCGGCTCCGGCTCTCTTGAACGCGGTTGAGAATGTCGCTCTGCACCCGGGCCGTGTTCACTTCCAGCAGTCTCTCAAGAAAATCCCGGGCATCCGCTTCGATCACCGGGCGGGCGCCCACCAGAAAAAGAACCAGGTCGGCCAGCCAGCGCAGGGGCGACGCCGGTTGCGCCACTTCAATGCACTCCTGAAAGGAGAACTTAGGCCGAACGCGAAAACCTGTTTCCGAGTCAAGGGCGTGGGGGAGACGAGCGAGCTCCGGAATACCGGCCGCGGCCAACCGCTTCAGAAAATCGCTGCCCATCTGCACAAACCGGCCGGCGACCTCGCGATACGCGTCTTCGGCCTGCTCCTGCTCCATTCGCAGCCAGGGCAGCACGTGCCGGCGCGCAATTTCCTGAGCTTCGCGCATCAGGCTGCGCCGGTAGGAGGGTCCCGTCACGCCTCGCGTGTGGCGCAGCTTTATCAGAAATTCCTCTTGCGCCAACGGGAGCACGGAGCTGAGAAAGGTCCTGTGGCGGACGCCAAGGGCGTCCGAAAGGTGCTGCTGTTCCGCCGTCAAAAGAAATGCGAGCTCTCGCATGAAGCGCTCGGCCCCTGCGACCGACTCCCTCACTGCCTGGATTCGCCGCTCGGATTCCTCAAGGGGACGCTGGAGGGCCTCACGCTCTTCGCCGATAATGGCGAGCAAGTGCTCGCTCAGCCGTAAGACGCCCCTCTCGCAGGCCGTCCGGATCAACTGCCGGCCGGAGCGCCTGACAAGCTGCTCCAGTGCGCTCCGCAGTCCCTCCCAATCGCGCTCCGGGCCCCGGTTTTCGAGCCGCTCACTGGCGCTCACCTCAAAAACAGGTCCTACCGAGCGCTGCAGACGCTTCTCGATCAGTTGCCGGGCGAAAGACGCGGCTGCGAACCGTTCGGCATCGGTCGTGCGGTCCGCCTTATTCATTACCAGGATCAGGTCCGGTGCGCTCCGCGCGACTGCCTCCACCAGGGCAAGTTCTTCGCCCGCCAGCGGAGGGTCCGCGCCCATCACGACTAGCGTAGCATCGATGTGGGGAATGAATCCGTGCGTGGTGGCGGTGTTGCCTGAGAAGACGGATCCGAGTCCGGGAGTATCCACCAGGCAAAGGCCTCCGAAAAGCAGCGGACTGGGCACAAAGACCTCGACGCCCTTGATACCCTTCACATTTTCGGGGTTGTGCTCTTCAGAGACATACCGCTCCAGTTCGGAGAGGGATGCCTGCCGCCAGCACCGGTCACCGATCTGAATGGCCGCCTTGGGGTACTTTCCAAAACGGATGACGGTGGGCACCGCGGTCACCGGAACAAAACCCGTGGGCAGGACAGGCCGACCGACAAGAGCGTTGATGAGGGTTGACTTTCCACGCTTGAATTGGCCCACGCACGCCACGTAGAACCGGCCTTCCGAGATGCGGCTGGCGAGCTCGCGCGATTCGTCCGCAACCTGATTGGCACCGAGTGTCTCCGCCAAGGCCGCGAGCCTCCGGAGCCGGAAGTTGCGCTCAGGGCTCGACGCAGAGGTAATCCTGACGCCTTTCGGGGTCACCATGGCTAAACCGAACCGCTCATGCCGCGAGGGCTGCGCTCCGGGCGGAACGGGCCCGCTTCGCTGCCGCCAGCGTGAGATCAGCGCCGGCGAGTTGCCGGACATCCGCGTCCACAGGTCTACTTCTTTTTCCCGGACCGATAGAGAATCACGCGCACCTTTTCCAGCGTAATCAGGCCGCCATCCACCATCTTGTCGAGCTCCGGCAAAAGACGTTCGATGCGCTCGGAGTATTCCACCACCTCGATGACGATCGGCAGGTCCTGCGAGAGCCGCAGGATCTTGTCCGTGTGGTAGCGGCTGGAGGATCCGTAGCCGCCCACGCCTCTCAGTACCGTCACGCCGGAGAAGCCTTGGCTGCGGCACAATTCCACGATGGCTTGGTAGAGAGGCTTGCCGTGCCAGCGGTCAGACTCGCCGACGTGAACGCGCATCAAAGTGCGTTCGCCCTCGAACCGCTCGTGGTCCACATGACCTCCGGGTCTACTGCCCTCACCACTTCGCGAGTCAGCGCCGGGTGAGGGGAAGGGCCGCTCGCAGTGCGACCCTCATTAGGTTAACGCATATGGGCCGGAGCTCTTGGCTCGTTCGGTCAGAGCAGCCTGTCAGAGCCGGCCCGCGAGACGCATACCGAGCTTCAGCAGAAACAAGCCCCCAAGAAAACTGACGCCCCCGTAGAGCAAGGCTCGCATCCAGTCGCCGTCGTCCAGCAGATGGACCGTTTCCCAACTGAACGTGGAAAAGGTCGTAAAAGCGCCAAAGAAGCCTACCGTCAGGCCGACCCGCCAATCTGCAGGGACGGACATATGCGTAAAGGAGTATTGGCCCAGGCCGCCCAGCAAAAAGCAGCCGAGCAGGTTGACCATCAGAGTGCCTGCGGGAAAGGTGGAACCCGCCCGGTTCTGGACCACTCCCTGCAACCCGTAACGGGCGAGCGTTCCGATTGATCCGAAAACAGCCAACAAGAAAACGACGCGCACTCGCACGATCCTTTCTCCCAGCCGAGCGGCACAAACAAAAAACTCCTGAGCGCCGGCCGGCGGTCAGGAGTCATCATCCCAATCAGCGGGAGGTTCCCGGGCGAACTCCATCGCCCTCAATCCATCCAGACCGATTATAACGCCTCCGCGGAAGTGGCCTCAATCTGTGGCGCGGCTTGGCCGGTGCCCCTTAAAACTTGAACCCACGCTGCAGGCGGCAGCAGTTCATCGGCGAGGCGCGGTACAATGCCAATATGAGCGGGCTTCGGCCAGCGGCCATTCTTGAATATCTGGCTTCGCGGCCGCGGCTCGTGCGATGGCTAGATCACTGGCGGGGTCGTCGCTATCGCATGGCGGTGCTGAGCCGGTTCGGAGAAGAACTGGCGGCCGAGGGGCCGGCGCCGTTGCTGGTGGTGATCGCTCATCGATGGCGCGATACCACGGTCGCCAGACAGGTGCGGCAGTCGCTCGAAGAGGACTGGCCGTCGGTGGCGCGAGTCTACCGCGAGGCCTATCAGGGAATTCTGGCTTCGGCGCCGCCGCTCATTGTGCTCGACCTGCGGCGCAACAATCGTTGCGGTTGCCTCGGCCACCGGCACCCTCTGGTGAGGGAGCAACCCTTCGCCGAACCTCACGAGGCCTTTCGAGGGGCCGACATCGGAGAGATAGATATCGCCTGGCAGCGTGTCGAGGCCTGGCCCGCCTTGCCCCTTCAGGACACGGCGCTCGACGCTCGCTTCTTTGAAGGCAGCCGCCTTGACGACTTTCGCAGCCGGCAGTTTCGCCTGCGCCTGCTCAGCGTGTTTCTTCACGAGACCAACCATTTGGTATTCCCCAACGAAGCTGAGGATAGCGTGCGCGCCCGGAGTCTTAATTTTTACCGCGATGCCCTCTCCAGCTACGTTGAGGAGACCTGCCATACGCTCTCGTTCACCATCGACCGGTCGTTTTCGAGGATGGAGTGAAAGGCCATTCGAATTCCTGAGTTTACGCGGCCTCTCTCCGGGCGCGAAGCGCCGGGTGAGGGAGCTTAGCTGCATCCCGCCTCACTTTCCCACCAGGAAGGCTTCGTAGCACTGCTGGCATAGCCAGTGCTCTCCGTTTGTGTAACCAAAACTTTCATCCGGGCGGTCGTCGTTGTAGAGCATCTTCCAGCAGACCACGCAGTGGTCGTGCTTCCATCCCTCCTTGACGAGATCAAACTCCTGCGCGTCGTAGGTGTCGCCGCGATGCAGCATGAGGGCTCCGCCGGTGCGCTTCACGAGAGCGTCCCGTGGCCGGGAGAGGCGGCGTTCCCAGTGAAAGGTACCGGTGGTAATCGCCTGGCTTTTGCGCACATACCCGGCTCCCCACAGAGCACCCTGGGCCCGGTAAGTCTCGGTGATTCCCTTGCCTGCCCTCAGGCCGCTGACGCCGCTTGTATCCGCCATGTCCTGTGACGGAGGAACGGCGGCGATTCTCTCCGCTTCCTGCCGCAACTGATCGAGCGTAATCCCGAAGCGGCGCAGCACTTCCGCCGCGAAGCATTGCTCCTCCCGCAGCAGACCCATCAGCAAATGCGCGCATCCGATTTGCTGGTGCGACAAGCGATCGGCCTCTTCGACGGTGTAGTTCAGCACTCGCTTGCAATCTTCGCTGAGGGGTAAATCGACCGATGTTGGAACCTTCTCGCCCGGCACGCTGCGCTTCGCAATTTCCGCCCTCACAGCCGCGACCGCCTCAGCGGAGGTCAGGAGACGTCTACCCAGCTCGTGATGCTCTCGCAGGACGCCCAACAGCAAGTGCTCGGGTTCGATCTGCGGCCGGCCGTACTGGCTGGCCTCATACCGCGCGAAGAAGATAGCGCGCCGCGCCTTCTCGGTGTAACGCTCGAACACGAACGATCTCCCTTGCCTCAGGGTTTAGTTTACCAGTGTTATAACGCCGCAGTCCCGGCCGTGCGCGATTCAGGCCTGGCGGCGGCAAGGTCGTCCGTTCCCCACTCGCTTTCGTCAAGCCCCTGCAGAATGGCCCGGCGCACCTCTTTCATAACCTGATCGCGATCGTCGAGATTCCGGTTGTCCGTCCGAACCAAATCCTGAACGGTAATCCGGATGAGGCCTGGATGAATCGCCCAATTGCCTTTGCGCATGATCCGGGTTGCGCCGGAAAGGGATACCGGCACGATGGGCGCGCCCGCCTTCAACGCCATCACAAACACGCCCTTCCGAAACGCTTGCAGGCGACCGTCCGGGCTGCGCGTGCCTTCGGGGAACACCAGAAAGGATCTGCCGCGGCGCAGCGCCTCGGCAGCCTCGTCGATGGCCGAGGCTGCTTGTTCGCGGTTCTTGCGGTCGACCGGGACGAAGCCCCGCATGCGCATGGCGAGTCCCAGCACCGGGATGCGAAAGGCCTCCTTCTTGGCGAGGTACAACACCGGTGGCAAGCTGGCGGTGAGCGCCGGCGGGTCTGCGTTGCTTTGATGGTTCGCCATGAAGACGACCGCACAGCCTGCGGGGATCTTCTCTCTGCCACGCACCTCCAATCTCACGCCCGCGATCCGCAGCACCAGGCCGCCACAATACGTGCCCACGCGGTAAAGGACGTCCGTATTGCCGCTGATAGCGGCATAGAGGAGGAGCGGGATTCCCAATACGAAAATCAGTGTGAATGCCGCCAGAGAGACGTAGATCGCTCGGAGCATAGAGTACCGGCGAAGGCCTATTCTGAGGTTCCGCAGCGAAGGGCCGGACGAGGGTTCACGTCACTGGATTCCGTGAGACTCAACCGTGGCTCCGTTGAGTTCGGCCGGACTCCCGCTCGTTTCAGAGCTTTCAGGCGACAGCCACTGGTTGCGGAGTCGCACCGCATCAGGCGGCGCCTGTGGGTTTTCAGCGATGCGGTAATGGGTCTCGCTCGCCGCTTCGAGCTGCAGTTTCAACGTCATTTTTCGCGAACGCCGCTCAACCTGGAGCTCCACCTTCTGTCCCGGCTTTGCACCCAGAAGCCGCTCGGGAGGAACCGTGAGCGGCCTGCCATCGAGAGCGGTAATGACATCCCCCGGCTGGATGCCAGCCTGTGCGGCGTGACTCTCGCTTTCGACGGACTCCACCCGAACGGGCCGTTGATATCCACCTTCGGTTCGAAAGCCC